>Ga0315282_10005181_pt1 | contig 22302 bp, 14 predicted proteins | sample YL17G07_20_MG_FD_203693 | JGI IMG/M metagenome (GOLD analysis project Ga0315282, IMG submission 203693) | Sediment microbial communities from Yellowstone Lake, YNP, Wyoming, USA - YL17G07_20 | ecosystem: Environmental > Aquatic > Freshwater > Lake > Sediment | place: USA: Wyoming | collected... | reverse complement strand
ATAACGGCTGGAAAGAGTGGTTTGGACGAGGTGCAGACCCAGTCCTTAACGCTCTGGGTATCGGAGGCATACTCCTTTTCGCCCGAGCCTGAGTTTCCGTTGGCACTGACGAGCGGGTAGACAGTCAGCCCTCCTGGCCGTCCCAGTGGTTCTTCAAGTACGCCATAACCTCGCTGGCGTTGTACATCACGCTCGGCGGCCTCGCTCGGGCTCTAGCATCCTTCGCCAGAACACACGAGGTCGGCCGGAACCTTGACGTTCAGTTTGTACGCAGGCATCCAGAGCAGGAACTCGCCGTCTTCTTCCTCCCGGATCACTTTGGCTTGGCCACCAGGCGTTTCTACTGTCCTGCAGGCGCTCCCAGGGTCCGGAGCGCTCTGATAGGTGTGCTCGGATCCTTCCTCGACGGCTATCCTGCGTGCATTGGCGTCTGCGGCTTCGACCTCTGCCTCACTGCGGCATTCATCGAAGCGCCTTTTCTGGTCTTCGGTCCACTCAGACACATGCCGTCTCCCCCCACGATTGACGTAGGTAAATGAGGTCAACCGATTCGTTGTCGGCGACCAAGGCGAGAGGCCGGCAAGAGCGGTTTCCTTGGGAGGAAGACCACGGGTGCCGGCCCGACGTGATGCTATGCCGTCAGTCAGAGGGCGGCAAGGTGGACAGGGAGAACGCATACAGGAGACGCCCAGAGGCGGGCAATGTGAGGAACGCGTGCCCTCACGGGTATACACGAGAGGCGTCGTTTTTGAGGCTAACCCTTGACTCTCCGGTCAGGGTTGGCGATGATACGCGTGATATCCGAACGCCGGTAGGCCGGCAAGTGTAGACTGGTCCCCCAGCCACACAGCTATATGTGTGGTGCCGGGGACCAGTTACGTTTTACGGGCCGGGGGGTGGCCATGTCGGCGAAAGTCGCTGTGATGCTGGACGCAGCGTATGTCTTGAAGCGACTCTACGTGCTTCTTGGGAGGCAGCATGCCGCCTCGTCAGACGTCCTGGCATTCGCTCACGCCTGCGTGAAGCAGGACGAAGAGCTCTTCAGGATCTATGTCTACGATTGCCCGCCATCGAAGATGAAGGTGACCAACCCGATCTCGAAGAAGAAGATTGACCTGGCCGCGAGCCCGGTCGCGCAGAGGCTTACCGGGCTCCAGGACAATCTGGCGATAGCCGACCATGTCGCGTTCCGGAAGGGTGAACTTGCCTTTAGCGGCTGGAAACTGAAAGCAGGGGTGACGTCCAAACTCGCCACCCAGAGCTGTGCCGCCTCGGATCTCGTAGTCGACCTAAAGCAGAAGGGGGTCGACATGAAGATCGGCCTCGACATTGCGTGGCTGTCGAGCAAGAGAATCGTTGACGCCATCATTCTTGCGACGGGCGACACTGACTTCGTGCCAGCGATGAAATTCGCGCGTCGAGAGGGCGTCAGAGTCATTGTCGTGTCGATGGGGCAAGCCAATCCGACAGTGTCCATGCGCACACACGCGGACGAGGTAAGGAGTGTGAGCTACCCGCCTTCTCCGGCCGGAGCCACCGCCTAGTCACCCGGCTGGAGCCACAGGTCACACGATGCGATAGTAGAGTCCGGAGGCAGCTTTGGACGATTGGACCCCGCTGAGCATCCGCGAGACGGGCAGTGAAAGCGAGCACTACAAGCCTATAGAGGGTGTTCCAGACTGGATGAAGCCCTCCCTGCTGGACTGGGTAGGCGAACAGACGCAGTGGGCGAGAGGCGACCTGGACGGGCTCGTGATTCGACCGCTACAACGAAGGCTGCGGGACGACTTGGGCATCACGCACATCATGTCCGACCAGCAAGCCGTGGCCACGTTCTACGAGCGACTGACGCGGGATTCGGAGCTGTTCCTGGACGTCCTGGACTTCATGGTCGGTCACGTTGTGGGATTGAACGCTCGCCATAGGCCGGATATGGAGTACGAACGCGGGGCAGAAGTGGACCGCGCCGAGCTGGCCGAGATTCTGCGTGAGTCCGGGTCCATCTGGACAGTTGCAGGCTCCGGCCAAGACTCGCACCTGGCACGTCGCCTGACTCCACCATCCCAGAGCCTCGCACAGGCTGCGATGACGGCAGGCGATCGTGCGGCGAGCCACCTAGCGGCAGCCTGGCGAGCGACCTACGGACGGAAACCGAGCCCGCAGGAGGGCTACAACGAGGCGGTCAAGGCAGTGGAAGCGATGGCTCAGCCCGTCGTCTCGCCGCAGAACAAGCTCGCGACGCTTGGGACTAGCATCGCCGACATAAGACAGAAGCCCACAAAGTGGTCACTCGTTCTCTCGCACCCGGATGCGGCTGGCCAAATGAGCGTGGTCGCACAGATGATGGAACTACTATGGAAAGGTCAGCACAGGCACGGCACGCCGGATGCAGGCGCTCCACTCGCGAACACTCAGGAAGAAGCTGAATGTGCCGTACAGCTTGCCATGACGCTAGTGGAGTGGTTCCGAAACGGCTTCGTTCGGCGGGCAGGCTAGCGCTACTCGCTGGACCAGAACCCCGCCCCACCTGTGCCCGCCTCGCGCCAGCCTCGTTTTCGGCCTCGTTGACCACGAGTTCCCCACAACCGACGTCACCGCCAACCCTTCCAGACGTAGCCGCCGAGGTGCGCCACGCCGGAGCTGGAGGCGTACGGCGACTTCATCCTCGCCGCCTGGCCCGAGGGCGACGCTCGCCTGCTGTGGGTCGCCACGGTGCCGGTTCAGGAGATCGTGGACTGGGCGGTTGCCGGGCAACGCTGACCGTCGCGCCACTCCAACCAAAACTGGGCCCGCCGTCTCGCTCGGGGCAGCGGGCCGAAGCCCTGGTACATTCGTCTAGATCCCTTGCTGCGTCGGTACGACACGCCGATATTCGAAAGAGGAGAACCGTCCACTATGGAAGGGGGGTAGTGATGAGATTGCGTGTTGCGGCCGTCCTCCTCTGGCTGGCCGCCATGGTGCTCGCCTCGGGCGCCGCCTCGAAGTGGCACTGACCTGACCTGAGTTCGGCCTCGCGGTGCCAGCGACATGCGCGGTAGCGGAGCAGTGCGGCCTGCTACCCATCCACACGGCCACGCCTGGCGCCAGAGCGCGGCATCTCCGGAAAGCTGCGACTCAGGCCGTCGGTCGGCGCACGGCGCACAGGATGACGCTCTCGGGCTGTGCCCGGGTCGCTGGGGCCAAGTCGCTCGCTTCCGTCTCCTCTCAGAAGAAACTGGTGCAGCGCTTGTCGGCTTCGTACTCGGCGGCGGGTCTTTCCATGTCTGAGCCCAGGCCGCGACTGTGGCCACACGGGCGCGCTGGGGCGCTTGGCAGGCCAGAGCGCCTCGTTGTTACCCTGCCGCGACCCTCGCGGGCGCTTAGCGGCCTTCCTGTGGCATCCGACCGCCGAGCTGGTCACCCTGGGCCGTGCCGTACACGGGCGGCCACGACACCCTGCCTTCGTTGTGCCCGTCATTCCAACCCCATCGCGCGAATCGCCGCGTTCGTCGGGTCCGTGTAGAAGCTCACCTGCAGCTTGTTCAGCACTTCGTCGGGCACGTCGGCAAGGTCGCGCTTGTTCTCGCTGGGCACCAGGGCGTACTTGGCGCCGCTCTCGAGCGCCAGCTGTAGCCGCTCGGTGAGGTTGGCAACCTTGACGAGCATGCCCTGCACGCTCATCTCGCCGAGCACGACGAGCTGCTCACGCAGCGGCTTCTCGATCAGCGCTGAGACCAGTGCGATGTAGAAAGCGGCCGCCGTCTCGGCGCCCTCTTTGGCCTGGCTCAGGTTGACCGCCTGGATGCTGTAGTCGTAAGACTTGACGTCCTTCGTGATCCCCAGGTCCTTCACGTGGGCCTTGAGGTAGGCGTCGGCCGTCTTGATGGCCTCTTTCATCGTCCTCGACAGGTTGCCGAGCGGGATGATGCGCCCGGACCCAGACGTCATCTGCACCTCGAGCCGGAAGAGCGCGAGCTTGCCCGTCTCCACGTCTTTGCCGATCGTGTAGATCGAGCCAGGCGCCATCGGCCCGGGCTCGATGATCTGCCCGCCGCCCATCTCCGGCACCGGAACCAGTTGCTCCTTGCCGGTCTCCAAGTCGCGGTAGGAGAAGTTGACGTCCCAGTACTCGACGCCGGCGATCTTGCGCAGCTGCTCCTTGACGCGCCGGCGCATCTCCATGCCGAACTGCATGTACTCCTCGACCTCTTCCTTGGTCACCTGGCCGTCGGGGTGCAGCAGCTTGATGAGGCCGCTGACGGTCTTGCGTGTCGCCTTCTGGTCGCGGCCGCTCAGGTGGGGACCGAACTTGAAGTAACGCTCGGGCAAGTCGGTGTAGCTCTCCTTGCGCAGCACGCGCACGACCTCGGCCAGGTAGTCGCTCACCAAGCCGAAGTGGTCGGTGTAGTACTCGTCGCCGGTTTTGCCCAACTCCCAGCCCGGCAGGTAGAAGTGCAGACGATCGTAGAAGGCGGCATCCATCTCCTTGGGCAGGGGATAGAAGAGGTTGGAGGTGCGCAGGATCGTCTCGATGTCGCCGTCGAGGTTGCCGACGAAGACGATGGACCCTTCGGCGGTGATCATGTCGGCGCCGCGCGAGAAGTTCCCGTCCTCCATGTAGCCCTTCATGATGTTGATGCCGTTTTTGTCGGGGAAGCGGATGCCGGCCGCCTCGTCGAAGGCGACCGTGTCCCACAGACACACGAGTCCGCGCTGGCCGCTCGCCAGGTTCACGAACATCTGCGCCACGGTGGTCTGCCCGCCCGATACCAGGTGGCAGTACGGGCTCACCTGCTGGTACACGAAGCTCTTGCCCGTGCCGCGCGGGCCAAGCTCGATGAGGTTGAAGTTCTTCTCGATCAGCGGGATGAGCCGCGACAGGTAGAGCATCTTGCGCCGCCGCGTGAAGTACTCGTGCGTCGGCTCCAAGCCGAGGCTGCGCATGAGGAAGTCGATCCACTCGTCGCGCGTGAACGCCGCCCGCGCCTCGCGCAGCTTCTTCACCCCGAGGCCCGACACCTGGATGGGCCTGATCTCGTCGATCACGAACGGACGCACCTGCCCCTTGAAGACGAGCGTCTCGTCGTAGCGCAGCTTGACCTCGGCCCAGAGGCCGCCCTGCAGCAGCCGCTCGTGCTTACGAATCTCGCTGTCGTCGACGTTCACGAAGTCGAGGTTGACGTTGGCGAGCTCCGCCCAGTACTTGTCGTGCGTCTCGACCAGGCGCACCTTGACCTTGTCGATGATCTCGTAGGTGGCGCGCTCCTTGATCTTGGCCTTCACCATCTCGCGCTCGTCGGGCTTGACGTACTTGTCGCGCAGGATGCCACGCACGTAGTCGAGCCCCTCTTCGATGACCTGGGGATCGGTGCTGGCGCAGTACTTGCCGAGCAGGAACTCGATGACGAACATCGGCACGCTGTAGGCACTGCGCACGCGGCGCAGCAGATCCTTGCGCACGGTCAAGCCCGGAAACGCCTGCGCCGCCTTCTCGTCGATAGCGTCGAGCACGATCGCTTCAGACTCGCTCATCAACTCACCTTCCTAGCCCAGGTCCCGCGCAGCGCGCACGAAGAGCCCTGTCGCATACGATTCGCCGGTGTCGACGTCGATCACCTGCAGGGGGATCTCGCTCCCCTGGGGGATCGCCGGCTCGCGGTTCAGGAACAGCGTGACCGACACCGGCTCAGTCGCGTCGGCATCGAACTCCACGATCTTCTCACTCGAGCGCGGCGCATCGAGTTCGCCGAGGAACACGCGGACGCTCGCGCCCTGCACGGTGTCGAGCAGGCTCTGGGCGTCGGGTCGCACGGGTCTCAGCTCGACCTTCACGGTCATCGTCACGACCTCGACCAGCGGCAGCAGCGCCTGCACCTTCATACGCAGTACCTGTCCCGAGGCCGCCTTGATGACGATGTGCGGGATCACGACCTCCTGCAGCGTGGCGCCGCCGTGGAAGAACTCGCTGCCGGGCTTGGCGAAGCTGCGGATGCCCGGCGACACGGCGACAGACCACCGCGGGTCGAGCGCGAAAGGCACGACGGCGGTCGGCACGGAGGCGCCTTTCGCGAGGATGCCCCAGCGCGCCCCGCTGTCGGCGAAGGCGCCCTCGTCGACCTCCATCTTCTGGACGGCATCGCTGGAGTTCAGGAGTACGAAGCCATGGTCGGTGACCACGTGGATCTCGGCGTAGCCCCAGCTCTGAAGCCGGCGAATGGCCTTTCTCGTGGACTCTAGCGCCTGCTCGAACTGATGAATGACTTCACGGCCCATGCTGTGGCCGGCCTCGTCGATATCCCGGTCAAAAAGCACGAGGAGGTCCGGCAGGTGAGCCGGCGGCTCCGTGAAATCGCGCAGCACGTTAGAGATCTGGTCCCTGGGCTTGCCATCGGCACCGGGAGGCAAGCTGCCCGCGCCGGCCGCGGCGATCAGCTTCTTGCGGTACTGGGAGAAGCAGAGATCCCCTCCTGCGGCAGCCGAGACCAGCTTGTGGCCGCCATCGACCTGAAGCTCCGCGTCATAGCCGGGCACCAGGGCCGACATGCCGACCCAGGTCTCGGACGGCAGGTCGGCGATCACAGGGTCGACCACGGCGTCATCGAAGGCGTCGGCCAGCCTCTTGCCTAGCCCATAGCGCAGAGCATCGACAACGAGGACGGCCTTCTTGGCGCCGACCGAGGGTGGTGAGTACAGCGTAGCGACTAGGTCACGCGCACCCCGACAGCCTTCCGGCGGCCATACGCCTCCGTCGCGGAACGAGTCGTAGAAGGCCTGGCCGGTGCACTGCAGGTACTTGAAGTAGAAGCGGTCGCCGATGCGGGCCACGACCTCCATGTCGTCCAACTGGTTGGCGGCAGCCAAGAGACGCCAGTGAGCGACGTCGATCTTGTGCCAGTGACCCGCATACGAGTCCACGAGGCTCTTGGGATCATGCCTGGACACGGCCACGTTGCGGGCCTGAACCGACGCATCGGTCAGGTCGGCGAGATCGGCCGCGAGACCCCAGCCAGGCACGTCGTCCCTGTCGTTGGCCCAGAAGCCTTTGGACTCCTCGACGAGCGTGGTCTTGTGCTCTTGCAGATAGAGATGTTTACCGGCTTCGTCGGGACCGGCGCTCTGCAGACCGGCGAGAAAGGCCGACCAACGGTCGCGCACGAGCGCTCTCAGCGACTGGGGTCGACCATCTCTACCGCGAGCCCACCTCACTAAGTCAATCGATGGCTCGACCGCGAGCGCCCACTCGCGATACTTCGGCAGGTACTCGGCGTCGCGCATCCAGCGCCGCAAGAACTTGAGCTGCCGTTCGCGGCGCTGCGCTGGCGGCAGCTTGGAGAGAAACGGGAAGTCGTCGGGTTCGCCCGTGGTCTCGAACACCTCGAGCAAGATCAAGCCGGCGACGAAAGCCTCCGACCAAGCTTTCGCGTCCTCCTCTATGCCTTGCGCGTCGGCAAGCTCGCTCGCCAGCTGCGACGCGAAGTCCCCGACGATGCCCTCGGCGCGCATGACGGCGAGCTCGCCATCGGGATCGGCGAGGAAGCGCAGTAGCCGATCTTCAACGCTGCCGACGATGCCCTCCTGCACGACAGCAAGAGAGAGCGTACGCGACTGCCAGAACGTCTGGCCGCGCCCGGCGTGCTTCCTCACGTAGCGCGCCAGCGGCGAGTCGGCGCCGCCTTTCCACAGCGGGACCTGTTCGCTCTGCTTCGCGGGCAGCGGAACGCCATGCTTCTTGAGGAACGTGAACAGCGTCGGCGGCTTGCCGTCGATGCGCCATTCGAGGCCGCGGTACCGGTACTCGAGGAGCAGCTCAAGACGCAGGCCATCGGACGAGCCGTTCACGAGGGCATCGCGTGAGTACGGAAGCCAGAGCACAACCCCCTTGTCGGCTCCCGGGCCGGCCTCCACGGCCCACTTCATCCACAGCGGGCCGTGGCCGTCCTGGGGGTCGAGCGCCAGAAGCACGAGTCCGGCGTCGGTAGCGGCCTGCTCCACTTCGGGCAGCAAGCCGCCAAACTCCGCCTTCGCGTCGAACCAGAGCAGCACCCGCGCCTCAGGATCATGAGCGAAGAGGTCGCGGAACTCGCCGATGAGCCAGTCGAAGATCACGCTCTCGCCTCCGGCGCCAGCAGGCTGTTGAGGTCCTTCTTGGCGAGCACGTCGCAGGCCAGCAGACCGAGACGCTGTAGCGGCGCGATGTTGACCCGTACACCGTCGTTGATGTCAGGGCTCCAGCCCTGCGGCTGCCCCTCGGGTGTCTTCCAGGGGCACCAGATGCGAGCCTCACGCTCGCGACCCTCCTGCAGCTGGGCGAGCTTGTCGTCGAAGGCCTTGAGGTCGGCGAGCTGTTCCTCGAGTTCGTCAATGCGCGCCACATTGGCGCGGTCGTCATAGCCCTGCGCCGTGGCAGTCGCAAGCTTGCTATTGAGATCTTGGCGTAGGTTGCCGAGGTAGCGGGCTCGCAGCAGCGCCAGGCGGTCACGGTTGAAGGCGTGGTAGTAGACGATCACCTGCACCGTGCCCTTGGGGCTCTTCAAGTGCCAGGCGATGGGGCGGTGCTTAAACTGGCTCACGTGGCGGCGGAAGAAGTCGCGCTTGAACCAGTCTCCGAGAGGCTGGGGCTTCTGCTTTCCCCACTCAGTCCCGGGTTTCCATCCAAGGGCGTGGGCAAGCTCGACCTCAACCCTGTGGCCGTGGTCGGGATCGAACTCGGCGTCTAGGAAGCGGCGGAAGCGCTCGGAAAGCGTTTCCTCGCCCATGCCTGACGTGAGGGCGATCATGCCGTCGGCGTCAACCCAGATGGGGTCGAGGAACGGCTTGCCTTCCTCCTCTTCGTACTTGTCCTGCATGGGCCAGCGGTGACCGAGCATGCGCAGGAGCTTCACTGAAAGCCAGTCCTCGGTCTGGCGCTTTGTTTCCGGCGGACTGACGAGGCCCTCCTGCTCCCGCAGCTCCTTGAGCAACCAGTACACAGAGATGGGGTGAATCTCGAGCTTTTGGGAGAGTTCCTCGAGGAAGGTCTCGGATGGGATGGGCATATGTGCATCCGGGGCAGCACCTTCCTCGCTGCCCCCCGCCGCAGTGTCATCGCCCTCCGCTACCCTTGCACCCGGTCCGGCAATGTACATACTGCACAATCGCGACTTGAGGGCCGACAGTTCATCCTCAGTAGGCTCGAGGCGCTCATGCATCGCCAGCTGCTCACAGAGCCCTTCAGAACCTGGAGCCAAACCAGATGGCAAGTCGGGGAGCACGTCGTAGGAGGCGACAAGCGGATGCCAGCCTGCAGGAGCGCCGGTTTCGGTTACCAGGACTGCAAGTTCCCGCTCGTCTATAATTCCTGCGCTTGCGCAGATGAAGCTCTCGGACACCCCCTGGATGGAACACAGCATAGCGGCTACTGATTCCTGCCAACTGGAATCGAGCTCGGCGCGACGGAAGAGTCTTTCCGTAGGAGTGCATGACAGCAATGCGTCCTTGAGCGCACACATCACGTCTGCATTCAGTACGTCATGGTCCTGCAGTTCGGGAACGGGCAGGGCCAGCAGAGTGCCTTCCTTGAACTCTAGGGTAGGCCTGAGGCACCGCATGAAGTAGGTGGCCAGGTGGCTGTTCAGATAGAAAGGAAGCGCCGACGGCGAGGAAGCGTGCCCGAAGATGCTTGATCCCTTTATGTCGAATATAGTCTCTTCGGCCAAACGCCGAACGGCGAGCGAACCCTGCGCAACCTGTGAGTACGTCCACCCCGACCTGTCATAGAAAGCTACGTTCTGAAACCGGGACCCGGGATGACGCCTGATCACCAGTCCGGAGTCTCGCCAGTCGACAACCAGATCAGTGAAGCCATCCCAGCGTGCGAAGCCGCCTCCTTTGGCATACGGACGCCAGCCGGTGAGCCTGGGCGGAGTCTCCCAGAAAGACCTCACGAAGCGTGCATTCTCTCCAGTAGCCAGTCCCTGTTTCACGTTCGCATACTTGGCGAGACGGGGAGCACTGGTCATCAAGTCGAGAAAGGTACCGTCAAGCCAGTAGACGAGCGGCGCATCGTCAATAGCAGTTAGCCCCGCCTGAAGAGGTCGAAAGACCGTACCGCTCGCTCCCTCGGGCCTTGAGGACACGGCTCGCATTGCTCCACTCTTGGCCTCTGGTCCTGCCTCGCCAGTCGCCCTAATGGCAGTTAGGCGCGACTTGGCGTCAGGGGGCCGAACCCCGAACACGATCAGTGCAACACTGACAACCTCGCCGCCAATTGACGCGAACGCCCCGGCCCCCAAGTGTGCAACCGAAACGACGGTGGCCCTCGTCAGGACGCCCCCAGCCTCCGAGAAGAATCCTCCCGGTTCTCCATTCCGCCCCACTCGCAAGCCCGCGTAGCTGCTAAGGAACATCCAGGCATGTTGAGTAACCATCGCGACGTGTGCGTCCTCGTTTCCAAGGTCGAGACATCTCAGAATGAACGCTGCGAAGAGGTCCCGTTTGCCCGGCGAGTAGTTGTTTGCGACATACTCCTTGGTCACTGGCGCCATGTTCCCCGACCCCATGTAGGGTGGGTTCGTGCAGACCACGTCGTAGCGGGATGAGAGCACCTCGAACAGGCCGAGACCCTTCTCTGCCTCGGTGCCGAAGACACGCTGGCGCTCGTCACGGCTCGAGGCTTCAGCGGCAAAGGCGGTCTTCAGGCGGGCGGTGAGTTCGGCTTTGTAGGCGGACCAGTCGGCTGAGAGGTCATCGAAGCTGCCAGCTGATTGCCTGCGCGCCGTCGCGACCGCCGCTTCGACCTCCTCTTCGATGCGCACGAGGCTACCGAGGTCGCGCACATGCTCGAGCCCGCCCCAGATGGCCTCGATCGCCTCGGTGGCGGCACGGTCGTTCTTGTAGGTGTCCAATAGCGCCTGGTAGTGCTCGCCGCGCTGCAGCACGCAGTCGGCAATCACGAGGTTCATCGTGGGAGTACCGACGAGACCGTGCTCCTTGGCCTTCAGGTAGAGCGCAAGGGCCGAGAGCTGCACGGCACGGGGGTCGATGTCAATGCCGTGCAGGTTGCGTTCGAGGATCATACGCGCAACCTCCTCCTCGGGCACAGCCCACTCGGCCGGCACGACCCCTCGCTCGGCGAGCGCACGCTCTTCCGCGTACAGTTGGACGAGCAAGTCGAAGGCCACCACGAGGAAATGCCCCGAGCCACAGCAGGGGTCGAGGATGGTCCATTCCTTGACCGGCTGCCGCTCTCTGGAGTGGGGCGTTGCCGGCTCGACGTAGTAGAGCCAGGCCTCCTTGGCCGTGGAGTCCGGATACATCTCCATCCAGCGCGCGCCGAGCGAGTTCTGCAGGAGGAAGTCGACCATGTAGCGCTCGGTGTAGAGCTGGGTGACCGGCACGATGTCAGCCCAGGCGATCTTCTTCTTCTTGGTGCGGACCTCTTCGAAGACCCGGTCCTTCTCTTCGCTCTGGAAGTACTGGTAGACCCACCCCAGGAGCTCGTCGGCGCGGAACGCGCTCTCGGGCAGCTCGGTCAGCGTCTCGACGGCGTGCATGAGCGCAGCGTGCGACGGCCAGACCTGGGCGTACGGGTCGTCGGGGTCGAACAGCACGCCAAGCTCGGTGCTCGCGACCTCACAGGCGCGCTGCAAACCACGCCGCCACAGGAGCTCGGGGTCGCCCACTAGATGCGCCTCGCGCGAGCGCAATGTCCACAAGTACCTTGGAAGGTCCGCGTACTCGCTGCGCGGGGTGACGACCTCGGTGCGCTCGCCGTCGATTGATAAGTGGCCGCGCAGCTCGAGGCACTTGAGGCCGATGAGGCGGTTGAGGTGCGTGTAGGCAGCCTCGCGCAGCAAGGCGCGGACGGCCTCGGGCACGTCCTTCGTCATCGCCGCCTCTTTGGCGAGCACGGCGTCGAGCACGCGGCGTACGTCGCGCTCGTCGTGCGTTAGGTGAGAGAGCGAATCGGCGTCAGCGACCCTGCCCTTCTCGGTGTCGATGCCGAGACGCCTGAAGCCCACGGCGAGGTCATCCTCAAAGAGGTGGCGCAACTCGAGGACGATCGACTTGAGCTGGCGCTTGACCTCGTCGGAGAGGCCGTTGTCTGGAGTGGTCGCGTCGCGGTCCATCAGCCTTCCAGCACGACTTCGTCAGAATTGTTCAGTTTGGCCTCGATCTCGCCGCGCACTTCGGAGCCGAGCTCTGCCCAGAACGCGTCGAACTCCTCGAGGCTGGCGATGCGCTTGCCACTGACCTTGGCCGCGAGGCCCATACGAGCGACCTTGGACGCAGGAACGCCCGCATCACCGGCCTGCGCAAGCCGTTCACGATCGCACACCTCAAGGATCTGCGCACGGTACGCCGGCAGGGCCAGGCGCAGCGTGCGCAGGTCCGCGATCTTGCGCGCCTCGGATGCGCGCCTCAGCCCCTCAAGCGTCGAGACGTCGACTTCATCCAGACCCCCCAGCGGCCCCGACGGGCCGAAGGACTCGTCCATCACCCTCTGCCGCCGGGCAGGCTCGAGGCCGGCGAGTGCTTTCGACGAGGAGATCTCGTCGCGCAGCGCGGCGACAGCCTGTGCACACGTGGTCGCCTCGGCGCTGTAGACCTCGCGGTAGCGTGCGACCACCTTCTCGGCCGCCTGGGCCAGTGCCTTCCACTTGCCGACCACATCACGCTCGGCGATGACGGCGTCCCAGTCCTCACCGGCCTTTGCGGCGGCAGCACCTTCGTCACCCGCGGCGAACTCCGGCACCTGGCGGGCGAAGCCGACGATCGACCTATACTCGGAAAACTTGGTGTCCAGCTTCGCGCCGATGAAGCTGTCGAACTCGCGCAGGAAGGTGGCCGCCTCGCGCCAGCGCTCAACGTCGGCGATGAACTGCCGCACACGCGCGGAGGGGTCGGCCAAGGTCGCGGCTGCGTCGACGGTGCCTGCGACGCCGCGGTACGTGTCGAGCACAGGCAAGCCCGTAAGCTCGACGCGCTCGCCGACCCTGACGGCAGACGTCTTGAGCCGTGACCCGACCTGGCTGACGCGCTCGGCAAGGCCATGAGGCGTGTCGGGCACGCTTGACTCGCCGAGGCCGATGAGCAGCTCACGGGCCGTCTTGACTTCGTCCGGCGTGAGGCCGCCGACATTGGGGTTGAAGCGCGTGGCGTTGAACTTGTGGATCTTCGTGAACAGCCCTTCAACACCTGGGACGCCGAACTCGTAGATGGGCCGGTCGGAGTCGGGCGACTCTAGGTAGACGGCCTGCCCGCGGAACATGGCCGCCAGGAGCAGCCGCACCAGGGCGTTCGGCCAGCCGTACGGGATCGCCGCCAAGACGTCAGCGATCGCCTTGCCGTCGACCGACTTGCCTTCATCCTTGCGAGCCCGAAGAAGCTCGAACATGGTCGACACCAGGGCGCCGTTGCGATGGAGTTGCCCGCTTGCATCGAAGAGCTTGAGTTCCGGATCGAGGGTCTGCGGTTTACTGGTGGACGGCTTCAAGTACCTGGGGATGTTTGCCTCGTCGAAGTCCCTGTCGGCGACCGGGAACATCGTGAAGAGGTGCCGCGCCGCACCCGTAACGGCGTCCTCGACGATGCCGCGGATATCGCGCGAGCCGTCAAGATCGCGCGCGTCGCCACTAGCGTAGATCGAACCCTTCTTCAAGGCCTCCTCGAGCCGGCGGGTCGCCTCGCGCTCGAGACCGGCCCGCTCCTTCTCCTTGTCCTTGATGATCTTGACCGTCTCATCGCTCCGGTCGTTGCGCCACTTATCCTGCTGCGGAACGCGCTCCAGCGCCTCGATGCGCTTGAGCATCGCCGTGAGGTCATCGAGCCCCTGGCTCGCCGCGAACCACCACACGATACGGCCCTTCTCGCCGCCGGCAAGGTTGGCCTGCTCGATCGACTCGGGCGTCGTCCCGCCCAGCGGGCTTGTGATCTCGAGGATGATCTCGCCAGTGCCTGAGAGGACCTCGCCGTCGAGCTTGACCGCAAACGATACCGCGCCCTTCTTGCCGAACGGCGCTCGGAAGTTGTGAAGGTTCGCCCCGTTGAACACACGCTCTTTGAGCAGCTGCAGAGCGCGCCGCTTGGCGACACCGATCCCATAGGTCGCGACTGTTTCGCTGATGTCGGCCTCGACTCCGCGCTCCGCCTCGCTCAGGTACTTGTACTGGCCGGCGGCCTCGTCGCGGCCGACCATGCCGCTCTCGTGAAGGCGCTTCAAGGTGGCCTCGACATCGTTCCGCAAGCTCGGCACGTTGGTATCGAGGCTCGAGGCCAGGAGGCGAGCCAAGACCTCCGGGGTCTTGGGCACCCACTCGACCCGCGAGATGAGCCACAACGCCTTAAGAATCCGACTGGGCAGGACCGGCGTATTCGGCACCTGGCGATCGGCGTCGTTGATCATCTTGACGCCGGCCGTCCCCAGATAGTCGCCGGCGCTCAGCTCATCGGTCTCTTGGTCGAAGATCATGTCGAGCGGAACGACCTCACCGAGCTCCTGATCGGCGAGCGCCAGCAACGAGCCTTGGGCGACGTCGATCATGCTCCGCTCGCCACCTGAAAGCTTGAAGCCGCGCATCGCAGTGAACAGCTCCTGTACGAGCGGCATGGTCAACGGCAGGAACGGATAGGCGCTCACGAAGCGCTCGCGGTTCACGGTCGCGAGCCTCCGCTCGATGTTGAGAGCACAGAGGTCGGCGACCGCCCCCTCGCGCTTGTCGTACAGCTCCTGAAGCAGCGGCTCCTTGGCCTCACGCTTACGCAGAAGCCGCTCTTCGACCACGCGCTGCACGTCTTCACTCGTTAGCTTCATCTTGGTGGCAAACCGGGCGTCGAGCTTGCCGAGCTGCGCCAGTTTGAGGCCGGCGCGGTCGAGCACCTGGTCCAGCGCTTCCTGGGATGTGCAGATGAACCACACGCGCCCTTTGCCCACCACACCGCACTGCTCGACGATCGCGCGCAGCTCCTCGATCTTCTCCGAGCTGTCGCCGACGAACTGTCCCATCTCGTCGATGACGAACACGAGGTGCGGCTCGCGCGGCGCGACCTCCTCCTCTCGACTCTTGAGATAGTCGGCGAACTCCTTCGCGGCGTCCTCTGGTATCACGGTGTTGTGGTCGCGCTGGTAGACGTTGAGAAGCTCCGCTGCCGCTTCGATCGTCGAGCCGCGCGCCGCGGCGAGCGCGGCGCGGATCTCGTCGAGGTAGAAGCCGTGCTCCTGACGATCGGCCGACCACTCGCGCCCGTTCTGCTCGCGATAGGCGTGGACGAAGGCATCGTACTTGCCCTCCTGCTGCATCTTACGCTCGAGACGGGCAAGCCAAACCGTCCCGGAGAGCCCGAGCGACTCGTAGAACGTGCGTAAGCAGATCTCCGTGACCGAGTTCGGATTGGCCATGTCCAGCTTCGACTTGATCTCGAAGGCGATGGTCTTGCACCAGGCGTGCTCGCGAATCTGCAAGAGCGCACCACGCAGGTCGTTACCCCCCGGCAGTGATGGGTCTTCGAGGTGAGGGCTGAAGAGGTCGATGGCATGCGAGCCGGTGGCAGTGTCGACAACGCCGTTCTGCAGCAGATGGCCCAGCACCTTGGCGACGTGACTCTTGCCGCTGCCGAAGAAGCCCCACAGCCAGACCGCGATGCCGTCACCAGGGTCGCCGCCCTGGATGCGCCTCCGCAGGCTCTCGGTGAAGCTGTCCAGGAACTTGCGCATTTCCTTTGCCAAGGAGTCAGTGATGACGAAGTCGCGCAGATCTTCTGCCAAGTGCGACTTGTCGTAGACTTTGACCACCGACTCGATCTTCTGGCCCAGGTCGCGGGCAAGGACCTCCCGGACAGTGGTGGTGGGCTCGCTAGCTGTAGTCATCTCAGATCCTCGCGGCTCGGTAGTTGTAGCCATCCTTGACGCCCAGGAAGTGCAGGGCGGGACCGCTCTCGGTGCCCGGGAACGGGACGACGAGCGTGTTCTGCACGACATTCTCGACCGCATCGAGAAGGGCGGAGTAGCTGATCCATGGAAAGAGAGCGGCGGTGTGCCTGCACATGATGACCGCTTCAGGCGATCGCTCGGCCACCGTCAGCACACGCCGCTCGGCCTCTCGCTGGGTTAGGTTGGCGAGCGACTTGGCGGCGTCGGCGGAGCCCTCGGCGTCAAGCTTGAGTACGCGCTCGAGCAGGCCCTTCTCCTCCAACGCCTCGAACACAAGCAGGCGCAAGTCAACGACCTCCGTGGGGACGTGACGCACGGCCAGCTCCTGAATGACCTCGTCGTACTTGCGCCGGAACTCGCGCTCGTCGGCTGGCGGGTAGATCAACAAGATGGCACCGCCCTTACGCTGCCGTGAGAACAGGGCCGTGCGCAAGGCCTGGAGCTTGTCGTCGACGATCGACATCAGCCGGCGTGAGCCTCCTTGAGAGCGATGTGCGTGACGTTACCCTGCACCGCGAAGACGATGCGACCTTCGGCACGTAGTTCGGTGAGCGCATCAATGACGTCCGCCGGCGTGAGCCCGAGCACCCTGAACAGAGCGTGCTCGGGCACGGCGGCGGCAGGCTCCCCACCGCCCATGATGAGTTGCGTGCCGAATAGGACAACCGATGGCGCGACGTAGGGTGAGCGCAGCTCCTTGCGGCGACTGCCAGTGGCGAAACCGCAGTCGCGAAGCAGCCCCAAATAGTGAGTGGCGATGCTCTGTTTGGTGGTATGGCTCCACGCGCTGATGACGGGAGCCCTCCTTCGCCCTAGCCGCTCAAGCTCATCGAGTATCTCCTGAGTGCTGACCGCATAGCCCGGAATGCGCAACTTCTGAACGAGCCATTCACTACCGAGCAGATACACGAGCGCGTCCTGCCAGCTGATCATCACATACGCGGTCAGGGCGAGCTGCGCGGGGTCGCTCTGCGACTGCACGGCCGTAACGAAGCGTGCGGTAGCCTGGGGAGCCGTTTGTGGGTAATAGCGCAGCCCAAGCTTCTTGAAGACCCAGGTGCGTGCACTAATGCTTTTGCGCCTGAGGGTGTTCTCGTCAACAATGAGCCGGCGCGCATCGTCCCGTGCCGTGTCGGGATGCAGGCACGGAGCGACCGCCAGCAACTCCTGGAGCATGGCTCCCTGCCCGGCCAAGCGCGGTGTCGGCGTCGTCAGGCGGGGCTCGGTGAGGTGATGCCTTCGCGGTGGCAAACGGTCGCCCCCCATACGCTCTTGATGCTCGCGAGAATGCCCAGCTGCGCCGCGCAGCAGCGTCCACAGTGCGACATTCACGTTCTCAAGTGAACCTTATCACCCTGGTGGGACGAACCAGCAGGACCCTCATCACGCCCGACTGGATGCTTCGAGTCCACCGACGAGAGCGCCCTCCGGCTGCAGTCGTCGATTGACTTCAAGCATCGCTTTGCGCCTCGGCAGAGACGTTGGCCGGGTGCTCAAGGAAGTTCATGGCCTCAGACGCTGACCCGTGACCATCGATCACTGCGCGTGATGAGAGTCGCTCGAGGCAGCATCGCCCTCCCGCTGCTTCCACGAGGTTCCCAGCACATGCTGACTGCTGGAAGTGCCGCGGCAAGGGCTGCGTGAATGCCGAAAAGGTTGAGGGCTAGACTGATTGGGGTGCGTTTGATCACGAAGCAGGAACCCACCGGACTAGCTATCCCTTGCAGGTCCCTCCAGTGCCTTCTGTGCAGCACTTTTCTGACGCCGCCAACCAAGTGCCAACGCCAGTCGGCCCCGACCTCGGGCCGCTGAGGGCGGGTCAGACCTGTCGCTGCAGGTACTGCTGGCGCAGGTCATCGATCGGGCGCAGCCGTCCGCTCTCGGGATCGCGGTATTGCCAGAAGGTCCAGCCGTTGGTCTGCGGATATTCGCGTCCCTCAGGAGCGCCGATGATGGACTTGCGAGCCATGCCGCCGGCACTCGAGAGGGAGTCGTAGCCCTTCTCCTCCCAGTGGACCTGTCCGTCCTGCTCGATCGTAGCCTTGAGGCGAACGCCCTTGTAGGTCTTCTCAAGCTGGAGCGGTGGACGGATGAGGCCAGCAGCGATAAGGTCGGCTACCACCACCGCCCTTCCCTCCTGAGGCTGCCTCTCGGTCTGCGCTTTGGCATTCAGGGGATCGGCGGCGAGTGGCTCAGCTGCGGTCGGCGCCACCTCCGGGAAATGAACCTGGACGTGGACGCGGCGCAGCGAGTCGCGCACCTCGGCCAAGGTGAGCTCGCGAGACCGCCGGCGCACGAGATTGGCAAGCGAGGGGTCCTCGGAGGCGAACAGGGCCTCCAGCGTGGCCGCCACGCGCCAATCGACGAACTGGCTTTGCCACAGGGCATCCAGATCGGGTTTGCTGATCCGCTCCTTAGCGATGAGCGAGAACATCTCAAGGCAACGGTCGGCCTGGTCGGCCTCGGAAAGGCGCACGTGGCGGAAGAGCTTCTCCTCTGCGGGCACGGGGGCACTAGCGTTGTAGAGGCGATAGTCGTCGCCGTTGGTCAGCAAAGACCAGCCCACGCCGGCGGCCGAGGCATAGCCCAGCACCTGGGTGGCACACTTGTGGTGGTCGAGTGGCGTGCCAAGGGACTTGGCTTCGATCAGCAGGCAGGGGTGGCCGAAGTCCAGCAAGGCGTAGTCGACGGGGTTGTCCTGGGGCCTGAAGCGGTACTCGTGTCGGACCTCGTCGAACTCGTCGGGATGCCAGCCCAGGGTGGCCAGCACCGGTTCGATGAGGATCGCCTTGGTGTCCTGCTCGCCCAAGTGCTCGCCGCGCTCGCGAATCTGGCTGATGCGATCCCGTGCCTTGGCGAGCGTCTCGCTCAAGGAGCCACTATCCGCGACTGCCATCATCCCCCCCTTCGACTTTTCAAGCCCCTCTCCTGATCGGGCTGAAGTCTACACCCGAACCTCATACGAGCCGAGCGATGCCTAGGCCGCGGTGTCGGCCCACACGCCTTGCGCAGGCAGATTCCGAGCGTCCAAACCAACTGCTGGCCTCCGATGAACGCCGTCCTGAACTACGCCCGCCGACCTCGAAAGCTGGGCTCGGGTTTCCATCGCCGAGGTCGGGCTCGATCCGGGCATCGGCTACCTGCACGTCTGTCAGCCGGGGCGGCAGGCGCTGGTCTACGACCTCATGGAACCGTACCGGCCGCAGGTGGACCGAGAGGTGCTCGCCCTCGTTCGGTCGCAGGCGTTCACGCCGCGGGACTTTGTGATCGACCCGGAGGGTGTATGTAAACTGCATCCGGAGCTGGCGCGGCGTGTGACTGCCCTAAACGAGGGCTCAGCCGTAGGCTTGCCGCCGCTGGAGAATCTCCTGATTGCCGGAGCGCAAACCCGGGACTTGAAGTAAGCTGAAGGGCACGTTCCATGGAGAAGCGAAGAGGCTGGCGTTGGCCGGGTTGCGCAGGCTGCGATGCGATTGGTAGAGCGCCCACCGAGGAGTCGCGGTAGGATTCGTGCCCATGGGCAGCGTTGTTAGAGGCAAGACCATCGGGCAGACATTCGTGCTTGACGAGGATATTGCCGTCAAGCCGAAGATCGCCTTACTCCAATGCCCCTTCCTGCTCTGTGAAGCGGATTACGTTCGTCTCACCCAACCCGGGTCGAAGGTCACCTATGCTGCTTTCGCAATCTTGCTTTTGTCAGCGGGATGGGGCATCCCAATGGTTGCGAAGTTCATGTCCGCCTGGTTTAGTCGCACTCCCGTGTCAGTGCAGACGTGGGAGTATTGGGGACTGGCAATTGGCATTGTTGCCGCGGCCATTCTGTTTATCATCTCTGCGTGCGTGCCCAACGAGAAACGGGAAGTGCTTAGGGACATGAAGGAGCACTTTAGGAGTAATCCACCCCGAACGGTGACCCGCCGATGAATAAGACTGAAGACCTTCCTGCCGACTACACGCCGTACAGAGAAATGGAGTTGTGCAGTAATCGTTTCGTGAACACTCCAGTCCCTGTTGAAGTCGAAGGTCACGCGCCCCTGCTCGTTGGCAAAGGCGATGAGCCGCGTGTGTGGCTGTCGGCGCCTGTGAGCCACGACAAGACGCAGTGGACTGTCGTGGTGGCAGACAACGAGTCTCTGGTTCCCGATGTCGATGTCAGGAAGACGCTAGAGGGAACCCTGGAGGTCTTCGCTGCTGGAAACAAGGTGCTCGCCGTAAGGGAAGTTGGTGCCGACTCTGCTTCGGTCTCCTGGGTTGACCTGCGGCCTCTCGGATTCAACATCCATGGGGATGGCTCGGCGTTGTGGATTGGAACCAACCAATTCTCGAACAACCGAATCGAGAACTGCAGGGCGGGGATCGGGATCGGTCCGTAGGTGCTCCAATAAGCGCTACCAACAGACTCGCTCACTCGCAACTGGGCCGGTAGCCGCCAGCGACGAAGACCCGCGTCTCCAGTTCGAACGGATCACCTTGTCGATCACCTGCACCTCGAAGAGCGGCTGAGCTTGTCCCAGATTTCGTAGAACTTGAGGAGTGGTGTCGAACGTCACGCAATTCCCCACCCCGGGCGTCAAACAATTCCCCACCCGGTCTCGTGCGTCTCTTCTACGCTTTCTCTCCTCCCTTCTCAAGCTTTCCGCCCTGCCCCGGCCGCCGCTTGTCAATGGCCAATCGGAAGTCTCCGCTGGTGGCCAAGCGAAAGTCTCCACCCTCACCCGGCTCTTCTCGGCGCTCCCTGTCTCGATCGGGCCTCCTTCATGCGGTAGGACTCACCCTCAGTGACCACCACGGTGGCGTGGTGGAGCAGGCGGTCGAGTAGCGAGACGGCGGTCGTCTGCTCGGGCAGGAACCGTCCCCAGTCCTCGAACGGCCAGTGGCTTGCGATCGCCAGGCTGCGGCGCTCGTAGGCGGCGGCGACGAGGCGGAAGAGCAGCTGCGTGCCGGTGGCGTCGAGCGGCGCGAAGCCGACCTCATCGACGATGAGCAGCTCGCAGCGCAGCAGCGCCGCGATCTGCTTGCCGACCGAGTTGTCGGCAAAGCCACGGTAGAGCAGCTCGATGAGCTCGGCGGCGGTCAGGTAGCGTACGCGGTGACCAGCCTCGATCGCGGCGTGGCCCAGGGCGATGAGCAGATGACTCTTGCCGGTGCCAGCGGGACCGAGAAGGCAGAGGTTCTCGGCGGCGCGGATCCATTCGAGCGAAGCGAGGTAGTCGTAGGTGGCTCGCGGCACCGAGCTCTGAGCGAGCGCGAACTCCTCGAGGCGCTTGGCGACCGGGAAGCCGGCGGCGCGCAGGCGGCGCTGCTCGTTGGCCGCATCACGGGCGGCGATCTCCGCCTCGATCAGGGTCCGCAGGAGCTCCTCCGGAGCCCAGCGCTGCACCTTGGCAGTCTGCAACACCGCGGGGGCGATCTCGCGGGTGCGGCGCAGCTTGAGGCGCTTCAGGGCGGCCTGCAGATCGGGCGCCAGCGGCGACGGGGCGGCGCTCATGGCCTGCCCGCCAGCGCGTAGTCGGTCAAGCGCCGCGTCGGTACGCTGGGCAGCTTGAGCCGCAGCGGCTCCCCGGGCGCGCTCGGTGCCGGCACGCCTTCGCCGGCCTGAAGGATCGAGGCAAGGTCGGCGGCGCGAAAGCAGCGGAAGGCGCAGGCCCGCGAGAGCGCCGCGGTGATGGCCTCAGACCCCCAGGCGGCGGCCAGCTCGTTGATGTGCGCGATCTCAGAGGCCAGCCGCGGGGTACCGGCTGCAGCGGCGGCCACCAGGAAGGTCTCGGCGTCCGGACCGAGAGCCAGGAACGCCTTCTCGGCGGCCGAGCGGGCACGTGGCGCACGGATGGGCTCGCGGCGTGGTCCGCCGTAGTGCTCATCGGCGAGCGCGACCTCGCCGGGGGCGACCAGGCCGTGGCGGGCGACCTCGACGCCGTGCGCGTAGGCGATCAGCTCGCCGTCCTCGCAGACGACGCGCACCGGGCTCCCCACCAGCTCGGCGGGCACCGAGTAGCGGGCGCTTCCAAAGCGCACGCAAGCCAGGCGGTCCACCTTGCGCACAACACCCGCGCAGAGCGCCGGGCGCAGCTTCGGCAGCGGCCGCAGCAGCTCGCGTTCGACCACGAGGCGCTCGGCGGGCACCGCGCAGGTCTCCGAGTGGCGACGCTGGTTGACCTCATCGCACCAGCTGGGCGCGGCCCGGTTGGCCGCATCGGCATCAGTGAATGGCCCCAGGCCGACGGCAAGGTCGCTCTGCGCGTAGCCGACCAGGTTCTCGACGATGCCCTTCGACTCGGGATCGTCGGCCTCGCAGAAGTCGCAGCGGAAGCCGTAGTGGGCGGCGAAGGCGATGGCCTCGGGGTGCAGCTCGACGGGCTCGCCGCGGCCGACGTGCTTCCTGACCACGGTCTTGGTGCGGTCGTAGACGATCTCGC
>Ga0315282_10005179_pt1 | contig 22307 bp, 22 predicted proteins | sample YL17G07_20_MG_FD_203693 | JGI IMG/M metagenome (GOLD analysis project Ga0315282, IMG submission 203693) | Sediment microbial communities from Yellowstone Lake, YNP, Wyoming, USA - YL17G07_20 | ecosystem: Environmental > Aquatic > Freshwater > Lake > Sediment | place: USA: Wyoming | collected... | reverse complement strand
GTTTCCTGGCTGCGGTATTCTCCATTTGTGATGGCTCCTCCTACTTTAGATTTGGTGTTTGTAATCTGCACCGTTCTATTGTAGCCGGAGCCATCTTCTTTTGTTATTCCATATACTAAAATGACGGATTGTTACCACTGCAGCTAACAGCACCCTGCATCACCATGCTATAATAATCCCAGGGAAATAGTGTTTGACATCACTGTGTAACCTGGCCGCTGGATTTGGAGAGAGAGGAGGGCAGCAATGAAGAGAGAGGAGTTGAATAAGAAGGTTACTGAAGAGTTGGAACACATCCCCAAAGACCTGAGGGGTTCTACTCAAAACGAGCTTCGCATGCTGTATAATTTAATCCGTCGCCGAGAGCTTGGTCAGAATCCAGCTTCTTCAGCAAAGGGCTCTTTATTGAAAGCAATAGAAACATTGAGAAAAGATAAGCCTGACTTCTCGCCAATTTATGATAGGGATTTCTTCCGTACCTAAACTAGCCAAGCACACTTTGGAGACATAGGTGCGAAAAGGTAGCAAACTATGGAAGCGGTAGCAATCAAAACAATTGAACCCATCCGCCGAGACTTCCCAGCAGAGAAGGCGAAGGCTTGGCATTATAAGATACACCCCTACTACACGAAGCAACCGTCCAACGTGGTGGGTGAGTATATCCGCCACTTCTGCCCTGAAGGCGGGCTTGTTGTTGACCCCTTCTGTGGTAGCGGCATTACTGCTATTGAAGCCTTAACTAATAGACGGCGAACGGTTTGTATTGACCTTGACCCACTGGCAGTATTTATTACTAGACAGACCTGCCTTGCCCCGGTTGACCTCAATGCCTTCTGGGATGCCTACCGACAGGTTGAGGAAGAAATGTGGCCGGTAGTTAAATTTGTCCGTGGTGCTTCAGCCAAAGAGCTGAAGAACTATAAGCGAAAGGAGTGGTATCCCAAAGGTGTAAAACTTCCCTCAAATGCTGATAGGGGTTATGTAGAAGACCTCTTTGGCAGGGCACAGCTAATAACCTTAGCTCATCTACGCTCAGCAATTTTGAAAATACAAAACAAGCAAACACGAGAACTTTTGTTATTCACTTTTTCTGGCATTCTTGCAAGGGCGAGCATTACCTATGGCATTGACCCAAAGCATGCAGGTGGCGGAGATAGCGCAATTTTCAGGGTTTACCGCTATTGGGTGCCACCAAAGCCTGATTACCGTGATGTTTGGGAACTGTTCGCCACTAGAGCAAGATTAGTGGCAAATGCTAAAAAGAAAAGCAATACCATCTTTGGGGACTTCGTCCGCGAGGGGGAGACCTTTGATGTTTACTGTGACTCAGCGGAAAACCTGCTCAAGTATGTAGGTAAAGATACGGTAGATTATATCTATACTGACCCACCCTATGGTGCTCATATTGCCTATCTAGACTTGGGCACAATGTGGCACGCCTGGCTTGGCTTTAAGGTTACCGATGAGATGCGCCAAAGGGAAGCAATTGAAAATGGAGAGCAAAAATTTGATGAAAAGCATTACCTTGATGCGCTACAGAAATCTTTTGAGCAGATGTTTTACGCCTTAAAAGATGAGGCGTGGCTATCACTGGTCTTCCACCATAAGGAAACTAACCTCTGGTATTCCATCCGGGATATGCTCCGCTACATTGGCTTTACCTATGTAAATACGGTAGCCCAGCCATTAGCTAAACAAACATTCCACAAGATTAAGAACCCGCTACGCGTTCTCGGAGAGAGTCTCATCGTAAACTTTCAGAAGACTGCGGTAAGGAAAATATCCCAGCCCATGTCTCTACCAATGGCAAACATAATCCAGAATGTCGCGGAACGAGTAATTTTGAAAGGCGGTGGGGCAACAACCGAAGAGGTATTAAGAGAAGTGGTGCCAGAGCTTTTTGACAATGATATGTTCTTTGACGCTGCTTCTAAGAATATAGGCGACATATTAGCAATTCTTGGAAGTGATTTTGAGCTTGGTGAAGATAACCTGTGGCGGCTTAAAGCTGAGCGCCAGGTGGGCAACTTCATTCCGCCAAAGCTCCGCATTCAATACTATGTTATAAGTTATCTGAGGAAGGCGGGCAAGGCAAACTTCGACAGCATTGTAACTACCGTTCTTCCAAAACTTACAAATGGGCATCGGCATACAAAAGATGATATTGCTGATGTCCTGAAAGAGGTAGCAATTTCGCATGACGGTGTTAATTGGGAATTAAGAACACTCAGCGAACTAGCAGTGCAAGGAGTGTTACAAACGTTCATCAGTGAAAAAGATGCAGAATACACTGCAGAAATTCCTGAGAGTACTACACATAACCAGCAAATCTACCGTCTTGCCATAATGTGCTTGAAAGCGGGGCTGGTACCCTATATAGGCAAAAAGGAAAGGAGCGACCCTATGCTGGCGGGGCTTAAATCACTGACTTATCTTAATATAAAGGCTGACCCTGCTCAGCAAAAGCGCATTGAGGGGATTGATATAATCTGGGCGGGGACAGATGCCACGCCGGTCTGGGCTTTTGAAATAGAGGAGAGCACCTCGGTTCTCAGCGCATTGGAACGCTTTGTTGCCTTGCTATCGGTGGTACCAGAGCTTGGAAAATCACGGCAATTAACCATAGTGGCACCAAAAACTAGAAGAAGAAAGATTTACCAAGAGCTAACAAGCTCTTCTTACATTGGACATCCGCTGTATCTAGAAACTAAGATTAGCTATATGTTCTACGATGAGTTACAAGCAGCATTTGACAAGTACCGTGCTCGACGGACTATAGAGCTTGATGAAACTCACCGCCTTTGCCATCTTCCACCACCAGCAGATGAATATAAACCAAGGAAATTAATCTGAGGAGGGGGAGGAATAGTTAAGTTATTGCTTGATGTTCCCCAACAACCAAATTCCTTCTCAAAAGTTCTGCTACAATCTGTATTATAGCTACGGGCCCACCGCACAAGATAGCGCTCTTACGGTGGACCAAATCGTCTTACCTCAACATAAACTGCGGGTTAAACAAAACTGACTAATGTGCAATCAGTCTCCCCATCTTGATCTGATAGGCGAAAGGGTAAACCGTTACGAGTTATCTTAATGTCTCGCGCCATGCGGTGGTATGGGTGACGTACCCTACCGACCCGCGTAAACCCACGAATATCGGCAAACTATTTTAAGGATTTATCCTCTATATCTATTACCCTTAGGGTAATTTTCATTATCGAGTCAGGGTTGAGAGACATTGAGTCTATCCCTTCCTTCACCAGAAACTCAGCGAACTCAGGATAATCACTAGGTGCCTGACCGCAGAGCCCGCTGTGCCGCTGGTTTCTTCTGGCTCCCTGGATGGCCATAGAAATCATCTGCAGCACTCCAGGGTCTCGCTCATCAAAATCATGGGCTACAAGCTCTGAGTCACGGTCAACTCCCAGGACAAGCTGAGTGAGGTCATTAGAACCAATGGAAAAGCCATTAAACAGCTTGCTAAATTCATCAATTAAGATGACGTTATTGGGAATCTCGCACATGACATAGACCTCAAGTCCATTTTCTCCTCTTTTCAGCCCATTTTTTGCCATTTCCGCTAGAACCTTCTCACCCTCACCCACCCGCCGACAAAAGGGAACCATTACGATGAGATTGGTCAATCCCATCTCTTCTCGAACCCGTTTCATCGCCTGGCACTCAAGCGCAAAGCCATCGCGATATTGCTCGTCATAGTAGCGTGAGGCACCACGAAAGCCAAGCATGGGATTGTCCTCTTTCGGTTCAAAATACTGTCCTCCTATGAGGCTGGCATACTCATTAGTTTTGAAGTCACTCAGGCGTACAACAACCGGTTTTGGAGAGAAGGCAGCAGTGATGGCAGCAACACCTTGAGCCAGTTTTTCCACAAAGTATTCCTTCTTATCCTCATAACCAAAGGTAAGGCTGTCTATTTCTTTCCGCACCGTCTTATCCATCACCCTCTCCGGGTGGATAAGAGCCATTGGATGAATCTTGATATAGCTGTTGATGATAAATTCCATACGTGCCAAGCCGACACCGTCATTTGGGATCATGGAGAGAGAAAAAGCCGCTTCAGGATTGCCCAGGTTCATCATAATTTTTGTCTTAGGGCGGTGGAGGCCCTTGAGACTGACCCTTTCAACATGAAACGGGAGAATCCCTTGGTATGCTCTGCCTTCATCGCCGGCGGCGCAGCTTACGGTAATTTCCTGTCCCGTGCCGATTTTCTCCATCGCACCATCGGCACCAACTACCGCCGGGATGCCCAACTCACGGCTGACAATAGCGGCATGGCAGGTCCTGCCTCCCCGGTTGGTGACAATAGCCGCTGCAGTTTTCATCACCGGCTCCCAGTCGGGTGTAGTAGTGTCAGCGACTAGTATTTCACCCGGTTTGAATTCAGGAAGGTAGATTACATCGGGGATTATGTGTGCTTTCCCAGCAGCAATCTTTTCCCCCACGCTGTTACCCTTTGCCAGTACGGGGCCTGTCTTGTCCAGGTGATATATCTCAAGGACATCCATAGCTTTCTGTGATTGCACTGTTTCTGGCCTGGCTTGCACCACGAACAGGTCACCAGTCTGTCCGTCCTTTGCCCATTCAATATCCATTGGTCGAGCTTCACCGGCTTTTTGGGAATAATGGTCTTCTATTTTGACGGCATAACTGGCTAATGCCAGAACCTCGTCATCCGTGATACAGAAGCGTCTGCGGTCAACCTCGGGCACGGTCACGTTTCGTGTCAACACTTTTGAGTTACCACTACCATAGACCATTTTTATTCTTTTGTTTCCAAGATTCTTTCTTATGATGGCCCGGTAGCCTTGTTTGAATGTAGGTTTGAAAACATAGTATTCGTCAGGATTAACCGCTCCCTGGACAATGTTTTCCCCAAGTCCATAGGACCCCGTGATAAATACTACGTCACGAAATCCTGTCTCAGTATCAAGAGTAAACATCACCCCGCTTGCCGCTAGGTCCGAGCGTACCATCTTCATAATCCCTATGGATAGGGCTACTTTGAAATGGTCAAAGTTATTATCAATGCGGTAGGATATTGCCCGGTTGGTAAAAAGGGATGCCAGGCACTTACTGCAGGCTGCTCTCAAGGCATGGTATCCGCGAACATTCAGATAAGTCTCCTGCTGCCCGGCAAATGATGCGGTAGGTAGGTCTTCCGCTGTGGCTGAACTCCGCACCGCCACATCTGTGCCTGGGCCATATTCCTCACAGAGCCGGCCATAGGCAGCCTTTATCTCACCCCAGAGGTCGTCAGGGATACCAGCACCCAGAATCAAATCACGCGCTTCTTCTCCCCGTTCCGCCAGGTCAGCTACATCGGTCTTATCCAGACCGGCCATGGTTTTCTTGAGGTCACTAAGAATACCCGCCAAATTTATGACGTGCCAGTATGCCTCGGCAGTTACCGCAAAACCATTGGGAATCCTGACTCCCTGGCGGGTAAGCTCTCGGTACATCTCCCCCAGTGAGGCGTTCTTACCGCCAACCAGAGGAACGTCTTCAATCCTGATGTCCTCAAACCAGCGAATATATTTGGCATCTTGTTTCATTCTAATTCCCTCCTTCTCTAAAGGTTAATTTGTCATGTCGTAGGTCCCTGAACCTGTTGAGTCTTTCAGTGACCAGTTTTACGGCTTCTTGTTGAAAATAAGCCCAAAGTTCTTGGTGCGGTCTACGAGTTTTGAAATTTCCGCTCCGGCACCATCTTCTACTATACTGTTATACTGTAATTAATATCCGTATATTAACTGGTGTAATTTTTTGCTGATGTTCAGAGGATCTGGGCGCTGCCAGATATTTCGACCCACCGCTATCCCAGTTGCGCCGGCCGAGAGAACATCTGTTACTCTTGACAGGAATTCCTCATCTGTCTTGGTCATCGGACCTCCGGACATAACAACCTTGGTAGGGTAAGCTGATTGGACTACCCACCGGAAACTATCCGGGGAGCCGGTATATTTAACCGTAACCATATCAGCTCCCAGCTCCATGCCTATCCTGGCTCCATAGGCCACAATGGAAGGGGTTTCATCTATAGCCTGCTTTGTCTGCTCCTGCTCGTCTAAGGCCATTTTCAGTGTTTTCGAGGCTGATTTTCTATCAAAAATAGCCTTGCCACGAGGATACATCCAACCTATTGTCATAATCCCTTTACTATGAGCTTCCCTAACTATTTTGGAAAACTCGCTGTGCATTTCATCTTCATACTTAGAGCCGGAGTAGACTGTGTAACCCACGGCGCTAGCACCCAAAGTAAGGGCGTCTTCTACGGAGTATAGCTGTGGAGAGTAGGGATCCTCTTCGGTATAGAGTTCTGATCTCCCGTTCAGCTTTAGAATCAAAGGCACCCCTGAATTCGCAATCTCGTTTGCGTATTTCTCTGCCAGGCCGGCGTGCACTACTAGCCCGGTAAAACCTCCTCTCCTAGCTACGTCTAGTATGTATTCGAAATTTGCAGACTCCGGCTGCTCCGCAAAATCTCTGGGCCCGTGCTCAAAGCCCTGATCGTAGGCTAAGATCATCGTCTTCCCATCCGGCATTATTCGCTCTCTGATTTCTTGGATTTTATCCTTCACGTTTCACCCCCTAGCCAAAAAATACACTTGCGTCTTTATAGATGCTGAGATCGACCACTTTTATTCCGCCTGCCACCTTTTCTAGCGGAACACTCGTGATTCTGTTCCCTTTCAGGGTTGCCATACGCCCATACTTCTTGGCTCCTATGAGTTCGATGGCCTCAACGCCAAAAGCTGTTGCTAGACTTCGGTCATAGGCTACTGGAGTTCCACCTCTCTGAATATAGCCCAATGACGAGACCCTAGTAGGGAGCTCTGTCCTTCGCTCAATAAGTCCGGCCAGAGCTTGGCCTACTCCCCCTAGACGATCTGGGCCATCCTTTTTATCTTTACCGAGGTTGGGCTGAAATATCGTTTCTCCCTCCAATTCCACTCCTTCGGCCACCACTATAATGCTAAAGTTGACGCCCCTTCCCTTCCGAGTTTCCAGCATCTTACAGAGTTGATCCAACCTCTCTCCATTCACTGGTATCTCGGGAATCAATATCGCCTCGGCTCCGTTAGCCATCCCGGCATAAGTAGCAATCCACCCCGTACGGCGCCCCATCACTTCCAGGATCATGACCCTGTGGTGGCTTTCAGCAGTGGAACGGAGCCTGTCCAGTGCATCGGTCGCAATCTGGACGGCGGTCTGAAAGCCTATCGAATAATCGGTTTCTCTAACATCATTGTCGATGGTTTTCGGTATGCCGACCACTGGGAGACCCATTTCGAAAAAACGGCTGGCAACAGCCAAAGTGCCCTCACCACCCAACACCACCAAGGCGTCCAACCCCAGTTGTCCAAAAGTGTCAAAGACGTGTTGAGATCCATTTTGAATCCGAAGGGGACTTGTCCTAGATGCGCCAAGAATCGTTCCGCCTCTATCAATTATGCCTGAAGTTTTGACCCTATCCAGTAGCTCAGTCCTGTTGAAAAGCAGCCCCTCCCAGCCGTCTCGGATACCGACAACCTCCCAACCGATTCTAATTGCTGCTTTTGTGGTTGCCCTGATTGCAGCGTTGAGCCCGGGACAATCTCCTCCCCCAGTTAAGATACCAATGTTCCTTTTCAGTTCCATTATCAACCACCTTCTACCGATTATCTATGAAGAATTGTCTCATCTTCCAGTCAGCTAGCTCCTGGTGTAGAAACACTTGCAGAGAACCGATGTCATATATGATGCCATCATACTCTATTCCTGCCCCACATGGCAGAGGAGATGGTTGGAAAGAAAAAAGGGAGTAGATAAGCCATCTGCAAATAGATAAGTGGTGAGCACTTAGACTTGTAGTCCTCTACTGTCCCATCTCGTCTCTGCATGTCTTAGTTTCCAGTCCTTCAATTAAGTGCCTTCGCTCCAATCTCTAAACGGCACTGAAGTAGATTAAAGTCAGTGGTCACTTCTTCTCCCGGTTGAACCACATCTCACTAAAGGTCCTTATACCGGTCAAGATTGCTGGCAACATGAATCTAAACCGGTATACCTAACATCCTAAATAGACCGCCCAGTCCCCAACAGCCAGCATAAGCCACAGTCATGCCCTTAATTGTCTTTCCCGCTGAGCAAATGAGCAAATACCGCGGTAGGCTGAATCGCGATGCTCCTGCAGCTAGAGCCGCGGGGTAGAAGAACGGATTGACCACTGATGATAAGACAAATAGAGTTAGTGAGCCCTTCCGCTCCATTAAGCGCATGATGCGCAAATAGAATGCCTGAAATTTGCCGTGCGTACTATCATGAAGGAATGTCCCGCCGCCGTAACCGGTCATGTATATTATTAAGGCACCTACAATCTCACCCAGAGCAGCCGCTACACCAACGAGCATCGGGTATTTCATTATCCCCCCTAAGGCAAAGACTACGGGTAGCATCGGCACTGGTACGATAATGGTAGCTCCTCCAAAAATGCTAATGAGAAAAGCTCCCAAGTAGCCATACCCCTCAAGTGAGTGGATACACTCCCGAAAGTAAATAACTGCTCCTATCAGGAGTAGTGTAATCACTGCCCCCAAAATGCCCGGAACATGCGATGCCTTTTTTGAAGCTATTTCTCCTGCCTCGGTCTCCATCTGATATTCCCGCCTAGGTTAGCAAAATCTAATATTAAGCTAATCAAATAATTCAGCTTTAATCATCCTTAACACCCAGGTCTTGAAGGTAGTCAACCATAATCCTGAACCGTTACCAACGTTTCAGCACTCCTTTTACTCAATACCTACAATAAAGTTATAATGGGGCTGAGCGCCATTAATTACCTCAACTTGAACTTTAGGATGTTGTTGGCGAATGATAGCGCTGACCGCCATCGCCTCAGATTCCTCTGTATCAGCGCCGTAGTAAATACTAATTACCTCATCTCCGTTCAGTTCGGTCCTCTTTAGCAACTCAATTACAATGTCGCTAGTGTCGTCACTTGCCGCCAGCAGTTTGCCATCCAGCAGACCAATTGCCTGCCCCTTTTTGATATCAAGGCCATTTACCCTGATGGAACGGGTTGCCCGCGTGATTTCAATGGTCTCCACCGTTGATTTAGCCTCGGTCATAAGCTTGATGTTCGTCTCCAGGTCAGACTTAGCATCAAAGGCTAGGAGAGCGGTTACCCCCTGCGGGATGGTCTCTGTGGCTACTACTCTAATGCTTTTGTTCGTGAGCGATGGGAGCTGCTGGGCGGTAAGCAGTATATTTTTGTTATTGGGCAGGATAATGATCTTATGCGATGGCACTGCTTCTACTGCCTGAAGCAGGTCGCTGGTGCTCGGATTCATTGTCTGCCCGCCGGGGACGATGGCTGATGCACCCAGACTGACAAAAACGTCGCCCAGCCCCTCGCCGTTAGCTACAGCAACAACAGCCATATCGAGCGCTGGCGTTCTATCCTTTTGCATTGACAGGAAGTCCTGGTGTTGCTCATCCATGTCACGGATGTTGATATCATCCAGAGTGCCCAAGGAGCTAGCATAGCGGATGACATTATCCGGGTCTGTAGTATGGATGTGGACTCTGACGGTGGACTCGTCACCGACGACAATCAGCGACTGGCCTTTATTCTTTAGCTTTTTCCTCAGATTACTTGGGTCGAGCTTTTTCCCTTTCAATATAAACTGGGTACAGTAGCCGTAGGATCGCTCTTGTTCGTTAGCCTTTTCTGATATTCTGGCAGCTACTGGTAGGCTACTGGCGATCATACGTGACTTGCTCGACTGCATCAGCTTTAGCTCGCCCTTAAGATAGAGAAGAGCGCCCTCTAGCAGAGTATATAGCCCCTGTCCGCCGGCATCTACTACGCCAGCTTCCCGTAATACTGCCAGCAGGTTAGGCGTATTGGCTACTGCTTTTTGAGCAGCGTCAACCGCAGCCTCAAGGACTGATATTGGGTCGCCGTCGCTGCTGGCGGCGTGCTTTTGGGCAGCTGAGGCTGCTTCTCTGATTACAGTCAGCATAGTCCCCTCTACCGGGTTGCCCAGCGCTTTATAGGCAGTTTCTGATGCTTGGAGCAAGGCCCTGGCCAGGTCATTGCCATCCATGGTTTCTTTAGTGTCTAGACTCTTTGCGAATCCGTGCCAGATCTGTGACAGGATCACTCCGCTGTTACCTCTGGCTCCCATCAGCGACCCTCTGGCTACAGCTTCTCCTATTGATGATATTTTGCGGTCAGTACACCGGTTCACCTCCTCTATAGCGGAATGCATAGTCAGAAACATATTGGTGCCGGTATCACCATCAGGCACCGGGAAAACATTTAGAGCATCTATGTCTGAGATGCTCTTCTCCAACCAATCGGTGGCAGCGGCAAACGTACCCCTCAAATCCTGTCCGCTAATGGTTTTAGCCTTTTTCATGGCTAGTTTCTCCGTATTGTGTTCTTTTCCTTATCCTGGCGCAGATTAGCCCAAGTGTCTCACTCGCTAGGCAACACGCCCACACCCAGCACATGGGGGCCAACATGAGTACCTATAACCGAGCTTACCTTCATCCGGTAGATATGCTCCCGGGGGAGCTTGGCGCTGAGCCGCTCCGCCAGTTTTTCAGCTTCATCTGGTGTAGTGGCGTGCTCTACAGCCATTTCCTCAATATGAGGAAAGCCCATGGCAAAGTCATACAAGTAGTCCATTGCCTTGGCTCTGGAGCGAACCCTGATAACCCCCTCGGCAACACCATCTCTTATAGTGAGGATTGGGTTCATCTTCAACACAGACCCCAAGAACGCCTGCGCTTTTCCAATACGTCCGCCCCTTTTCAAATATTCCAATGTGTCAAAGGCAATGCGAAAGTCTACCCGGCGCATACTGCTGCGGACGACATCAGTCACCTCATCAAGGCTACCTCCAGCCTGAGCTGCTTTAGCCGCCGATACGGTAATTAGTCCCAGACCAGCAATCGCTGAATGAGAATCAATTACTTCTACCTGACACCTTCTCTGCATCAGTTCCTTACCTTCAACTGCCGCCTTATAGCTGGCACTGAGCTTTGAGGAGATATTGATAACTAGGATTTCACCCGCCTCTTTTGCCAGTTTATCGTAGACCTCAGAAAAGTTGCCCGGGCTGGGTGACGCCGTAGTCGGCAAGATATTGCTCTGCTCCAGCTGTTGGTAAAAGTCCTCGGTTGTTAGGTCAACACCGTCCTGGTAAACCTTACTACCAAAGTGGACATACAATGGCACTACTGTGATCCCCAGTTTACTGGCTATCTCCGGCGTCAGGTCAGAGGTGCTATCAGTGACAATTTTGACCGTCATAATTTGATCGCCACCTAACGGTACCTGTCCTTATAGTTTCTATCATAAAGAAACCGATTAATCAGCATTACTGCCACCTTGTGGTCACGAGGTTTACGCCTCAAATCGGCACTTATATCAGCCGTCAGTCTTCTGGTTATTAAGAGTAGCACCACGGCGGTGAAAGTGAATGAGATGACTTGAGGCTTCCCCCAGAGCCAGGTAAGGAGAGGAACCAGTGCAAAGCCGAGGAGGCACGCTAGCGGCACGCTCATAGTAGGGGTATCTTTGGCTGGGCTTAGCTTGCGCTTTGCAATAGCCAGAAAAATGGGGATAAGAACCAGCAAGATTCCCCACGGGAGATAGGAGGACAAGATAAAGCCTACTATTATACCGCCGCTCACAGAATTGCCCCTGCCGCCGAAGAACTTGAGCCAGACTGGCCACATCTGTCCGGCCAGAGCTGCCACACCAGACAGACACAGAATGGGAAGGTCAGCATCCAGCAGATAATGCCCGATGACAATCGGCAGGACGCCTTTGGAAAAATCACCAACGCCTCCGAGGGCACCTGCCCAAGCGCCTGCCGACTGAGTAAGATTGGCGCTGCCCACACTCCGGCTGCTTCTCTGCCGCAGGTCTATACCTCTGAGGCGAGCTATGCTCCAGACAAATGGTGTAGAGCCGTAGATATAGGCCCCCAGAATTAGCCCTACATTAATCCACATATTAATCACCAGCATAGAAGGAAAGTCCTATCACCCCAGGTCCGCAGTGCACGCCGGCAACCGGCGCGAAATCATTTATAAAAATCTCAGCACAGTTAAAACGAGATGACACTTGGGTCTCAAGCCAGCCTGCCTCGTCAGGCACATTGCCATGGTCGATGCTCACATGTAGTGGTTTCTCTGTGCCTACCCTCTCTTCCATAATGTCCAACAGATGCTCCAGTGCCTTGATCCTGTTCCTCACTCTGCCTACTGGCTCGACAACCCCGGTGGAGGTAGGCACCTCTATTATGGGCTTAATATTAAGCAGGCTGCCTGCCCAGCAAGCCGCCTTGCCGATACGCCCTCCCTTTTCCAGATATTTCAGGGTATCCAGCGTGGCTATCATGTTGACTCGTCCCTTCATGTCCTCTACTGCCCTAACCACTTCAGAGAGAGGTTTACCCTCGGCAGCGGCACGGGCTGCCGCCAGCACCATAAACCCGTAGGCGCCTACTGCCGTTCGAGAATCAATCACCTCTATCGGCAATTCGGGGAACGACTCTCTGGCTATCAATGCTGATTTCAATCCCATACTGCTGAGCCCTGAAGTCACCAGAATGCAGGCTATGCTGCCTGCCTCCTGAGCTGCCTTCCGGTAAACATCAGCAAAATCTTCAGGTGACGGGGCTGAGGTGGTAGGTAGCTCTTTTGCCTGTCGCAGCAGGGTGTAGAATTCACGAGGGTCCAACTCGATGCCGTCACGATAAACCCTAGCCCCAAAGATTATTTTCTCTGGCGCCAGCAGGATTCCATACCTCTCTACCAGCTCTCGAGGCAGACAAACGGAACTATCAGCAACTACCTTTACCCGTGTCATTTCCATCATCTCCTTTCATTAAATGTGCCTGTATCGCACCCTCAGTTATCTTACTGCCACCTTAATTTCCGATTCGTAACGAATCTGGGTGCCCTCCGGCACTGCATCTGGTTTTTCGGCGCTCAAGAAATTTGCTACCACCTCGTTAAATTGTGCCGCCTTTTCTATATGCGAGCAGTGACCGCACTCATCAAATATTCTGCACCTCACGTTAGGAATGAGATTGCAGGCGAGCCGGGCGCACTCGACGGGAATAACCTGGTCCTGTTTTCCGTGGATGAGCAGGGTAGGCGACTGGACCAGGTGCAGTTTATCCGTCACGATTACCTCGGGATGCAGGCCATCGATGCTGGCATTGTGCCTGAGGAGGTTTGCCAGGGCCCGCTTAAACTTGGGAGTTCGCCAGTACTTGTAGCTCAGATCGACCATTTCATCGGTGATAATCTCCGGATTATAAAATCCCTTCTCCATTCCTGCTTTAATAAGAGGTTTTATTGTGGGCTTAAGTAATATGTCACCCAGAACAGGCAGTGTTGCCAAACGGTAGATTAGCGGCGCCTCTTTGTTCAATCCCGCGCTGTCTACCAGGACCAGCTTATCCACCTTCTTGGGAAAGTTGATGGCTACGCTCAAGCAGACCAGGCCCCCCAGAGAATGCCCTACCAGGCTGGCATGCTCAATCCCCAGGGTCTCCATAAAGCCAACAGCAATCCGATGGGTGCAGCAGTCAAGGGTATAGTCGGCTATCGGCCCTTCGGATAACCCGTGGCCGGGCAGGTCCAGAGCATACACTGAGAAGTATTTACTTAAGGCAGCGATATTGAATGTCCAGACCTCGAGAAACTCACCGAACCCGTGAATGAGCAGAACCGGAGGGCCAGTCCCCTCAGTCGCATAGCGAAGCCTGTATCCGCCCACGTCAACGTATTTTTCGTTCACCTTTTTCAGCATGGCACTACCTCATCGGCTCAGCCCCCAGTTCTCTTCGCTTTCTGGGTCAAAATGATACTGGTAACAATAGAATTGGTCACTGGTTTTACCGCCTGTATTCCTTTTCGCCTGACGGGTCTTACAGCTTAAGCACAAACTTGCCTGAGGAAGGGCTCCCAATCTCTCCGGCTCGATAGGTTGACCGCAGACGTCACATAAGCCGTAAGTTCCCAGTTCAAACTTGTGCAGAGCATATTCCACTTCCCTTAGGTGCTCCCTCAGCACGTATCTTTTCGCTTCTTGAGCCTCATTAGCTACGTCAAAGTTGTTTCTCAGTTGCTCCAGCAACTGCTTCTGCTCAGCTTCTAAACGGTGTTGAAGTGTGTTTACCTTGGTGCTCATCACGACCACCTTTCCTTTGACTGTAGCGTCGTAATGGTATAATCATTACGAATTCGCTTTCCCTGTACCTTTGCTTCGGCAGATGTCCGAGATGCCATGGTCCTGGAGAAAACCATAGCTGCCAGCGCCAGACTTGCCCTGGCCAGGTCTTCCAAGGTGAGCAGCCCAAGCAGTTCCCCGTTCTGGACTACCGCCAACACCTGGACATCGTTATTTACCATCACTTTTGCCGCCTGCATTATTTCCTCGTCCGGCGAGATAGCCGGCTGGTGTTTGTTCGTTACTGAGCCGGCTGTTTCTACAACGGGGTCAACGGCGTTAGCTATAACTTCGGTGACGATGTGTCTTTCGGTGATTAGCCCGCGAAACTTCCCCTGGTCATAGATAGGAATAACCCCTGTCCCCCGGATTTTCATCTGATGAGCTACCTCAATGATGGGGGTAGAGGACGGGACAGAAATGACCTCAGCGTTCATGATGTCTCGCACTTTTACCATTCGCGTCCCTCCTCCTCGTCTTATTTCAATTCTAGCTCTCCGACCCCAGACTGTAATCCGCCAGAGCCTATATTTTGATTTCAGAAGGTGCCTAGTGGGATTGCCCATTCGTGGGAAGACACTAAGCAAATCTGGCAATTCTACTAGGCAGGTCTGTCGTTTATTAGCGGGCATCTCAATTGACAGAGCGCTTGCACATTCGGTAATATTTGCCCGTCCCTTGGTGGTTTCGTCAATTCCTTACTGGGTTGGCGCTTTGTTTTCCTGATAAACATTCCCAATGGTATCGCCGGCTTGATTTGGGGAAGCCATATTATCCCTGAATTAAGAGGGCAACCCGGCAGGGTAGTATGTTAAGAAATTCAAGATGGCGTTTGCACTATCCTGCTAATAGTGCTAGACTATTGGCTTGGTTCTTATGTTAGAGGGGTGAGATGGTAGATAATATACAAAGTAAGCAGATAAAAGTTGGCAAACTTGGTATTCACTACTTCACCGCTGGACACGGTGAGCCGCTGGTTGTAATCCACGGTGTTGGCGGTGGTGCAGAGGGGTGGCTGCAAAGTGGGGCTGAGGTCTCCGGGCATTATAGGGTATATGTTCCCGACCTGCCCGGATTTGGTGACAGTCAGCCGATGAGTGGGAACTTTGGTGTCCCGGAATTTGTGCAATTCACGGAAGACTTTACTCGTACTCTGGGACTTACACGATTTCACCTGGTTGGGCATTCCGCTGGTGGCGGCATTGCCCTGCACTACGCATTGAAGTTCCCATATAAACTAGGTAAGCTGGTGCTGGTAAGCAGTATGTGCTTGGGAAAGGAGATGGCCCTCTGGATCAGGATTCTCTCTGCTTCAGCTTTTTGCCGGTCTCTCGGGATAGCGACTGCTGCTATCATGGAGGCGACTAAATGGCTTTTTAGCCTGGCCTATGCCCCGCTCAAATTTGTGAACCCTCTACCGCAGGGCAAGATAAGGTTAGGGGCAAGTATGACCACGCTCAAGGAGCAGACTATGGTGCTAGTGAACCAGCTTTCTGAACTCACCATGCCGACATTACTGGTGTGGGGAGCTAATGATAGCATTGTGCCTGTTAGCCATGCCTATGCTGCTGCACAGCTGATTCCTGACTGCCAACTCCATATCTTTAAGGGCTGTGGCCATTCTGTCTATAAACAAAAGGCTAAAGAATTTTCGCAACTGCTGACTGGGTTTCTGGGCTAAAGCCTGCTTTTGTTAGCTCTCACAAAGCGTTGCCTTGCCTTACCCTTCAACTTCCAGTGCTACCGTTGTCCCTTTACCTACCTGCGACTTCACCGAGAGACTGCTGCCAACCAAACGAGCTCGTTCGTGCATACCAAGGAGACCCAGTTTGCCCCGACTGGCAAAATCTCCCAGCAATTCGGGTAATTCAAATCCCTGCCCGTTGTCAGTAATACTCAATTTAACCTTATGCGGAGTAAATTCTACCCTGACCACGGCTTCTGTCGCCTGGGAATGCTTCCTGACATTGCGCAGTGCCTCTTGGGCGATGCGGAACAACACCATCTCTGCTTCAGGTGATAAGCGCCGCTCGGAGCCAATCACCTTGACAATGGTGTTGACCCTGTCCCCCCGGTTGGGTTCCTCAGTGAGTAACTCCAGCGCTGGTATCAGTCCTACCTGGTCTAGAACTGGGGGCCGAAGCTCATGGCTAAAGCGGCGTATCCCTTCAATTAACCTGTCAATCTTATCTTGAAGCTGCTCCAGATGCTGAATGGACTCTCCTGATAGCCGGGTCTTATCCCTGGATATGGCATTAACGTCAAACGACAGGGCCGCCAGGGATTGAGCCGTCTCATCGTGTAGCTCGCGGGCAATACGCCTTCGCTCCTCCTCCTGGGCCTTAGTGATCTGTGAGATGTAGAACTGCATGTTCTCCCTTAGTCGCTTCTCCTCGGTTACATCTCTGACCATAGCCTGGACGCCCGCTGCCTCACCATCTTGAGTAAGCAGCCCGGTCACCGATTCAATAATCCGTCTGGTTCCATCTTTCCTGACCAGTTCCAGTTCGTAACGCTGAGTATCAGCTTCGTTTCTAAGCAGAGCCTGTTGTCTTTCCATAGCTAGCTCGAAGCTCTCGTTAGAGAGAAGCTGGGAGATGTTCATCCCGGTCAGTTCACTGGCTGAATAACCAGTGAGATCTGCCGCTGCCCGGTTAACCTCAATGATGTTGCCCTCCGGGTCACGGACAAAAATACCATCACTGGCGCGCTCAAACAGGTCGCGGTAGCGGCTTTCCGATTCTTTAAGTGCCTCTTCCGCCTGCTTGCGCTCCTCCTCCGATTCAATGTTTCGTAGCCCGAGAGCGATATCTCCAGCAACCTGTTCAAACAGGGAACTTTCCTCAGGATCGGTGATGAAATCAACTGGCAAGGAGGCAGACAATATCCCATACACCCTGCCTTCACACTCCAATCGGACGGTTATCACTCCCCTGTCACTGTACTTCTTAGCTAGAGGGCAGTCAGCGCAGGTGGGAGCTGGGGCACCGGTCACCACAGCACCTGACTCTGCCAGTGCTCTCCCACCACAACCGGTCATCTCGCCACGCTTAAGCTGCTCAACCATGGGCAGGAATTTCTCGCCCAGTCCGGACTCAAGGGTTGTCACCACACTTCCCGACCTGTCTAACAAAGCCACCCAGGCGCTGAAATAACCACGACTCTTGACAAGGCTGTCGCAAACGCCTCTAACCAACCTGTCACGGTCCTTTTCTTCGATGATAAGACGGTTGACATCACGGATGACACGAAGAACAAGGTTAAGGTGTTTTATTTTCTCATCTGCCAGCTTGGAAGTGGCCACCTTTCCTCCCTTCAGGCTAAATCGTCAAGTGTGAGCCAGCCTTCGCGCAAAGCACGGAGCACAGCCTCAGTGCGTGAGCCAACCTCCAGCTTTCTGAAGATGTTGACTAGGTGGCTCTGAACCGTACGCTCGCTGATGAATAGCTTCTCGGCGATTTGCTTATTAGTCATTCCTTTAGCAGCCAGCTTGAGCACCTCCAGCTCGCGAGGTTGCAACTCCTCGCGTCCTCTCCGCTCCTCACCTCTCTCGGCTGCTAGACGCGCCAGGATTTTGCTGGCAGCTTTAAGGTCAAACACTGCCTCCCCAGCATACGCCGAGCGGATAGCATTGCAGAGCTCCTGAGGGGCAGCACTCTTCAGCAAATATCCTGCTGCTCCCGCCCGCAGGGAAGCCAGTACATACGACTCATAACCAAAGGCACTCACCATCAGGATGGCAGTAGCCGGGCAAGATGTTTTAATCTGTCTGGCAGCCTCAATACCGTTGAGGTTGGGCATAGCAACATCAATTACGGCTACATCAGGTAACATCTCCTTGGCCAGCCTCACGGCTTCCTCACCATCCGCTGTCCTGGCGACGCATTGCAGGTCTTCTTCCCTCTCCAGGAGCTGACACAATCCTTCCCGGAATACCGGGTGGTCATCGGCAACCAGAACCCTAATTTTCTCCACTGAGCAAATATTACCGAATGTGGAGGCACTCTGTCAATTGAGATGCCCGCTAATAAACGACAGACCTGCCTAGTAGAATTGCCAGATTTGCTTAGTGTCTTCCCACGAATGGGCAATCCCACTAGGCACCTTCTGAAATCAAAATATAGGCTCTGGCGGATTACAGTCTGGGGTCGGAGAGCTAGAATTGAAATAAGACGAGGAGGAGGGACGCGAATGGTAAAAGTGCGAGACATCATGAACGCTGAGGTCATTTCTGTCCCGTCCTCTACCCCCATCATTGAGGTAGCTCATCAGATGAAAATCCGGGGGACAGGGGTTATTCCTATCTATGACCAGGGGAAGTTTCGCGGGCTAATCACCGAAAGACACATCGTCACCGAAGTTATAGCTAACGCCGTTGACCCCGTTGTAGAAACAGCCGGCTCAGTAACGAACAAACACCAGCCGGCTATCTCGCCGGACGAGGAAATAATGCAGGCGGCAAAAGTGATGGTAAATAACGATGTCCAGGTGTTGGCGGTAGTCCAGAACGGGGAACTGCTTGGGCTGCTCACCTTGGAAGACCTGGCCAGGGCAAGTCTGGCGCTGGCAGCTAGCTTTTTCCAAGACCTTGACATCTCAGGTAAGCGCTTTCATAGGAGGAGATGAGAAATAGGAGATGAGATAAGCAACAGGGTAATTGACCTTCTAAGGGAAATTCAGAAGATGGGAAATTTAAAAGGAGGATAAACAACATGACTAGTCAACATATTCCCGCGGAATGGGCATTCGAGTTTCACGGTCACCTTTGTCCGTTTATGCCCATTGGTTACCGGATGGGCAAGCTGGCAATGGGATATCTCGGGGTAGAACGTGAGAAGGACCACGGCTTCTTCGTATTTCCAGAAATCGGTGAGGGCCACCCACAGACATGCATGGTAGACGGCATGCAGATAGCCACCGGTGCCACCTATGGTAAGGTACTCATCGCCAAGACCTTCTACGGCAAACTCGCGGCTACTTTCTATCATCCACAGAAGGGTGCTGTGCGTTACTCTCTCACACCTGATTTCATAGACGAGATGGGTAAATTTGAGTTTTTTGTATATCGCAAAAAGGGAGTTGAGCCGTCTCAGATTCCCCAACGGGTTTCAGAAGAGGTCACTAACTGGACATATGAGCAATCAGATGACTTTATGTTTAAGGTTGAACCTAAACCTGATTTCAAGTTTACTCCGGCTAAAGGCTCATTCAATAAAGCAAAATGCAGTGTCTGCGGCGAATATGTGTTTGAAAGGTACTTACGAACCAAAGACGGAAAGCCTGTATGTATCCCGTGCTCCGGTTATATGAAATAGCGCCTGATGCCTAGAAGCATGTAGCGGGATCAACAATATGGATATTAATATTACGCTTATAGCCGTTGTTATATTAGTCTTTGTGATAGCTTTTATATTCTCAATGTTTGGTCAGGGGGGAGGGTCGGTATATTCTCCGCTGCTGCTTCTGTTTGGATACGCAGCAGTGCTGGCCACTTCAACATCTCTGGTATTGAATCTAATCACATCATTGTCTGCGGGTTATGTCTTTTACCGTAAAAAGATGATTGACTTCAAAGTGTCCTTCTTGTTCGTACCGGGTATCGTCGTCGGCGCCTTTGCAGGAGGATATTTGTCCAAATACGTCAATACTAACATCTTATTATGGTTGTTCGTGGTTTTCCTGGTTATTTTAGGAGCAAGGATGGCCTATTCCTATTGGGAAAAGGGAGCAGTCGACGAAAAGCCAAGAAAATTGTCATTTGCTATGTACGCGCTTATTACAGTTTTCGGCTTCGCCGTGGGAATCATCTCCGGCTTGCTGGGAGTCGGTGGTGGTATACTCATTGTTCCTTTTATGACCTACATTTGCAAGTATCCAACAAAAATGGCGGCAGGGTCATCGCATTTGATTATATCCTTCTCGGCCCTTTCTGGAATAATCGGCCATGCGGCAGTTCACAGTCTTGACATTCCATTGATAGCGATAGCTGGCGTTGCCGTTCTCATCGGTGGAAATCTCGGGGCGAGAGTTAGCATGAACTTCAAACCGAAAATGATAAAGGCTGGGCTTGGCCTCTTAATGTGGGGTCTTGCGGCCATGCTCCTGGTGAAGCTCCTGTGATGGATATATGAGGGGTAGATGAATGTTTGCATCCCATGTTGAGACTATCAGGATAAAAGCGAGCTTTGCCTTGTGTCGTTGGTTTTCTTCTGCGCGGCTTTTGTTTTTATTACGTTGGGAATGGAAGGATGGCCTGACATTCCTATCCTCTTCGGGATGTTGGTGACGGACATGAATATCAAGGGTAATAAATAGCTTTAGAGGTTACATGAAGAGGTCTATCACACTGACACTTAGCGATGAGGAGCTAATGGAGCTACAGCGAATCCTGCTGGATGAGGACAGGGAAGAAGCGCTCCGGTTTCTGAAAAAGCATCTTGAGAAGCAGGTAAAACAGACTATTTCGGGGAAAGGCCACTGAAAGCCGTGGTTTGAGCTCCCGGGACGGAGCTATGTACCGGAGGAGCCAGAAAATAGATGACTCTGAGCTATGTGGGAAATGTAGCTGGGTGTGAACAGGGGAGAGAAGATATGGTTATTAATTTTGACCTGCTTCACCATCGATTGGAGAAGGAGTGGGAGAGTTTACAAAATCGGTTGGGGATTGCCATCCATCCTGGGGATAACGGGCAGGTGGGTAGCTATCCCAGGTCTGTTGACGAGTTGGCTTCAGACAACCTTACTTCTTTGAGGCAGATGGCGCTACAGAAGCAGTTACGGGAACAAATGGCTGAGGTAGAGCATGCTTTACAAAAGCTGGAAAGCGGAACTTACGGTTTATGCGATATTTGCGGTCAGCCGATAGCACCTGAGCGGTTGGAAGCACTTCCCTGGGCGAGCCTCTGCTTGAGCTGTAAGACTCATCAGGCGAGAAGGCCAGAAAGTAAGAATTCGGGAAGCAGCACAGGTCTCACCCGCATGGACCTGGCAGAAAATGACGCGGAGACTGATTGGCAATGGTGGATGAGAGATATGTCAATATAGATGGCATCAGCACACGCTATGTTGTTGAGGGGCAAGGTCCCCCTGTTCTACTTATTCATGGCTTCGGTGAGTTTCTGGAGGTCTGGGGATATAATATATCACCTCTAAGCGAGCACTTCACAGTGTACGCTCTGGACCTGATGGGGCATGGCTTATCGGAAGAACCGAGAGCCGATTATACTCTGGACTACGCTGCCACGTTCGTGGCTGACTTTATGAAGACTCTAGAAATTAAGCGTGCCAGCCTGGTAGGGCACTCCTTGGGTGGACTGTTGTGCCTCAAACTCGCGATAGACTTTCCAGAGAAGGTTGATAAGTTGGTTCTTGTGGATAGCGCCGGGTTGAGCAAGGAAGCACCTCTCATCTACCGGCTGGCAACATTGCCTGTTCTGGGTAAGGCTATTCTTAAACCCACGCTCAAAACAGTTATCAAACATGGAATGAAGAAGGGGTTTTACAACCCGGAGATTATTGCCCGGGACTGGGTTGACCTGAGCTACAAATACCTGAAAATGCCGAAGCTCAAGCGGACGCTCTGGAACCTGATACGCAGCAATGCCAGCATTGACGGTTTGCATCCCGAGGTAATCGTGACGGATAAGCTGCACCTGGTCCAGTCATCTACCCTGCTCATTCATGGGGAGCAGGACCAGGTTATTCCAGTCGACTACGCTCGACTCGCCTGTAAGCTTATCCCGAACGTAAAGTGTGAAGTAATTGATAGATGTGGTCATTGCCCCCATATAGAGAAAGCAGCGCGGTTTAACGATTTGGTGGTGACATTCTTAAGGGCATCAGAATCTGCCGAGAAGGAGGCCAAGCGATAGCGAGCACCGGAGGAAGAGAGCAGAGATAAAGATTGGCACCGAGTATAAGACTTGAAATCATAGTTATGACAGTTAAGATTGTTACTGATAGCACCTCTGACCTGACACCGAAGATAGCTAGCGAGCTGGGAATCACTATAGTGCCGCTAAATATTCACTTTAGTACTGAGATTGGT
>Ga0315282_10005178_pt1 | contig 22311 bp, 25 predicted proteins | sample YL17G07_20_MG_FD_203693 | JGI IMG/M metagenome (GOLD analysis project Ga0315282, IMG submission 203693) | Sediment microbial communities from Yellowstone Lake, YNP, Wyoming, USA - YL17G07_20 | ecosystem: Environmental > Aquatic > Freshwater > Lake > Sediment | place: USA: Wyoming | collected... | reverse complement strand
TTATTTTGGTAGGGGGCGAGAGGCGGTTAAGAAGTACGAGCAGTTTGTAAGAGAAGGGTTATCGCAGGGGAGGAGGCCGGAGTTGGTGGGAGGGGGGTTGATCCGGGGTGTGGGTGGATGGTCGCAAGCGCTTTCGTTAAGGAGGAAGAGGATCAAGGTTGTCTCGGATGAGAGGATTTTGGGGGGAGATAAATTCATTCAAAGGCTGATGTCTGAAGCTGAGGAGAGAGAAAAGGAGACTCTTAGGCTGGGGCGGGAAGTGCCTGATTTACTGACGTCCCCTTTATTGGTTATACAAAGGGAGGTCAATCGACAGTGAGTGAGGTTCATCCGGAACACAAAGGGACTCCTTTCTCGATCCGTGTTTCCAAAGGCGAGCAGGGAAAACGGTTGGACCAGTTCCTTGCCGGGGCCGACGTCTCGCCCCCCCTTTCCCGTTCCCAGGCCAAGCGCTTGATCGAGGAAGGCCTGATCCTCCTGAACGGAAGGCGCGTCAAGGCAAGCTTCCCGGTGAGGGCCGGAGACGTGGCCGCGGGCGTCGTTCCGAAGCCCGAGCCTCTTTCCGTGGAACCGGAGGCGCTCCCCCTCACGGTGCTTTATGAGGACGCGGACATCCTGGTCGTTGAGAAACCCGCAGGCCTGGTGGTTCATCCTTCCACCACTGGCTCCTCCGGCACCCTCGTCAATGCCCTGCTTCACCACTGTCAGGATCTCCCCGGCATCAAAGGCGTCATCCGTCCCGGCATCGTCCACCGTTTGGACAAGGACACGTCCGGTGTCATGGTTGTGGCCAAGACCGAACCGGCTCTGGCAGAACTGGGCCGGCAGTTCAAGGAACGGGACGTCGAAAAGACCTATCTCGCCATCGTCCATGGGATCTTCCGCGAGCGGGCGGGCACGATCGAAGCGGCCATCGGAAGGCATCCGACCGAGCGGAAGAAGATGTCCACGCACACCCGGAGGGGAAGAGTAGCCGTGACCCACTGGAGGCTCCTGGAGGCGTTCTCCGGCTATTCGTTAGTTGAGATCCGGCCACAGACGGGCCGGACCCACCAGATCCGGGTTCACTTAGCCTCGGCCGGCCATCCCGTCCTGGGAGACGCCCTGTACGGAAGGAAGAACAGGCCCGGGGCCATCGCGGACCTCGTCCTCCGGGACGTAGTGAAGAAGCTCAACCGCCAGGCCCTCCACGCCCACCGCCTCACCTTCACGCATCCGAGAACGGGTGAAAAGATCACATTCACCTCGCCTGTCCCTCCGGACATGGAGGAGGTCCTCAGATGCCTTCGCGCCATGACCGCAAAAAAACGGAATTCGGAGTATTGATGAAATCGTAAAAAGCCGAAAAAGGCCGATGACCGTCATTCCGGCGGACCCCGGACCTGATCCGGGGCGGAATCCAGTGATTTCAGATAAACGACCCCTCGGAATTTGTACAATTTATTGTAATCATAACTTTTTTGACGACAGTCGGCTTTTGCTGCCTTCATGGAACAATGGAATGTTGGAATGTTGGAATGTTGGAATAATGGGTTAAGAGCGTATAACCTCTGTGTTTGGATCAAGGGCTTTGGGATCAATTTTTATGAGTTCTCCATGAATGTTCTTATTCTTCAAGGAGGTCGAATGGAAACCCAATATTCCATTATTCCAATTGCGGAGCGAAGCGGAGCTAAGTCCGTAAAAGGCATCGCGGTAAAATCGACGTATAACGGGTACTGGTTGGTGGATACTCTGACCCCGGGAGCACTTGACCGGTCATGACGGTTTCGCCATTGCAGGGGCGCAGTATTCTCCGCCTTGACGGGTCAATATCCCAAATAGGCCTTCTTCACGTAGTCGTTTTCGGCGAGGTTCGGTCCCGTGCCCTCCAGGGTGATCTGTCCGTTCTCCAGGATGTATCCCCGCGAAGAGACGCTCAGAGCCCATTTGGCGTTCTGTTCAACCAGCAAAATGGTCAAGCCTCTCTCTCTGTAAATCTGCTGAACGACCCGGAATATGGAGTCCCTCAGCACCGGAGCAATACCCAGGCTCGGCTCATCGAGCATCAGGATCTTCGGCCCGGAGAGCAGTCCGCGGGCAATCGCCAACATCTGACTTTCCCCTCCGCTCAATGTGCCTGCCGTCTGAAATCGCCTCTCTTTCAACCGAGAGAAGATCTCAAAGACGAAGTCGAGGTCTTTCTCCACCTCAGAGGCATCCTTCCTGAGGTAAGAGCCCATCCAGAGATTTTCCTGAACGGTTAGATCAGGGAAGAGTTCTCTTCCCTCAGGGACATGAATCACACCTCTTTTCACGATCTGATGGGGAGGCAGTTTTTGGATTTCCTCGCCTTCAAGGAGAATTCTCCCTTCCCTGGGATGTTGAAGACCGGATAAGGTTTTGAGAAGGGTGGATTTCCCCGCTCCATTGGCTCCGAGGAGCGTAACCAATTTTCCCTTGTCCACGTGGAGGGAGACACCTTTCAGGGCAATCGCTTTTCCATAGAAGACCGAAATATTCTCAACCCTGAGCACTCGTCTCACCTCCGAGATACGCTTCCACCACCTTGGGATTCCTGTAGATCTCTTCCGGCGTCCCTTCTGCGATCTTCTCGCCGTAGTGGAGGACCATGATCCGGTTGGAGATATCCATGATCACCTTCATGACATGTTCCACAATGAGAATGGTGATTCCCTTGGCGTTGATCCTTCGAATCATCGTAATCTGATCGTTCTGTTCCTTGGGGTTTAAGCCTGACGAGGGTTCGTCAAGCAAAAGGATCCTTGGCTCGGTTGCAAGAGCTCTGGCAATTTCGAGTCGCTTGCAGTAGGCATAGGGAAGGTTTTCGGCCAATTCATCCCGATACTGAATCAGGCCGACAAAGTCGAGAAGTTCTTCGCCCCGGGCTTGACCCGCCCGCCCGATCATTTGAGAATCGCGACTCCTCAAGATGGAGTCGAGGGCTACCCTGATGGGGCTTCTCGTCCTTCGATCAACGAGACCGGAACGCACATTATCGAGCACTGTAAGCTTTGGAAAGATCCTCACGATCTGAAAGCTTCTGGCGATTCCCATATTGTTGATCGTGTGGGGCTTCATACCGGCGATGTTTCGCTCCTGGTAAAGGATGTCACCGCCATTCGGAGCATAATAACCGGTGACCAAATTGATCAGGGTTGTCTTGCCGGCGCCATTTGGCCCGATGAGGCCAAGAATCTCCCCGGCCTGGATCTCAAAATTGACCTCTTTGACGGCGCAGAGACCGCCAAACCATCTGGTCAGATTAACTCCTTGGAGAACGGCTCCGGCCACGCTAATCTCCTGGCCTTCCCGAATCGGATTGACCCGCCTTTCGAAACAGGCCGACGATCCCATTTCTCATAAAAAGGATGGTCAGTATCAGCAAAGCCCCATAGATGATGAAACGAATATCGATTTTAACGATGTCCTCCAGAAAGCGAAGACCTTCTGAAAGAAAGGTGAGAAGGACGGCTCCAATGACAGGGCCAAACAGGGTTCCCAGGCCTCCGACCATCACCATGGTCAACACACTGAAGGTCTCACCGAGGCTGAGCATCTCGGGGCTGATCAGGCGGATGTAATGAGCATAGAGGGACCCTGCCAATCCTGCGAGAAAGGCACTGATCATAAAAACCGTTAGCTTGTAGCGGGACGTATTGATTCCGATCGATTCCGCTCCCGTCTCGTCTTCACGCATCGATTTGAGGGTAATCCCGAACTCGGAGTGGGTTAATTTGTGCATCAGAACGAGGGTGAGCACTACAAAGATCAGCACCAGATAATAGACATTCTGCTCGGAGACAAATCGGATGGATAGGCCTCCGGGGAGTTTCAGGGCGGTGAAAGGAGGAATTCCGTAAAGTCCCAGGGAGCCGCGTGTCAGTTCCACCCAGTTCATGGAAATTAGTCTCAAGATTTCGCTGAAGCCTATCGTGGTGATGGCCAGATAGGGTCCGCTCAACCGGAAAGACGGAATTCCGAGGCATATGCCGAAGAGGGAGGCGATGATTCCGCCTGAAGGAAGTCCTACCCACGGGGAGAGGCCGAGCTTCAGGGCCAACAGAGCGGAGGAATAACCACCGATTCCGAAAAAAGCAACATGGCCGAGGTTCAAGAGGCCTGAATACCCTGCGAGAAAGTTCCAGCTCGTTGATAGGATGACAAAGATGCCGGAGAGGACCAGAAGATGCTGGAAGTAGCGATCCCGGATCAGGAAGGGAAGGGCAAGGAGCACCATCGCGCCGAGAATCCCAAATAGCAGCTTGATAGATGTACGATTCATGAAAAAACTCCACACAGACCGGGTGCCTGCGCCGTCGAGCCTTTCATTTTACAATTTGCAATTCACAATTTGGATTGGTCTATGTCCTCTGTTTTCCTCCGAACAATCCGTGAGGAATAATCAGGAGGACAAGGATGATGATCACAAACCCAATGGCATTCTTATACTGCATGGAGAGGTAGTTACCGCCCAGGGTTTCGGCCACCCCGAGGATGAACCCCCCGAAGATGGCCCCACGGATATTTCCCATTCCGCCGAGGATGGTGATGGCAAACGCCTTCAGGGTGGGCATGGCACCCATCATGGGAAAGACTGCAAAGATCGTTCCGTAAAGAACCCCGCCGAGACCGGCGAGAGCGGATCCCACCATAAACGTTAGAGAATAGATGAAGCTGATGTTGATCCCCATCAGGGCCGCTGCGCTTCTGTTCTGAGAGGTGGCCCGTATGGCGACGCCCATCTTGGTCCGGGTCAGAAAGAGCTGGAGCAGGAAGATCGCAATACCCGAAAAGAGGAAGCAGAGCAACCTTATGATGCTTGTCGAGAAGAAGAGCAAGTTGACGCTTCTGCTTCCGAAGGGATCCGAGATCATTTTTGGAGCGGTGCCAAAGGCGAGGCGGGCTCCGTTTTCAAGGAGGATGAAAAGGCCGATGGAAACCATGATGATATCGATGTCCGTCCATCGGGTCAGAAGAGGTCTGAAGAGAAAACGTTCTACAAAGAAGCCGATGATGCCCACACCCACGGCGGCCACAACCAGGGAACCGATCCATCCGGTCCATCCCGATAGGAGGGCGACGAAATAGATGGAAAAATAGGCCCCCAGCATGGAAAAATCGCCATGGGCGAAGTTGGCAATGCGCATGACGCCAAAAATCATTGTCAGACCAATGGCGATCAGGCAATAAACGCTGCCAACGATCAAGCCATTGAAGATCTGCTGAACAAAAAGGGATTCCATCGTTTGTCATCCGGCAAAGGAAATAGGACATAGTGCGGGAGAGCCGCAACCAAAAACAATGAACGATGGACGATGGACGATGAACGATGAACCATAAACAACATCCGTTCGCCCTGAGCCCTTCGACTCACCGTTCGCCCTGAGCTTGTCGAAGGGCGGACGATTCGCTCACGACAGGCCTGTCGAAGGGTGAACCATGGACAGATTTTGCTTAATAAAAATTTCAAGAAATTGAACCTTAGTAGTACAGTGCGGCATAGCCGCAGCCAACGGAAAACCTTTAGGCCACTTAGGGAAATCACATCGACAAAAAATTGTCGATGTGGGGTCATGGGTCTCCAGACGTAGGGCAGGCGACCCCGCCTGCCGCGCCGGTCGGCGAGGACGCCGACCCTACGAAGGGAAAATTGCTGCCCCGGAGGAGCCACCTCTTCCGGGCGAAGTCCCGGGCGAGGCATAGGCGCTTAGGCTCTCGACTCCGAACTCCTGACTCCTGGCTCCTGACTCCTAACTCTTTCTCTTATCCCAGGGCAGCGGCTCTTGATACGTCGCCCCAGCCCTGTCAGGTGGATAGATGATGAAAAGCTGGGGTTTTCCGTTCACAAGCTGGACTTGGACGGGAGACGGAACGACCGTGTAAACCTGGCCGGTTTTGTCAAATTCGATCTTCCCCTGGGTCAGCTCGATCGAGGTCTTCCTCAGGGCATCACGGATGGCATCGCGGTCTTTCTGGAGATTCCCCGTCAGTTTTCCGGTTCTTTTGATTGCATCCATGATGACCATGATGTTGTCGTATCCCTGGCTTGAGAAGATGCCGGGTCTCGCTTTCTGATACTTTGCTTCGTATCGCTTCACGAAGTCAGCCACAATGGGATTCTTCATGGCCAGAGTCGGTTCGAGAGAGGAACCCATGGCGTATTGGCAAAGGGGTCCGCTCATTTTGAAATAGGCCTCCGTAAATTGACCGCCGACCCCGATCCACTGTGTCACGAAGTTCAGCTCCTTGGCCTGTTTTTGAATGAGAGCGGCCTCGGTCGTTGAAGCGATGTTAAAGGTGACCTCCGGTTTGAATTCCTTTAACTTGCTGATCTGGGTGGTGAAATCGGTGTCACCGATCTCAAAGTAGAGATGGGCGAGCTCCTTCGCCCCGATCTTCTTCGACTGGGCGGACCAGATCTTCTCCCCGTCACGGCCGTAGTCGGTATTCTCCATCAGAAAAGCAACGGTCTTGGGCTTTTTCACCTTCTCAAGCCAATCGTTCATCCCGGCGAGGAATTGGGGAGAATTGGGAGAGGTGCGGAAGACATAATCAAAACCCCTGTTTGTGATCGTTGGGCTGATTGCGATGGCGACCACGATAGGTGTCTTTTCGTTCTGACAGACCTCGGAGGTGGCGATGTTCACGGAACTCGCGTAACCGCCGCCGACCACCAGGACCTTGTCCCTTGTGATCAATTTCTTCACAGCCGCCACCCCCTTGTCGGGTTTCGCCTCGGTGTCTCCAAAGATGAGTTCAACCTTTCTTCCGAAAAGGCCTCCCTTTGCATCGATCTCATCCACGGCCAGCATCATCCCTTTCTTCATCTCTTCCGCGTTGAAGGCAAGGGAACCCGTAAAGGGACCCAGGATTCCTAAGGGGATCGAAGGCTCAGCGGCCTGGATCGTCGTCCCCGGGAAGGTGAAGATAAGACATAGAGTTGCGAAGAATAACCATTTTGTTAGCGTCTTCCCTTTCATTGTTCGTCCTCCTTTCGTTAGAAAATGGCGTGTCCGTGTTGCGTGTCCGTAAAAGGTCAGTTTTCACCGTTCGAGGGTGCCCTCCGGGAATGGGGCATTAGTTAGAAAATAGGACACAGCATAGCGTAAGCCTAGCCAAAGATATTTGAAATTTCCCGGACCTGTCATCCTGAACCCTTTCAGGATCTCACCAAATTGGACCAATGGGTGAGATGCTGAATCGGATTCAGCATGACACTCTTTTTTAATGTCCTGAAAATGTTAGAGATAAATTCTCAGATTTTAGTGTCTAAGCGCCTAAAATCCGCCCTCGAAACTCATCATTCCTTCCCCCTTTTTCATGTTCCATGGGCCGTTACGCGGCCACGGGACATCAATTTCTCATTAGGGCACGAACAAAGCCAGGACCGCCTTTTCGGTGTGCATTCGATTCTCGGCCTGATCAAAAACTGCAGAATGAGGTCCCTCTATGATCTCATCGGTCATCTCTTCACCCCGGTACCCGGGGAGGCAGTGCATGAAGATGAAATCGGGTTTGGCAATTTCGCAGACCCTGTCATTGATCTGGTATGGACCGAAGTCGCGGGTGCGTTTTTCCTTCTCTTTTTCTGCAGCTCCCATGCTGTGCCATGTGTTGGCATAAACGACATCGGCATCCTTTAGGGCTTCCTTCAAGTGCTGGGTGACGACCATTTTCGTCCCGCTTCGTTTGGCTGCCTCCGCGGCAAACTGAAGGACCTTCGGATTGGGCAAGTACCCCTGAGGAAGGGCCACGAAGGTGTCAATCCCCATGATCCCTCCGGCGATCATCAAGGAGTGGCAGACATTCCAGGGATCCCCTGCATAGGCAAGTTTAAGTCCCTTAAAATCTCCCTTTTTCTCCCGGATGGTCAGGAGGTCGGCAAGGCCCTGGCAGGGATGGGTGAGATCGGAGAGGGCGTTGATCAAAGGGTTTTTCATATAACGGGCAAACTCCTCAAGGCGATCCTGGCCAAAGGTCCTCATCACCAATGCGTCACAGTATCGGTCGATGACCCTGGCCGTATCCTTGATCGGTTCCCCCCGGGACAATTGCATCTCGTCAGGCCGCATGTAAAAACTCTGGGCTCCCAGATGGGCAATAGCGGCCTGGAAAGAGGTGCGGGTTCGGGTTGAAGGTTTTTCGAATACGACAGCGATCGTCTTTCCTCTAAGATATTCATGGGCTTCCCGTCTCGCCCATTTTGCCTTGAGCTCATAGGAAGCGTTCAAGATAGCATCGATCTCTTCCCGATTGAAATCCATGAGGCTCAAAAAGTCTTTTCCTCTGAACTTGTCTCTCATCGGTTCCTCCTTCAGTCACGGATATGAACTCTGCTTTTCACCTTATAGCCGCGAATTCATCAACGGCCCTGTGCCTGTAGGTCGCAATTTCAAACCTTTACTAATCGGTCCATAATTGTATAGACATTGGGGACCAAATTCCTTCTTTCGTCTCTCCACGAAAAGCAAAGAACCGTTCACCCTGAGCATGTCGAAGGGTGGCCACATAAGCCATTCATGCTTCGACGAGCTCAGCACGAACGGCTTATGTGAACAGCCTTGGCTTAGGGGAAATCATGAAAAAATACGTCTTCTCAATTATGGACTCCTTAGTAACTGGCCTGCGTTCTTTGTCTACGATGTGAATTGATAACACACCTGTTTTTTTTGTCAACCATTTTTTTTGGAAGGAGGAAAAAGGGACAGGCTACTTTATTTTGGCTTTCCATTCGTCCCTCTTATGCTGTGGTAAAGTAGCCTGTCCCCTTTTCGTTCCCTCGGGTACACAAAGAATGTTATTCCTGCCTCCATTCTCAAACCGATCAATCCAGGTCAGGGACAAAAGATAGCCGGTCCAGCCATTACAGTGCAAAACGTGATAGACCCGACATCGGTCGGGCTCGGATATGAAAAGCATCTCGATTTCAAGCATGGCGCGGACCGCGAGGCGTATCAGCTTGGCGAACCGGGCGACGTCGTGGTGATCGATGGCGGTGGCTACGATATTTCCAATATGGGCGGGCTTTCGGCTTGCGTGGCGAAAGCCAAGGGGATTGCCGGTAATATCGTTAACGGCGCCGTGAGGGATGTGGAGCTAATCCGGAAAACAGGGTATCCCGTCTGGAGTCGGGGCTATACTCCGATAACGGGCAAGTTTCGATATGAAGCGATTTCGTTGAATGCTCCTCTTGGTGGCATCTATCATTATGCTTGCAGGCATTTTTTACGGCGCCATGTACGGCGGCTCAAGCACCTCGATCCTGTTGAATATACCAGGGGAAGCGGCGTCGGTTGTCACCTGTCTGGATGGCCACCAGATGGCCAAACAGGGAAGGGCGGGCCCGGCTTTGGGAATTGCCGCAATCGGTTCATTCATCGCCGGCACCCTGAGCAATGTGGGCTTAAACCTCTTTTCTCCCATCCTTGTGGTGATAGCCCTTAAGTTTGGACCGCCGGAATATTTCTCCGTCATGGCCCTGGGGTTGGTCGTCTCCGTCTACATGGTCGGGGGTTCTCTATTAAAGGCCGTGTTGATGATCGCTCTCGGGATTTTCGTCTCCTCTGTGGGGATGGACGTCGTCAAAGGCGTTCAAAGGTTCACGTTCGGGACGATCAACTTGATGAATGGATTCGATCTTGTTCCTGTTCTCATGGGAATGTTCGGTGTTTCCGAGATCTTGATGAATCTGGAGGAAATCTCAAAGCGGGAGGTCTTCGGAGTAAGAGTTAAAAATCTGTTTCCTACAATAAAAGACTGGCTCGATTCATCGCTCTCGATTCTTCGGGGGAGTGTGGTGGGTTTCGTAATAGGGATCATGCCAGGTGGCTCGCCCACCCCTGCTTCTTTTCTTTCCTATGCCATTGAGAGAAAGTTTTCTCGAACCCCCGAGAGATTTGGCCATGGAGGGCGTTGCCGGACCTGAGGCCGCGAACAATTCAGCAGTGGCAGCATCGATGGTTTCTCTTTTATCCCTCGGTGTCCCGGGCAATCCCGTAACGGCACTGCTCATCGGCGCCCTGATCATTCATGGGGTCCAACCGGGGCCGATGCTCATGACGCAGCATCCCGACATTTTCTGGGGGGTGATCGCCAGCATGTACATTGGGAATTTCATGCTCTTGATCTTAAACCTCCCTCTGATGAGTATTTGGGTCCAATTCCTCAGGATTCCTTATTATATCCTTTTCCCGGTCATCTTTTTGCTATGTGTCATCGGGAGCTATTCAGCAAACCTGAATATGTTTGACGTTTGGGTGATGATCGGGTTTGGCATTCTGGGGTTTTTGCTGCGGAAACGAAATTACGAACTGGCTCCTTTTGCCCTTGCCCTGGTTTTGGGGCCAATCCTGGAACAATCCCTTCGCCAATCCCTCATCATGGTCCATCAGAATCCCATGGATTTTTTTGTCCGCCCCATCGCTGTCAGTTTGCTGACACTCACCCTCATCTTATTTATCCTCATCGTTTTGAGCGAATGGCGAAAGTCCCGCGCTTTCATGCCGGTACTGAAAGGAAAGGGAGATGAGATGTAGACTTGTCTGTGAGCGTTGGGATATAATAGCTGGTGGGGTGCGATCTTTCGCAGAGGAGGAGGAAACATGTATCAGGTACCGAGTCCGAGTTATAGCATTGCGGTCCGGGTTGAACTTCTGAATAAGCCGGGGATGCTTGGAAAGGTGGCCTCTGCCATCGGAGAAACAGGAGGAGACATCGGCGCCATCGATATTGCCGGATTCGGAAAGGGAGTGATCATCCGGGATATCGTCGTGAACGTGGCGAACATCGAAACAGGTCAGAGGGCTGTCGACAAGATCAAACGGATCAAAGGAGTCCAGGTTCTCAACGTAGCAGATCGGACTTTCATGATCCATCAAGGCGGCAAAATCGAAGTCAAGAATAAGATTCCCTTAACGACCCGCGACGATCTCTCCATGGCCTATACGCCGGGGGTGGCACGGGTCTGCATGGCGATTCATGCTGATTCGGAGAAGGCTTATGATCTGACGATCAAGCAGAATACGGTTGCCGTTGTTACGGACGGAACCGCTGTTCTCGGTCTTGGAGATATCGGACCGAAGGCGGCGATGCCCGTGATGGAAGGGAAGGCGATGCTCTTCAAGGAATTTGGCGGGGTGGATGCATTTCCAATCTGCCTTAGCACCAGAAACCCGGACGAGATCGTTTCGGCAGTGAAATGGTTTGCGCCGGGGTTCGGGGGGATCAATCTTGAGGACATCTCTGCTCCCAGGTGCTTCGGAATTGAAGACCGATTGAAGGAAGAACTCGACATCCCCGTTTTTCATGATGATCAGCATGGCACGGCTGTCGTTGTGCTGGCTGGATTGATCAATGCCCTCAAGATCGTAGACAAACGATTTGAAGAGATTCGGGTCGTGGTAAGCGGCCTTGGAGCTGCGGGCGTGGCGTCCATCCGACTTTTGCTCTCCTGTGGTGTAAGACAAATCATCGGGTGCGATCGGAGCGGGATTCTCTACGAAGGGCGAGCCGAGAACATAAATCCGGTCAAGGACGAGATCGCCAGGCAGACCAATCCTGAGAGGCTAAAAGGGCCGATATCGAGGGCAATGAAGGGAGCCGACGTTTTTATCGGACTTTCTCAGCCCGGAGTGATCCGTGTTCAAAACGTCAAAGCGATGGCAAAGGCCTCGATTCTTTTCCTCATGGCCAATCCTGTTCCTGAAATCATGCCCGAGGAGGTGTCCCGTTACGCCCGGGTGATCGCCACTGGAAGATCGGATTATCCCAACCAGATCAATAACGTGCTCTGTTTTCCAGGACTTTTCAGAGGAGTTCTTGACTGCAATGCAAAGGAGATCAACCGCGAGATGCTTCTGGCCGCGTCCGAAGCGATTGCCTCCGCTGTCGCCGCGGAGGAACTGAGGGAGGACTCCATCATCCCGAGCGTTTTCAACAGGAACGTCCCGGTGAAGGTGGCAAAAGAAGTGATGGAGGCCGCGATCCGAACAGGAGTGGCGAGGCAACTGAAGAGGTATTCTTCATTTTACAGGATCTAAGCAGGGTCATCCCAGGGCTCCCTCCCCATCCGTCGTTGCCCCGGCATGCGTCAGCCTCACTTTTGCGATTTATTGTGCTCCGGGTGATAGGTTCTTCTTCTGAGAGGGACGGGAGGAAACCCAGGGTTCTCCAGAATTACCTTGGCCCAGGGTTTGCTATCAAGGGGCAGATCCCCGTCGCAATCCCAATAATGGCACAATAAGAAAATGTTGTCCGTTGTTTCCAGCTTTCTGAACTCCGAAGCTTTGTAACATCTGTGGCACCTGCTGCACCAGAGCCAATCATCCGGTTTGATATCTTTCCCGCAGAAGACCTGGAATTGTTCAGCAACGGCCTTATTCATGGCCGGATCACCTCCCGTTTATTTGCACCAGAGTTGGGCACAAAGCCGTGATCGAAGTCTTCTTGAGTCTCCAGGTGAAAGGGCTGCGCGACCCGCAAAAGACCCGGCAATCAATGCTGGACGCTCATCTCTCAGCGGGACTCAATCTCTGGGGTCTCTTAAGGGGGAGAACAGTCGTACGCTGACTGTCCGAGATGGATTCAGCAGCGAAGAACGAGGCAGTCTGGATCGGGGGAGAAAACATGAGATGAATAGGTCGAAATCGCTATCGTTGCGATTTGAGGGACGATCAAGCCTTTATCGACGGGAGAAAAGAGCGCGAGAATTCTTTCGAACCTAAATGAAGGGCCGGTTGAAGGTGTGGAATCGAGGCTCTCGAAGGAGAGCCGGAGATTGGGAACCAGTCCTTCCGAGATGATAGGATTCATGAGGACGGGTATAAGTAGGAACCAGAAGATTCCGGTGATAGACACCATTAGGAGGGGTGCAGAGCGCATGTTCATGTCCATCTCAGGCAGAAAAATCGTCTAATAACCCTTCTTTTACCACACCCACAGTCATCCTGTCAACATTGCGCTCTTGCCTCTTGGGCAGCAGGAAACCCTATAAGCTGATTGAAATCGCTTTCGTGATTTTTTTCCCGTCAAGCCCCGAGACCCAGGTTCAGACTCAGTCTTGCCAGCCTTGCAGCTCAAAACGACCCACCTCTTCAGGGTCTCAAGTCCGCCCATTGAGGGACGACACCCACCTTGATCCAGGGAGACATCACGGGCCACATTCTATGTCTCTTGGTTTCATGAACTCCTCAGCTATTCAAAGCGAAGAGCTTGGAAGTCCTTCGGTTTATGTCGAAAGTTATAGAAAAATATATACATCGGGTTATTGTTTCTCTCACGGACAGCAACTATCATTACCGACAAGATGGGATTTCTTGAAAGAAGGAAGGAGACTCGTCTCCAGGGCAAATTAGATGTGGCATTGGAGAGCGAGACAACAGTAACCCGTGATTTCAGCCCCTCAGGAGTTTACTTCGAGACGGACCAACGGTTGTCTCCGGGATGCCAAACTGAGTTTTCTCTGGATTTAGAACACCCCGATTTGGGGGTACGGACTCGTATCCGCTGCCGTGGTGAGGTTGTGAGGGCGGAATCGAGGGGAGAGAAGATGGGTGTCGCTGTGGCGATTGAATCTTATTGTTTTGAAAGGATACGGGATGCAGAACCGGACCAGGAATAGATCGAAGGTGCCGCCGACTCTCCCGTCAAACCAGCCCTTTCTCCTGGGCGTAGCGGAGTAAAGCAAGGCGGTTGTCTATGTGCAGTTTCTCATAGATATGGTGCAGATGGACCTTGACCGTCCCCTCAGTGATATACAGTTTTTCAGCGATCTCCTTATTACGCATACCCTTGGCCACCATCCGCACGATCGTAATCTCTTGAGAGGTGAGGGTTTCTGCAACCTGCCGCATCCCTGCCTCCCGCCGCAGCATTTTTTCCAGGGCCTGCCTGGCGGAGCGACGTTCTAACCACTGTTCACCGGCGTACACCTTGCGGATGCACTGAATCAGGAGTTGGGGCGCCATCTCTTTCAGCACGATGCCTTGAACACCCAAGTGGGTGGCTTCAACCAAATCCTCCTCATCGAGTGCTGCCGTCAGGAGTACAACCCGAGTGGGCAGATTCTCCTCCTGGATCTCCCGGAACACTTCCAGACCATTTTTCCCTGGCATGCGGATATCCAGAATCAGGACATCCGCCCCGTGCTGTCTCACAGCCTGCATCGTGTCGATACCATTCGTGCAGCGCGCCACCACCTGAAAATCTTTTTCCAAGTGAAACAGGTTTTCCAACCCATCGAGAATGAGGGGGTGGTCGTCAGCCAGTATCAGGCGAATGGGCATTTCAGCCTCCCATCTCCGTGAGCGGCACGGTGATCTCCATACGCGCTCCGCTGCCGCTCGAGTCGATGGCCAGAGACCCCCCCAGGGATGCGATTCTTTCCTTTAGCGTAAACGGTCCAAGATTCATTTCCATTAAAGCGGCGTGATCATAGCGGCCGCGAAAAGGGAAGCCCTGACCATTGTCAGCAACCATGATACGCACAGAATCGTCTTCGATGGTAATCTCCGCCCTCACGGCTGAAGCCTTTGCATGCCTCGCGGAATTGATCAGGGATTCATGGACAATAAAGTAGATTTCGTGAGCCAGAGCTCCTTGAATCCGTGACTTCAGGTGGTTCAAATTCATTTCCACACGAAGGCCCCACTGTCGCTTAATCCGTTCGGCCAGATCTTCCAGGCGGTTGGTCAGGTTGGAATCCATTCCGGATAGGCTCGTGGAAGTTGTTTTCAGTTCCTGGATACTTGATCGCAGATCTCTTTGTTCGGCAGTGATCAGTCGTTGGATCTCCAGGAGGCACTGTTGCGCCGTTTTGGGGTCCACCTCTATTAGACGATGCGCCCTTTCCAGTTGGAGGGCCGCGCCGGTCAGGGACTGGAGCAAGCCATCATGCAAGTCACGGGCCAGGCGAATACGTTCTTCCTTGGCCGCCGCTTCCTGAAGTTGCTTTAACATCGAGAAATGGTCAAAGCGAGTTACGGCCTCATGGGCCACAATCTCGCCCAGCACCAGATCATCAGAGGTCATTCTTGGTTTGTTAAATGCGAAAAGATATCCTTCCTTGTTCTTTCCGTGCACCCGTAAACCGAGGACGGCCGTTGCTTTAAAACGCGCCTGTAATTGGGGATGGAGAGGAGGACCCCGCCAACTCTGAAAACCAACGGGCGAATCATGCACTACCGTGGGATGAGAGCTTCCGGCATCCGGACAAAAAAAGTTCGTGCCGGCCAGTGATTCCGGCACCAGGCCCCCGGATACGGTAGGGGCTTCCCGGGTGTATTGGAATTCGCCGTGGGACCAGGATGCCAAATGAAGCCAGGGTTCCTCCTCTTCTTCCCAGGCCAAAAGCAGACAGGGGGCATCAAGGATGCCAGCCGCCTTTTCAAGCATTTCCCGTAAGAAGGCGAGAACCTCGGCTGGAACAGAGCGGGGCCAATCCGCAAGTTTGGAAAGGTCACCGCACAGCTTCTGCTCATGGGCTCCCAGGTAGCCAAGCAATATTGCCACCACTGCAAGGTACACGCTGCGGATGATGAAACGATCCAGCTCAAACGCAGGATCTCGTATGATTTCCCCTGCATAGATGCCCAACCCGACAAATGCGAATAAGGCTCCTCCTGCAGTCCACAATGTCCCATGCCAGCCCCAGCGCACAGTAGCGCAAACCAGGGAAAAGACAAAGTAGGCGAAGAACGGACTGGTCGGGCCTTCAGTGAAAAACATAAAGAGAGTGAAGAGAATCATGTCGACGAGATGGGTGAGCCGCAAATAGCTCGCAGGAGCGCGCATTCGCAGCACGACTACCACCAACAGCAAAGAATACCCTACATAGGCCGTCAATAAAGTGTAAACGATGGAAGAATAACTGCTGGGTTCGGAAGGATCGAGCAAAATGGCCAGCAGGGAAAAAGTGGCCATTACTAAACGACCCGTTGCGATGAGGAATTCGGTGCGCCGCTGGGGAAAATGCTGCCAGTCCATTCTATGTCTCAGAAAGACCTGGATCGCCTGTAAGGCGTTTCTGAAAAGATGTCAACCTGACTTACACGGGCTATCGGCCCCAGTCTTCAGCTCTGATAAGACATGCCGATTTCCCTCGGCGGAAAGCTTCTTGGTGTTCAACAAGCATCATTATAACCCCAATTCGGATTCTTTGGCAATATGCCGACTTGAAGGCCCTGGGTCCCGACTCGGGAAGGACCATGCTTCTATATCGAAAGTTATAGGAAAATATTTCTTTCCATATATTCCAACAACTGCTCCATGGGTTTACAATGAGTAGAGAACTTGGGCATCTTTCTGAAGAAATCGGGGTGAAGGCCTCTCTTTCCCAGACCAAAGCCCCTGGTTCGTCGCTGTTAGGGATCTTGGTTAATGTATTCAAACCCTTCTATCTCATCTGATCTTCAAGCGGAAGGAGGTGGTTATGTCAAGGAGACCATACAGATCGGTGTTTGAATTCGAAGGGAAAGGAGGTGATCAAGATGTTGAAGAAGTTGGTGGTCCTGGTAATGGCTTTAGCCGTAATGACAACTTTTGGACTTTCAACCTTGGCCAAAGCGGAAGAAATCATTAAGGCGAAAGTCGAAGCTGTGAATAAGGAGGCAAAGAAAATCGTCCTGGACTCAAAAGAATATTCCATGACTGACGAAGCTGCTCAGGTCCAGGTGGATGTGGGCGACGAGGTCGAGGCCACGGTGGATAACGACGTGGTCAAAGAGATCAAGAAATAAATTGGTGCGGCAGGGGCCTCATAACCTCTGCCGCTCTCCAAAGAGGAACGCTCACTGCGCAGAACGTTGGCCACCATGAATGCGCCGTGTCCGGTGAAGGCGTAGGGAAGGGTACGTCGGCCTCAACGCCTGGAATTTGACATCGCAATTTGCGATGTCAAAGAAGCCACTTCTTCCTATCAACGGATGTTACGCAACACTCCAGCCGAGGCGGCAGGAAGAAGAAAACTTTATAGGAGGTTGAGAAATCGCTGTTCAAAGGTCAGGGAGGGATAAATCCTATTTTTCTGGGAAAATTGTGAAAGCTTTTTTGCCAAAGATACGGTATGTACTGAAGCCTTTTGCATCCAATGTAAAAATCTCTTCAATTCGCATCTCTTCGGCAAGGACAAGAAGGGTTGCATCTGCGAAGTCCATCGGAGTATCCCTGTATTTTTCCATCAATTCCAGCCCTCTTCTTAGACTCTCCAGAGATTGAGGTACAAGAGCTGCCCCGCCTTTCAGAATGGATTCAATGCCAGCTTTTTGTGCCTTTATCGATGGGTCGAGAAGATATAAAACTTCAGTGAGAACCGGTTCGGTTGTGAAAAGCTGGCCTCTGAAGTCCTTATAGAACGTCACACACCGGGCGTGATTTTTCTCGCTCGAATCCAGAAGGGCGACGAAAGGCCCGGTGTCCAAGAGGAGGTTACGCATGTCTTCCCATCTTTTTCAGAACATATTTTCTGTGCGCTTCTCCAAGATCGGAAATACCACTCGAAACAGCACCCATAAGACTTGCGACTCGATCATAGGGCTTTGTTTCTTCAACCCTTTTGAACTCGCCAATAAATTTCTCTAAAGCCATCCGGACGATATCGGAACGTTTGAGTCTGAGCCTTTTGCTTAATACTGAAAGACCTTCCTCAAGGTCATCGGGGAGGCTGACTGTCAGCTGGGATCGCATTGCAATCACCTCATTTGTAATGCATTTAGTTACAAATTAAGGAATTGCAGTGCCAATTGTCAATAGGGAGATGCCGGACGAACCGATTACGTTTGGTCAGGATGACAAACACTATTTCGAGGACCGGTTGACAGATTTGTGAGGCCGTATGGTTTGAGAAAAGAGGAAAGAGAGGTTAAAAAGAAAGACAATTCGTTAAGATCAACAGGAGGATAAGATGAATCGACGCCGGTTTCTTCAGGGGTCCATTTTTATAGGGACCTCGCTCGCATTTGAGAAGCTCTGGGCAAAACAACCGAGGCCCACTGAAAATCGTGATACCTTTTCGACGAAGGTACAGGTGATCGATGCCCATGCCCATCCGGATCGGTACAGGCATCCAGGATCCACAACAGACCCCAGTTCCTCGGTGAATGCGATCCAGGGGCTGGGTATGGCGGGGAGCTCTTTTTCTGCGGTCGGGGATACGGTTTACGTGAGCCGGGGCCGTATGCCGGGGAAAGAATATGATAGTGCAAAGACCCAATTAGGATGGTGGCTCAACGGCGTAATCAAGACAGGCAAGGTCAAGCTCGTGTTCAAGTCTTCCGATATCCCGGAGACAGGATCTCCGGAACATCTTCCCGGAGGATTTCTGGCCATTGAGGGCGGGGATCCTCTTCAAGGCAAACCGGAAAGAGTCGATGAGTTCTATGAAATGGGTGTGAGGATGATCACACTGGTTCACTATCGAAACAATGAAATCGGGGATATCATGAAGCCGTGGAGAAACCTTTCTCCCGGGCCTTCGCACGGCGGGTTAACCCCGGCCGGACGAAAGATCGTGAAGTGGATGGAAGAGGTGGGGATGATCATCGATGTCGCCCATGCCGATTCAAATACCCTGAAGCAGATCGCGGAGATGAGTTCAAAGCCCCTTGTGGATTCCCATACCAATCTCTGTTCTTTGAAGGATGGGACCCAATGTGGTCGCCTGCGCCGGTGGGAAGAGATGGAGGTCGTGGCCAGAACGGGTGGAGTTGTTTGCACATGGCCTCTCGCGTATCAGGGGAAACAGGAGGTCCGGATGACTTTCCTGGATTGGGCAAGGGAGATCCTCGAGATGAAGCGACACATCGGGATGGAGCATGTGGGGCTCGGAACCGACGGAGGAGGGCATCTCATAAGACGGGTCAATGGCTATCGGGACGTCCGTGATTTGCCGAAGCTGATGAAAGCGATGGAAGAGATCGGTTTCCCGGCCGACGAAATCGCAGCCTACATGGGCGGGAATTTCCTCCGGGTCCTCAGAACATGTATCGGTTGAATTCCCTTATGAACAGTTTCTGCCCCTCCCCCCTCTTAATCCAGGAAGGGTATGTCCCTCCCCTTAACTCCACTTCATCCCCCCTTAATTTAAGGGGGGACAGAGGGGGGTTATTGGGAGGAGGTTAAGTGGGGTTATGAATCCTTGGGTCGCCAGAATCAATGTAAGGGCTATTCCGAGACCCTTGGTAATTTGATCCGTTGGTGAGATATGAAGATAGGAAGAAATGACCCCTGTCCGTGTGGAAGCGGAAAGAAGTACAAGAACTGCTGCCTCAACAAAAAACCGACTTCTGATCGCACCTTTCCTGTCCAGGGAATGAGGGACTATGGTCTCCCCTCACTTTCCAGGGAGTTTTTCGAAAGGCATCCCTTTGAAGGATTCTCTGCGGTAAGACTGCTCTACTCCATGCTTTTGAATCCGGAGGTTGATCGACACGCTGCAAGGGTTGTGAGACGATTCATAGAGAGGGGAAAAGAAGAGGCCAGGCGGATCAAGGCGGAGACAAATCCGGAGAATTTGATCGACATCATGGGACAAGAACCGGATCCATTGAACCATGGGCTCTTGAAGAAAAAAATCCTCCGCTCCTCCGACCTCACACTCCCGAGGATCATTGAGAAGCTTAAGGACAACCGGAGCGATGCATTTGCCGAGTTGGCAGTGGCGATCATCTATGAATCAAAAGCGAACTGCGGTGCGCGGCTTCTTGAAATCCTCGATTCGATAAGCGACCCCTACACCTGTTCGCTGGTGTGCATGTTGTTAGGCCTTATCGGCCCGCGCGAGGCGGTTGAGCCTATCTGGAACTATTATCACTATTTCAAAGACGAATATCCCGACGAGACCTTCGATCAGGGACCGTTATTGGCTTTATACGAAATGAAGCGGAGATTCAATCTGGGTTAGGTGGTGGGGCAGGAAATCTTGGCCCCGACCCGAAGGGATTTGCGACGGGATGGCTCTCGGGGTCCCCGCAGAACGTTGGCCGCCATGAGCGCGCCATGTTCGGTGAAGGCATAGGGAAGGGTACGTCGGCCCCCACGCCTGGAATTTGACATCGCAATGAACCGGAAGGTAGGAACTCCGTAAATAACGGCCAGATCCCGATCCAAGACAACGCGCTGGCCGCGAACTGATACAATTAGAGTCGTGATGTCAACGTTGGCATAGGTTACCATTCCCTTCTTCATTTCCAGCCCTCTCTTACCCAATTTTTGCTGCCGGAGTAATCTCGTATAGATCTCGCTTTGAGCGAGGTCAAAAAAACAGATCATGGTTGCCGGTGTGAACCGGTCACAAATTGTGACCGGTCCGAGCCCAAACTTGAGGTCACAATTTGTGGCCTCAAGTTTGTAACCTCTTGATCCGTAAGAAGAAGCGCAAAGTCGGGCGGGAACCGATTAGAGTTACGGCAGACCCGCTCGTTGAGTCTTTTTGCGAGTATCCCATAAACTCGTGCGAGGTCCGCGTCCAGGATCACCTTCCGGCCACGAATGGTCACGATCATGGTCTCAATGCGGTGTGTCTCGAGGGGGCCCAGTTTCTTGTTCACAAGTCTCTCCTGATTGTACTATTTTCTATCCTATTGCTTCTGAAAATGCAATTTCATCCATTATGCCGTTATCTGCGAAACTGAAAACCGAGTCTTCGCCGATGATGACGTGATTCAAAAATGATGGTCTCGTAAAAAGTCCCCGCCCATGTCATTACGGGAAGTCCCGGATTTTCGGTGTGAAGAAGCAATCTAATTATTTCAATGGGTTATGGGAGGAGAGATTGCTTCCCCCGGATCAGGTCCGGGGTCGCAATGACAGTCTTTTCGAGCTCTTACGAGGTTGTCAGCAATTTTAAACCGATCAGACAAACTTCCCGTGGTGGCGCTTCCGATCGGCTTTTTTGTCCAGTAGCGGTGCGTAAGTCTCAGGCCTTCTCCAAAACGGATAGGTATCGGAGATGTTCTGGCGGCGCATTTTGACCCAATCCAGATCCACGGTCGCATAGACCAGGTCATCCTGATAGTTGTGGGCGCGAACAATGTAATCGACGGAAAACCTTCTCCCGGAGGAGAAATCATGAAGGTTAAGGGCTACGACGCCGCTTCCGCCTTCGCATGGAATGGGCCCCAGGCAGGAGCCGACAGGGCCTGCGAGATTTGATAGAACGACGATGCATCCACTACAGACGGCGGCTACCTGCGCATAGAGGAAGATGGCTCCCTGAAGGATATCGCCCCACGCCACTGGCCAGAAAATGATATCTGCGCCTTTGAGTCCCAGGATTCGGGGAACCTCAATCGCGCAGCCATCCATGTCAAGCATGGCGGAGAGCTTGCCGACGGGGGTTTTGAATACTTCGTATTCCCCCGAGGCCGGAGTCACCCCTGAGTCGATTTCGGCCTTAGCTCCTGCATTTTCGGGATGAAACTTTCTCACAACCCCAATGATCCCTCCATCAGGCCCGATCAGAGGTGAGGAACAGTATATCTTTTTCCCCTTTTTTTCGAGAAGGGTACCGGGGAAGAGATACATCCCGTATTTCTTTGCCAGAGCGGCAAATTCGTTCGTGATGGGTCCGGGAAAGATCGTTGCAGAGGCTTTAATATCCCAGATCGACATCCCTTTTTGCGGAAGGCCGCTATACCAGTAGTCGGGCATGGTCAGGGCTCGGACACCTGCCCTTCCTGCCTGCTCCACAAGCGCCAGAGCCCTCTGGAGATTATCCTCTTTCTCCTTTTTGCACTCGATTTGAATTGCCCCCACTTTGACCTTCATGATTCCGTTCTCCTCTGCTTCCAGGGGTGAGAGGCGGCCTCCGACCCCCTAAGCGAGCCGTCCTCCATCGACCTTCAAGCAGGAGATCCCATTTCCTCATCCGGACGAAGAAGGCCATATCTTTCGATGTTCTGATCGGCTATGGTCTGGACCGTCTCGAGTTCTCCTTTCCCCTCGTCTCCCATGAACAGATGGCTGAATCTTTTCTGAACTTTCAGGTATTCGGCGACTGGAATTTTTTTCCTTATCTTTTGCACCCTGACCAACTGCCCCCTTTCCATTTCAAAGAGGGGGACAAGGCCGCTTTCCACCGCAAGACGTCCGACCTCGACAGTCTTTCCCGAGGGGAAACCCCATCCGCCGACACAGGGCGTATGGACCTGAATGTACGAAGGACCCGCCATCGCCAGGGCCTTGGTCACTTTCTCGAAGAGATCCTTCGGGTACGAGGCCGAGGCGGTCGCCACATAATCCACTCCGTGGGCAACTGCGATAGATGGCATATCCTTCTTGGGCTCCCTCTTTCATCTCGAGGGAGCAGCAGCAGGG
>Ga0315282_10005177_pt1 | contig 22312 bp, 17 predicted proteins | sample YL17G07_20_MG_FD_203693 | JGI IMG/M metagenome (GOLD analysis project Ga0315282, IMG submission 203693) | Sediment microbial communities from Yellowstone Lake, YNP, Wyoming, USA - YL17G07_20 | ecosystem: Environmental > Aquatic > Freshwater > Lake > Sediment | place: USA: Wyoming | collected... | reverse complement strand
TTTTGACAAGGTCGGGCGGGCTTTGAATCGGAGGGGCCCGACGGCGACGCCCAAATCCCTGGGATCGGGAACACCCGTCGTCTTTAGAGGATTCCAGGTCCGGCTCACTTTCAAGAGCAGGATCGCTTTCTGGCTCACATAGTCTTCGACCGGGAATTCATAGGTTTTCCAGGCATTCGAGGCGATTGTGATCTCCCCCAGGAAAATGGTCTTCCGAAAGAGGTCTTTCACGAGAAAGACTCTGACCTTGACCGGATTTTCGCGCAGATCCGGATGCGAGGCGTGCAGCGGAATTTCGACGACCGGTCCGGAAACGGTCACGTCGAATCCTCCATAATTTCGCGTCCAGCGGAATTCGCTTCCCTCGCCCATTCGTTCGACCTGATACAGACCGATGTTCTGCTTCAAATGGAATATCTCGGTCCGGCTCTTCAGGGATAGGGAGTGGGTCGAATTCCACAGATGAGCTGCGGCGAATAGGATCAAGGCGGCCGCGCTCCAGATCTTGAAGCGCTTCGAAAAGAATATCTTTTTTTCGCCGCCGTCAGGGTCATTCGTCGCGGCCGCCGGAAAGCGCAAGGCCAGAGCGGCGATGAGCCAAAAAGTATACTTGATCTCATAGCTCCCGATGTAGCTGTGGAATTGAAGATTAATAAAAAACGAGACCATCCCCCCCAGCAGGCCGAGCCAGAGGAATTTCTCGCCGGCGAGTGATGGGAACGAAAGGTATTTTCGCCGCAGAGCTTTGGCCATTTCCCAAAAGATCCAGAGGACGAGGACTACGCCGGGGAATCCCATTTCCGAGGCGACCTGAAGGAGATGATTCTCGGCCGACTCGCCGATGGGCAAGCTCTTTTTAGCAAGTTCGGCGTAATTCGGGACTTCGATGGTATATGCTCCGATCCCGACGCCCGTGAAGGGATAATCCCTGGTCATGGCGATCGCGTCCTCCCAGTTCACCTCCCATCGCCTGTGAAGGAACATATCGAACGAGCTTCCTTTTTGAAAGTCGACAACCTTGAGCTTGAGCTTATAGAAAAGGTTGGATTCTTTGGAGATCGTCAAGCTGATGGTCAGCAACCCGAAGCAAAGAAGGATCATGGAGGCCAGATAAAGGAGTTTTCGCATTCTGGAGGGATCCGTTCTTCTCATTTTGAGGAGCTGGCCGGCGGCCGTGAGCAGGAAAAACAGGAGAGCCGCCGCGATTCCCAGCAGTCCGCTTCCGGAGCCCGTATATGGCAAAAGGAGGAGGCTGGTGAGAAAGACGGCTCCGGCGAACAGTTTCATCGGCCACTTGCGGGCGAAAAAAAGCCCGAACATGACGGGAAGAGCCATGGCCAAATACGCCCCGAATGAATTGGGGTCTTTGAACGTGGAGTTGATGGTTCTGATATTGATCCGTATCGGCGAATTCCCCATGGTCAGATCCCAGTACCGCTGATAAAGCCCGAACGCAAGCGCTATAGCGAGGCTGGCGATGAAGGCATTCCATCCCAGCCTAAAGTTCTCCCGATCCTTGAAAAAGGTCCAAACGATGGTAAAAAAGGCGAGAGCACTCAGATAGTTCAAAGCATAAAAGACCGTGCTCATGATCGCCCCGCCGGCCGAAACGCTGATCACGCTGGTGATCAGCTCGTAGACGTAATCCGATCGGAAGGGAAAGAAATTGGCGAACCTGAAGATGGTGATGATCGCGGAAACGATCACGACAAGGGCGAACAGGACCAGGGGACGGAAAATCGGAGAATCGAGCTGGATGACTTTCGGGACCAGGGTCAAACGGACAAGATGACCTAGGAAAAAGAACATAAAGAGTACCAGCGCGGTCGGGGCCTGGGGGATGTTTTCGTAGAGGCCGAAAAGGTAGGGAAGGCTATTGATCAGAGGGAAAAGGAAGATGAAAAGGAGGGTCCCCCAACGGGGCCTGGCCGCGGTCAGGAGGGCGGTTAGGGCCAGAATCGGAATGAGAACAAGCTGATAGGACCGGACGAGCGGGACATAGCGGATATAAAAAAAATAAAGCCCGACCCCGTAGAATAAGGCAAGAATGCCAAACGACCAAGACCGTATTTTTGTCTTGTCATCCGACATGGGATGAGGCTTCAATGGATTTTTTGTGATAGGAACGGGACCGCTGGGCTTTGGCAAAGGAATCCGATCTTCATGGATTTCAGGCATTCCATGATCGCGAGTTCCTTGCCGGCCTCCGCGGCTTGAAGAAGGGCCGTCAGGTCTTTCGAGAACTCCCGATGGTTGACCTCGATCGGCGGAGCGATGAAGATCTTCTTGAAATGGGTCACCTTCGTCCTTTCTTCATCGATCAAAATTTCCTCGAAGAGCTTTTCTCCCGGCCTCAACCCGATGGTGGTGAACTTGAAATCCTCTTCGGAATATCCCGAGAGCCTGACCATGTCCTTGGCTAAGTCGAGGATCTTGATGGGGTCTCCCATGTCGAGCGCGAAGATCTCGCCCAATCGGCCGATTGTCCCGGCTTGGATGATGAGCTGGACGGCCTCGGAGATGGACATGAAATACCGGGTCATGTCGGGATGGGTGATCGTGATCGGACCGCCCTGAGCGATCTGTCTTTGGAAGAGAGGGACGACGCTGCCGCGGCTTCCCAGGACGTTGCCGAACCGGACGCAGGAATATTTAGTCCGGCTGCGGGCGGCGATCTCCTGGATGATGATCTCTCCGATCTTCTTGGACGCTCCCATGACGCTCGTCGGATTGACAGCCTTGTCGGTCGAGATGGAGATCATGCTTTTCGCGTTGAACCGGTCCGCAAGAACCGAGACGTTCCTGGTCCCGGCCACGTTGTTCAAGATCGCTTCCGCCATATTGTATTCCATCAACGGAACATGTTTGTGGGCGGCGGCGTGGAAGATGATCTCCGGGCGATATTCGTCGAAAATGTCGCTCAATCGGGCTTCGTTCCGGATGTCCGCGATGATAGGGTCGATCTTGAAGCTATGTTTATGACGAAGTTCATAGTCGATCTCGTAGATGCTGTTCTCGTCCTTGTCCAGGAGGATCAGCTCCTTCGGCGAGAACGTGGAAAGCTGCCGGCACAGCTCGGATCCGATCGATCCCCCCGCTCCGGTCACGAGGATCCTTTTGTCCCTGTAATACCCGATGACCTCGGGAAGATGATTTTCGAGGTCGATGACGCTGCGGCCCAGGAGATCGTCGATATTGATCTCCCGGATCTTCGTCACCTTGATGTTCTCGTCCAGCATTTCGAACAGGCCCGGGACGATCTTGACCTTGATCCGGATCCCCTCGCAGACCTCGACGATCCGGCGGATGTCCCGGGAGGAGGCGTTGGCGATGGTGATGATGGCTTCCTCGATACCCATCCGCCTGACGATGTCCGGGATTTGGCCCGATGTTCCCAGGATTGGGACCCCCTGGATCACGGTCCGGCGCTTGCCCGGATCGTCGTCGATGAATCCCATCACGTCGAGTCCGAGATCAGCCCGCTGCTTCAATTCCTTGACGACCATGTTCCCGGCGTTCCCGGCGCCGATCAAGATCACTTTTTTTTTCTGAAGATGAATCCCCTTATCTTCAAAATGGGACCGCTCGGATTGTTCGTAGAGGAACCTTCGGGCTATTCGAACGCCGAGGGTCCCGATCAAAACGAGCAGGAATTCCAGGGCGATGACGCTCGACGGAAAACGGAAGAGCTGAAGTCGGTAGGGGAGGAAGATTCTTCCGACGAACAGGAGCATCGTCACCGGCAGACTGCCCTTCAATACGGAGATCGAGTCATGGATGGAGACATATCGCCAGGCGATGGAATAGACCGAGAACAGATAAAAGCAGACGAGCCTGGCGAAGGCGATGAAGGGGAAAAAAACTAGGAGCTGTTTGAGATTTCCCCGGTCGGGGACGCCCTCGAACCTGATAAAGAAGGCGAGGAAGAAGCTGATGATGAAGATCGATACATCGACCAGGCTCTGGTTGATCTTCATAAACGCGACATTTTCGTTCTTCATATTCGTATCGTTCCCGGGGGAAAAATCCCTACCTTTCACTAAGCCGCCCTTGTATCCTAACACGAAATGTCAGTTTTTTGCAAGGAGATATATGATTTTGTAGGACGAATTGGGGGCGCCCGCCGGGATCGGTTCAGGCGGCCGATAGCCTTTAGGCTCGTCCATGAGTTCAGCCGGCAAGGAAATGAGCCGGCCGAAAAAGATCCTCTTGAACATCTCTTTGCCCTTCATGGTCCTGGGCATAAGGCGGAATCTGACGGCTGTCCTTTTGAGGAAGGAGGTCAGGCGGTCGCGCGACGTGTATTGCCGGACGGGAAACGCTCCGAAAGCCTCCACTCGGGAAAATCTGGGCGAAAGCAGGCCATGAAGGTCGGCGGCCGAATAATACGCGACGCTATGAGGCGAGGGATTGAAATCCGGCCAGTCCTTATTGACGGAACAGATCACGAGATGTCCGCCTGGTCTTAAGACCCTTTTTGATTCTTCAAAAAATTTATCGGGTCGGGGCAGATAATAGATCGTTTCATAGAGAAGGACGACATCGAAGCTCGCCTCGGGGAAAGGCATGCTCTGGACGTCGAATTGCCTGACCTCGATGTTCGGCCGCCCTCGATACTGCCTTTCCGCGAACGACAGAACCTGCTCATCGATGTCGCCGCCGACGACTCTCCGTGCGACGCGGGCCAGATAGCCCAGGCCAATCCCCGCGCCGCAGGCCGCTTCAAGGACATCCTGATCGCGGCAGAGGAGGGAAGCGAAATGATACCGATGATGGAGGCGTTCGATCTGTTCCCGGGTGGCCCGGTTCCCCGGGATCTCCGTAACGGTCAGGAATTCAGCCGTCATGGACGAGTTCTCAGTTTTTCAAGCCGCCGACAGGCTTCGTCCAGTTCATCGTCTTCCTTAGCGAAGCAGAAGCGGACGAAAGGCGAGGGAGGATCGGCATGGAAAAAGGCCCCATCAGGGACACCGGCCACGCGAGCCTCAGTCAGGATGAACATGGCTTTGTTCTTGCTCGATTTTCCCGGGAGGTGGGCGACGTCGGCCAGGACATAATAGGATCCCTGCGGGACGCACGGTTTCAGCCCCGCGTTCGCGAGCGCGGTACATATTTGATCTCTTTTCCGGGCGTATTGTGCGCAGAGATCCCGGTAGTAATCGGGTCCCAATTCCAGGATGCCGTGGGCGACGCCCATCTGGAGGGGGGCCGGGGCGCAGACGTAGACGAGATCGTTCAGGTAGCCGATCATTTGGGCCCATTTGGCCCGGCTCACCGAATAGCCGATCCGCCAGCCCGTGATGCTGAACGTCTTGGAGTACCCGGAGATCGTGATGGTCCGGTCGGCCATGCCGGGGAGGGATCCGGGACTGACATGGGTTCGTCCATCGTACAAAAAGTATTCATAGATTTCGTCCGTGAAGACGAAGAGATCGTGCCGGACGGCGATGTCCCGGATCCAGCCGAGCTCTTCGCGGCTGAAGACCTTCCCCGACGGGTTGGCGGGGGTGTTGACGACGATGCCCTTTGTCTTGGGCGTGACGGCGGCCTCGAGATCGCGGGCCGAAAAAGTCCAATCCGGAGGATGCAATCTCACGTAGGACGGAACGGCTTCCGCCGCCAGCAGAGTATTCACGTGGTAGCCGTAATAGGGCTCAAAGAGGATCACCTCGTCGCCGGGATTCAGCAGGGCCAGGCAGGCGCAATAAAATGCTCCCGTCGACCCCCCGCTGACGATGACCTCACCGTCGGGATCGGCCTCGATCCCATTGAACTCGCGCATTTTTTTGGCGATGGCTCTCCGCAGTTCCGCCAGCCCGTCGTACCGGGTATAGCTGTTGATGCCGTCCTCGACGGCCTTTTGGGCGCCGCGGCGCACGGGGAGGGGAACTTCGGTATCGCAGACCCCTTGGGACAGGTTGATCCCTTTGACCTTTTCGCATTCGATATGCATCGACCGGATCTCCGATTGGACGATGCGTTTGGACCTTTGGCTGATATCGAGCGGCATGGGTGTTCCTTTGATTCTTCGCCGGTTCAGGCCAGGCCGTAGAACGACCGGACCGTCCGGATGACGTATTCGACGTCCTCGTCGCTCATTTCTACGTTCATGGGCAGCGAACAGACCTCCCGGCTGAGGGCCTCCGTCTCCGGGAAGCCGCGATCGACGAGGTTGAGCGCGACGTGCTTGTAGTATGGTTTTCGGAATTGGACGAGCACCTCGACGCCGTTCTTTTTGAGATGGTCGACAAAAGCGTCCCCCTGTTTCGACCGGACCACATAGTTCTGATAGACGTGATCGAATCCCACCTTGTCGTAGTGAGGAAGGAGCAGGTCGGGGATCCCAACGAAAGCGGCCTTGTAGCGCTCCGCGATCTGTTTTCTCCGGACGATCCAAGCGGGCAAATGTCTCAGTTTGACGTCGAGAAAGGCGGCCTGGAGATTGTCCAGAAGGCAGGTGAAGCCATGGCCGTGATATTCCCCGGTCTGCCGGTCCTCGCCGTTGTAGCGCATCTGGGTCGCGAACAGGGCGACCTCCGGGTCGTCCGTGGTGATGGCTCCCCCATCCCCGTATCCTCCCAGGATCTTAAAGGGATAGAAGCTCCAGCACCCCGTTAATCCCCAGGCTCCGGCCCTTTTGCCCTTGATGCTGCTGCCCAGGCTCTGGCAGGCATCCTCGACGACGACGAGCCCATATTTTCCGGCGATCTCCATCACCCGGGGCATATCGGCCATGTAACCGTTCAGGTGAGCGGGCATCAGGGCCCTTGTCCGGGGGGTGATGGCCTCTTCGATCCTTCCGGGATCGATGTTGAAATCCTTGGCCACGTCGACGAGGACGGGCGTCGCGCCGACATTGACGATGGCCGAACAGCTGGCGACGAAGGTGTGCGAGGGAACAATGACCTCGTCTCCGGGGCCGATCCCGGCCGCCCTCATAGAGATATGAAGAGCGTCGTAGCCGCTGTTCAAGCCCACGGCATATTTGGTGCCCACGAAGCGGGCCATATTTTCCTCGAAAGACCTCAGATGTCCGCGGTCTATCAGGTCCCCTTTGGACATGACGTCAAAATAGGCAGCGTCGATCTCTTGTTTGATCAAGCCGTAGTTTTTTACGGGATTCACGAAGGGAACGCGATAAGCCATGCCTGACGATCCTTTCCTCTAAAGTAGCTCTTTCGCGGCTTTCACAATGTCCTGAGCCGTCCGGTAATAGACTTGCTCCAGGGCCCGGCTGGCCGGAGCTGGGACGTCGGGAAGCGCAACCCTCTTCACCGGCGCCTTGAGATGGCGAAAGCCTTTCTCGGTTACCCGGGCTGCGATCTCCGCGGCGAAGCCGCCCGTGACCCAGCCGACGTCGGCAACGACCAGCCTTCCCGTCCTTTGGACGGATTCTAGAAGAGCCTCTTCATCCAAAGGTTTGGCCGTGCGCAGATCCAGTACCTCCGCTTCGATGCCTTCATGTGCCAACGCCCCGGCCGCTGCCAAAGATTCTGATACCATATAGGAAATGGCGGCGATAGTCAAGTCGGCCCCCTGTCTTCGGACGACGGCTTTTCCGATGGGAACTTCGTAGGCCGTTTCAGGCACGCTCTCCGTCTGTCCGTACAGCCACCGGTCGTCGATGAAGACGACGGGATCGGGATCCTTGATGGCCGCGATCATCAGCCCTTTGGCGTCATAGGGTGTGGCGGGCATCACGACCTTGAGCCCCGGAATTTGGGCGAACAGGCCGTGCAAGGCCTGAGAGTGCTGCGCCCCCTGCTCTCCGCCCCGATTGATGATCCCCCAGATCACGGCCGGAACGGAGGATCTTCCTCCGCACATATATCGCCAATTCGCCGCCTCGTTGATGATCGGATCCATGGCGTAAAGCATGAAATCCATCCGGGGATGGACAACGACCGGCCTCATCCCGGCGATCGCGGCCCCGACGGCGACGCCCGTCATGGCGTTCTCGGAGACCGGCGTATCGATGACCCTTTGGGCCCCGAAGCGTTTGAGCAGGCCTTGGCAGGTGTTCCCGACGTACCACGGGCTTTTGACGCCCTGCCCGATCACGAAGACGGACCGGTCGGCTTCCATCATTTGGTGCAGGGCCTCGTTGATGGCGAGACTATAGGATAGAGATCTATTTCTCGAAGACATATCGGGTCAGGTCTCCTTTCTCCGGATAGGGGCTTTGCCGGGCGAAGGCCAGGGCGGCCGCGACTTCCTGTTCGGCCGATCGGACGAGCCTCTCGAGCGTGTGACGGTCGGCCGTCCGCTCCTTGATGAGAAACCGCTCGAGCTTCTTGATCGGGTCCCTTTTCCTCCACAGCTCGATCTCTTTTTGGGGCCGGATGTCCGTCCGGGTCCCCTGGATATTGTCGTCCGGCCCGACATGGCCTCGAAGACGGTAGGTCGCGAATTCCAGGAAGACGGGGCCTAGGCCCGCTCGACATTTTTGAACGGCCTTTTTTGCTGCGGCGTAGACGCGCAGGACGTCGTTGCCGTCGATCCTTTCGCTGTGAACGCAGAAAGGCGCGGCCGTTTCAAAGACATTATTCTTGGGCCGACACGCCAAAATGGGCATATGAGTGGAGTAGAGATTGTTCTCGCAGGCGAAAATGATCGGCAGGTTCTTCAGGGCGGCGAAGTTCAGGGCTTCATACAGGACGCCTTCCCCCGTCGCTCCGTCCCCGAAAAAGCTGACGACGACGCGCCGGTCCTTCCGGATGGATGAGGCCAGCGCCGCACCCAGCGCCAGGGAGATCGTTCCCCCGACGATCGGCACGGACCCCATCATTCCCAGTTCGGGAGCGACGAGATGCATGGATCCCCCGCGCCCCCGGCAGCAGCCCGTCTCCTTCCCGAAAATCTCGGCGACGAGCTCTTTCATGTCGCCGCCCTTGGCCAGATAGTGACCGTGGGAGCGGTGAGTTCCGAAGACATAATCCTGGCGTTTGAGGGCGGCGCAGACGCCGGCGGCCACGGCCTCCTCGCCGGAATAAAGATGACAGGGAGTCCGCACTTCGCCCGTCATTATGGGCTGAACCAGTCCTTCTTCGCAGAGTCGGATCCGGACCATCGTCCGATATAAATTCAATAAGAATTTTTTAGAATATCGCATTGTTCGTCCTTGTTCGTTTTTGTCAAAGAACCATTGGGCTTCGGACCGAGACCCGAGATCATCTCAGCTTGGGCCGAGGCGATGCCGGGCTCTTCGCGCGAAAGAGCGTCTTCGATTCTCGTGGGGGCCTTTCTCCCTACGACCGCTTTCACCGTCTGAGCGATGATCCTGATGTCCGAGAGGAACGACCGCTCTCCGACGTATTTTAGCTGAAGACGAATCTTTTCGGGCCGGACCTTTTCCATATAGGTCCGTTCCGGGTCCGGGCTGCCGGCGAGAATGGCGCCTTCATCTGGATTCCACAAGGAAGCCCAATCCGTGATCCCCGGTCTGACGGTCAAGATCGCTTTTTCATCGGCCGTGAACATGTCGACATAATGCTTCACTTCCGGCCGCGGCCCGACAAAACTCATGTCGCCCTTGAGAACATTGATAAGCTGCGGCAACTCGTCCAGTTTTCGCTTCCGGATCCGGCGGCCGACCCGCGTGATCCGAGAATCATCGTCGGCCGTTGAAGGCCCTCCGATCTTCTCCGCGTTCACGACCATGGTTCGAAATTTGAAGATCCGAAATGGCTTCCCGTGTCTTCCAATCCGCATGCCTCTGTAGAAAACGGGGCCATGATCCTCTCTTTTGATCAAGACGGCGATCGTTATCAGGACGGAGCTCACCAGCGCAAGACCGATCAACGAGGCGACAATGTCGAAGAGCCGTTTCATGTCCGTTTTTCGCTTTTTAGATTCGACATCATTTCAATATAATCCGTATAATTGCTATATATTGTATCCGCATTGAACATTTCGTCAAAAATAATTTTTGCATTCTTGGCCATTTTTCGATAAAGGGTCCTGTCCTCATCGAGCCTTGCGATGGAGGACGCGAGCGCTACAACATCGTCATAGGTAAAATAAAATCCGATCTGTCGCTTCTCGATGATGTCCCTAAGTTCTCCGCGAAACGCCGAAAGGATAGGCAATCCGGCCGACAGATAGGCAAATGCTTTATTGGGGAAAGCGTCGCGCTCCTGATTGGTCGGACACACGCCGATATGCGAACACCGGAGCAGCGCCCGCATATCTTCTTCGTGAAGCCAGCCGGGGAAGAAGACATTAGGCAGGCCGCCGGCACGCTTCTTCATCTCGGTCAGGAGTTCTCCATCCCCGCCGAGGACAAACACAATGGACCGGTCCTTCAGTCGCTGGGCGCATTCGATGAGGATCGATGGATTATTGTTCCGGACGAATGTCCCAAGGAAGGTGACCACGAATTTTCCATTTAACGCATCTAAAAAACCAAGTTTGGGGCTCCGCCCAGGGCCCGCGTCGGTTTTCACGTCGCCGAGATAAAACACCCTGTCCCAAGCCCTACGAGACCGGCCGGCGTACCTTAGCCCCCAGGCGAGAAGAGATTCCATCATGGCGACCAACCCATCGGCCTCTTGAAGAGCCTCCCGAATCATTCGAAAATCACGGGCCAGGAACAACTTGAAGAGCGGCCTGGATCGGCGGGGAAAAACATTTAAAAGCAAATCAGGCCATTCATCCCGAATATCGACGAGGACGGGGATTCCGTTCTTTTTGGCATAACGGACCGCCTGATAGGCGAGGTCATGAGGAGGGGTCGAGGCGACGACGATATTGGGCCTATCCATGGTTTTAACCGCACGACGAAATTTCAGGGCGATGACGCGGTGGTCGGCGACTCGGGCCAAGGAAAAGTTTTTTCGGTAGCCCGTCCCCTTCAAAGCGAAAATTTTCGCCCCGTTCTCCAGGGTCATTTCCGCGCTCCGGCGGATGATCCAGGCTTTTTTAAAATGATCGAAGGCGCTGGTCCACCACAACACGGAGTGTCCCCGTTCGACGAGCTTGTCCGCCAAATGGGCCGTCCGCATCTTTTTGATATTCGGGTCCAAAGGCAAGGGTTCGCCCGGCTGGATCAGCCAAACGTTGAGTTTTTTCATGGGAAGTTTTTGGCTCTTCCGTAAGCTATAAGCTTCTGATCGTCGCGTTCAGCGCCGCTCTTGCCGCAAGACGGAAACGATCCGCTCAGCCGTATGCCCGTTTCCGTAGGGACGACCGGCTTTTCCTTTCCGGTCAAGACCGGACAAGACGGCTTCCGACACCACCCTGCTGCTCCGCGGGGGGACGACGCGGTTCCAACCAAGGTCGATCAGTTCCATCCATTCGCTTTCGTCCCGGAGGGTGACGCAAGGAACCTTGTAAAAAAAGGCTTCTTTCTGAATCCCTCCGGAATCGGTCGCGATCAGCCGGGCGTTCTTTTCGAGCATGACCATATCCAAATATCCCGCGGGCTCGATCAGGCTGAGTCCCGGAGTCGGCCCTTTCAGCCGGATAGCTTTCAGGCATTTCCTCGTCCGGGGATGCAGAGGAAGAACCACCGGAATCCGCCGGCCGACCTCCGCCAGACCGTCGAAGACCGCCCGCAGCCGAACCGGGTCGTCGGTATTTTCAGCCCGGTGGATCGTCGCCAAAACATATCCTCGAGGATGGAGCGAAAGACGTTTCATGATCCGGGACTTTTTTTGAGCTTTCGCTCCATAGAATAGGGCGACATCATACATGATATCGCCGACGGGACGAATCTTTTTGGGGGAGATCCCTTCGTCGCCCAAATTCCCGACAGCCGTCCGCGTCGGAGTGAAAAGGAGATCGGAAACATGATCGGTCAGGACCCGATTGATCTCTTCGGGCATTCGGCGATTGAACGACCGGAGACCGGCTTCCACATGGGCCAAGGGAAGCCGGAGTTTGGCCGCGGCCAAAGCGCCGGCCAAAGTGGAATTCGTGTCGCCATAAACGATCACCCAGTCGGGCCTCTCTCTCAGGAGGACGCTTTCCACGGCTTCGAGCATCCTTCCGGTCTGACGTCCATGCGATCCTGATCCGACATGGAGAGAGTAGGCCGGTTTGGGCAGTTCCATCTCCCGGAAGAAGACCCGCGACAGAGTCGGGTCATAATGCTGGCACGTATCAACCATGACCTCTCTCGTCTCAGGGCAGGCCGCGATGGCCCGCGACAGAGCCGCCGCTTTGATGAATTGAGGCCGAGTTCCGACGATCGTGACGATTTTCATGAAAGGATCCTGCGATATGCGGCCAAGAGTCGCCAAGCCTCATTGTTCCAGTTGTAGCATTCTCGAAACAGCTGCAGACCACGTTGTCCCATGCTTTCACCGTCCTGGGGATTTTCCAACAGGCGACGGATGGCCGCCGCAATGGCTTCCGGATCGAGGGGATCTACGACAAGCCCGCATCGCCCTTCGGTCAAAAGGTTTTTCCATAAAGGAAAATCCGAAGCGATCACCGGAACTCCGGCGGACAAGTACTCAAAAAGCTTATTCGGCTGGGACTCGATGTGGTTTGGAATCGGGTGGAAAAGGACAAGTCCCACCCTGGATTCTTGAAGCAGCGCGGCGATATCCCGTTGGGAAAGCCAGCCTAGGAAAGATGTCTTCTTCCATCCCGGCATTTTTTTGAGATCGTCTTCGAGATCGGCGGGGCTGAAATGCCCGGCTAAGACAAGCTTGGCCGGAAGATCATCGGGAAGCAATTCCATCGCCCGGACCATCTCTTTCGCGCCGCGGAGCGCGGATAAGCATCCGATATAGACTATCTGAAAAGGGCGAGCGCAGTAGGGTATTGGCGGCTCGGTATGGAGCACGTTCAGAACGGGCAAGTTCTGGACAATATGGGATTTATCAGGCGGAAAATGCCGGGCGATCGCGGGAGTGGCGATGATTATAGCGTCGAAACAAACCGAAGCCAAGCCTTCGAGAGCCCGCATGAATTTTGACAGGATCGTTCGGAGCCCGAAGGGGATCCAGCTCCGGGATCGAATCGCCCCGGAGTAGTCTTCGTGAACATCATACACAATCTTTTTCCCTTTGAGTTTGAGAAGGAATCCCATAAGGAGAAGTTCGGGATCGTGAAGATGGTAAAGGACCGCTTTTTCTTTGACCGCCCTCCGATAAACTCGGCCTAAGGTTAAACTCATACGCTCCAAGCGGTTTCGAGGTGTCTTTATGGCCTTGATCGCGATTCCATCGACTACTTCGTCCCGCCCGTATTGAGCAATAAGGACGACCTGATATCCGGCATCGCACAGGGTTCGGCATTCTTTATGGAAAATCCTGATGTCCATGGCCGGATGAGCGGACGTAAGATGGCAGATTTTAAACATCGAGCCCGGCCGTCTTCAGTCTTTTCGCCTGTTTGACGAACGTCAGGCTCAAGAAAAAATAAAAAAGAAGAAGCAAAACGAGATGGAAACCCGAAAACGTGAAATAGCTGATCCCGCCGAAAACTCCGTCGAAGGTCTTAAAGAGAAACCAGGAAAAAAGAAAGAGGAAAAAAATGTTCTTTTTCAGCCGGGAAAAGAAATAAATGAAAAAGCCGAGGTTGGCCATCACCACGAAGGGAGAAGCGGCCACACCCAGAATCCCCCCAATGGCGTAGGCTTCGCCGACAAAAAATGAATTCGCCACGCCGGCGATTTCTTGCGAAACGGCCTCAGGATTCGTATAGGCCATCACAAGGCTGGAGGCCGAGGCCGTCTTCAGGCCTAAAACGCCGGTAAGATACGGAGGAAGGAGAGCCTGAGCGCCGATCCTGCGCTGAGAGAAGAGATCAAAATAAGCCGGCAGGTCCGAGATTTGACCGTAAAAAATGCGAGGGGTCATCGACGCAAAAAGCGACGGGACGTCGGTCGCGAATTTCGTTATGAAATACATCAAGGACAGGAGGAAAAAAGCGACGGTCCCATAGAAGACGAATTGTTTCGTCGAGAATCCCGACATCAGCATCTTGAAAAAGATCAGAATGACGATCAGGGAGACGATAGGGCTCTTCTCCAGAACGAACGTTCCCATAAGAAGAAAAAGGAGGATGGAGGCAAAGAAAAAAAGGCGCTTTTTCATAAAAAACAGCGCGAGGATCATATTCAGCGGGATCAGGAACTTGAGCCCAAAATTAAAAACCGTCATCTGAATGGAGGTCCCGACCTGATACCGGAGGGCCTTGATTTCGAAGGCGTCGGCCCGGAGAGCGGCCAAGGCCGGATGCCTCCCTCGCGCTTGGATGAAAACGAAGACGAAACAAGCGGCCGCGAGAAAAAACGTGACGCTCCACAGCCAGTGGTAGCTGCTGGCCTTCAGATGGACCATCTCCTTGGCCCGGTAGCGGGCCATTTTTTTCTTCAGCCCGAGACCGTAATAAAGGACGGCCATGACGAAAAATCCGTAGAGAGCGGCGAGATAGGCCTTGAGGACGGATGATTCGGAAGAGAGTTTTCCGGCAAAGCGGAAGACGTAGTTCGTCGGATCGAAAAAATAAGCGAACGGAATGCCGAGCATCCCCATTACAAGAATCTTCAACAAGATCAGGCTGACCGGATTTAAGGCGGAGCGGGATGACGGGGATGTCATGGTTTCTCTCAGCCGAAAAATTCTCTCATCCAAAGCTCCGCGGACAGGGCTCTCCAAAATTCGTTACCCGCGAAGTCCCCGCTTTCGATCTTGGTCCGCAGCCAGCGCGGATTAATATACGCCTCCGACCCCATTCCGGTCTGGGAGGCCTCCTTAAGCCACGGCTGAAGAGACTTTAGCAATTTCTCCTGAGGCACCTCGAATCCGATTTTCGTTTTCCGCGTTCTGATGCTCTCCGGAATAATGCCCTTCATCCCCTCCCGGATGATGTTTTTAGTCCAGCCGTTCTTGATTTTGAATTCGGGAGGCACGGATAAGGCAAATTCCACCAGCCGGTAATCGAGGAACGGGAGCCGGGATTCAATGGCGAAGGCCATGGAATTCCGGTCGGCGTATTTCAACAAATGGCCGAGCTGCGTTTCCTGGATTTCGGTTCTCTGCAGGTCAAAGACATCTTTGATCTTGCGGAAATCCTTGCTCCGTTCCAAATGGGAATATCGTTTCAGGAATTTCGCGCTCAGGCGATCCTGAGTCCGGCGCTTCACGTACCGGGCCCGGATCCGAGGGAAATTGAAATAGGCGAAATATCCGGCCAGGCCCGGAAGGCTGAGCTTGGAGTTTTTGGCTCCCCGCAGCGTTTCCCTGAAGAATTTTCCGAATTTTCCTTTCTTAAGCAAACTCATCAAGAACCAGGCGTAGTATCTCTCATAACCCAGGAAGACTTCATCCCCCCCCTGGCCGTCGAGCAGGACGGGAACTCCTCTCTCTCGGGCCTTTTTCATGACGCACCACTGGGCGAAAACCGAAAGACTGGTGAACGGCTCTTCCTGATGCCGGATGAGGGATAAAAGATCTCGCTGCAGGTCCTCGGCCGTGGGAGAGATGTAGTTGCCATGGGCGCCCGCAGCGCGGGCGACGTCTTCGGCATAAACCCGTTCATCGATCGATTCATTCGCCCAGGACGCGGTAAAGGTTTCCAGGGACAGGCGCTGAGCCCGGGCTTTGGCGATTTGGGAAATGGCGCAGACGACGGACGATGAATCCAGGCCTCCGGAAAGGCAGCTTCCGACCGGAACGTCGCTTCTCAGGCGGATATTCACCGAATCAAAGAACAACCCGGAAAATTCCCGGTAATAATCGGATTCCTTCTCCCGAGGTTCTTCTTTCTTGTTCAGAATATAATATCTGTCCTTTCGGAACGTTTTTGCCGCATAATCGAAGAGGGCGAATTCCCCGCCTTTGAGCTGGCGGATGTCTTCAAAAAATGTTTCGTCCGTGTGATCCTCGAGGCCGACCGTGAGAAAATCATAGAGGATCGCTTCGTTCGGCCTTCTCCGGAGCCCTCCATAACACAGAAGAGACTTGATTTCCGAAGCGAAAAGGAAAATATGCTCATCGCGATAATAATAAAAAGGTTTGACCCCGAACCGGTCTCTGGAAAAAAACAGCGTCTTGTTCGGTTCGTCCCAAATCGCGAAAGCCCACATGCCGTTGAACTTGGCCAGACACCCAGGCCCCCATTCTTGATAAGCCTTCAAAATGACTTCGGTATCCGTGTTGGACCTGAAGCTTCGGCCTATCGAGATCAATTCCTCCCGGATCTCAAGATAATTGTAGATTTCGCCGTTATGGATGATCCAAGAACGGCCCTGGTCATCGCCCATGGGCTGGTGTCCTTTGGGAGAAAGGTCGAGAATGCTGAGCCTTCTGTGGGCGAAACCGATCGAGTAACGGCTAATGTTTCGCTCCCCGAGAACGGGATCGCGTTCGTCCTTGAATTCTATAGCGGTAAGGCCGGTCTCCGTTCCTCCGGCCAAGAGAACAGCGCCCCTGTCATCCGGTCCCCTGTGTTGGACGGCTTCCCGCATTCTCATCAGGAGGCCGACGTCGGCGGGCGTCCCGTCCAAACTCATCATCCCGACGATACCGCACATCTCTGAGATCCTTTTCTATGAGGATTCCATGACCACCCGTTTTCTCAGCTCGAGAAGCCAGGGGGTCTTGCTTTGAAAAAGGACGAAAATATAGCCCGCGAAAAAGAGGATTTCAAGCGCCAGGGCCGTCCCAAGGAGCCCGATTTGACTGGAAGAAGCGGTGAGGAAGGGCTTGGCCAACAGGGCGGCTCCGGCGAAGAGGACGTTAAGCCCGGCGACCAAGAGGACGCGAAAGTCATTTAAGGGAAAATGATAACGGCGGTAAAGATAACGGGTCGTCAGAAGGCCCAGCGCGACGAAACCGATCGTCGTTCCGAGAGCCAGCCCCAAGATCCCGGCACCGGCATAATACAAACCCAGGGACGCGGCCATGGTCACGAGCAGAGAAAAAAATAAGTTCAGCATGTTGATGGCGCGGACGTCGACGGCGTCGACGATGGATCGTAAAAACACATAGGCGATATAGGGAGCGAGCGAAAGAAGGATGATCTTCATCACCGGGACGATTCCCATGTATTCAGGTCCCAGCCAAATGAGAATGATTTCTTTGGACCAAATGAACGTCTGGATCGTCAGGAAGAGGCCGAGGTGGAAAATCAGAGCTAAGAGATCCTTGATTTTGAGCTGGAGATACTCCTCTTTTCCCTCGGAAATCCATTGAGATATCTTCGGGAGGGCGATGAGGCCGAAAGCGACGATGAAAGATTCCATGATCCTGAGGATCGATTGGCCGACGACAAAAAAACCCGACTCTTTCAAACCCATGAGCTTTCCGGCCAAGAACGGGCCGATCGTCAGGATGCCAGCCAGAAAGAATCCGGCGGGGACTCTTGGAAGGCTATAGGTAAAAACGTCTTTGATCGAAGTCTTGAGAACCGCCCAAGACGGAAACCCGCATTTTCCCAAGAGAAAGACGATCGGTCCCACGGAGACATAAAAGGCCAGGCCCATCAGAAGGACGAGGAGGGAAAGATTTTTCGGCGTGGCGAAAAAATATGCGACGGAGAGAGGGAGTAAACCCATGACGAGGAACTGAAAAGCGTTGGCCGCTTTTATGGCCTGTCGCCCCAAGAGCGAGGAGTAGACGAGGACGGCAAGAACATACCCTTCAAGGAGAACCAGAGACGCTTTATAGAGAGCCTCGTATTTCGGACTGCCGAAGACGAAGGTGGTGAAAGTGCGCCCGCCCCCGAGGGCCCCGGCGAGAAAGAGAAGGCCCGCACTTCCCGTGATGATGATCGCAGCAAGGAGGTATGCGCTCTGCGTCTTCGGATCCTTGGACATGGCGATAAAACGCGACAACGCGACTTCCGTGGAAAGGATGAGAAGAGGCGCGATATTCGAGATCATCCTCCGGGCTAGAGAGTACGCACCGAATTCTTCCGGCCCGAGGCCTCGGGCCAGGAATTTTGTGATAAAGATCATGGTGACCGTCGTGAGCAGAGAGATCACGGTCGTCAAGGCAAATTGCTGGAGAAAGCGACTTATCCGGATCTTGGCCAAGACATCACCTTTCCTTGGAAATCCCCACGATCATCGGAATCCTGATATAGCCGGGCAGCCTCATCTTGCAGGAGAGTATATCATTGAACCTTTTGGCGGCGGTAGAGATAGAACGTATTCCAGTCCCCATCGACCAATAACCCTCCGTCTACGATGATCACGTCGTCACGACCGCCTGTTCTTGCGGCTTGAACGAGCCGGACGATGACGAACTTCGCCTCCGGACTGATCGTGTGATTGACTTGGAGCAGCTCCCAACGATCCCGACCCGAGTGCCTTGGGGAAAAGCTGGCGCGAACTCCATCATATATTTCAACCCGGAATTTGCCCGGGACCCGCGTTCTCGCCCAGACGAAGCCCGTCACCGCTTTGCCCCGATACTGTTCGATCGGAATCAGCTCCTGGCCGAGATTGAAATCATCTCCCGTGATCCTGGCCGCGTAATGTCCGACCCGGACATCCCGGTCTTCGCGGACGATCATCCCGTCGCGGAGATTGTCCGATTTGTCGAAGAAATCGGGAAGGCTCAGCGGCCCGCGGCTCCATGTTTCGAACGAACCGTTGGCGATTAAGGACCGCTCGGGAAAGAGAAAGGCCAGCTCCGTAGGCGTCCAATCCTTGTCGATAAGTCGATAAAAGAACAATCCCTCGCCTTCAGCCTGAACAAGCAGCTCGCAGTCCTCGGCGATGATGTCTTTTAAAATCGGAGTGGCGTTATAGGTCCAATGTTGGAGAATAAATCTGACGCCATACCGGCTTTTCAACATCCGCAGAGCCGCGTCCTTGGTCGTTTGCCTGAAAAAGGCTTCCAGTCTGGGATCCCTGGCGTCCAATCCTTTCTTGTCCGTGTAATAGAAGAACAGATGCCGATGGCTGCAGACCAGGACCGTATCCTCGGGACGGATCTCGTCCGTCCGGTTGATGAATTCGAGCACCTTTTGCGGAAAATTATTTTCGGAGCCAAGAACCCGATAGTTCCAATAAAATCCGAAGGACTTCCGGTATTGATAAATGTTGAGCAGAGCCAGGACCGAACAGGCGAAAATGCCCCCCCACCGCAAGCCCTGTCTTTTAGGGCCCAAGATGTCCCAGACTCCCAGGAAGACCATGGCCAAAAAAAACGGATAAAGTGTGAATAAATACCGGGCGTACGCATTCCCTCTGACGGCTAGAAAGAGATATGACAGGCCCAAAACGAAGACCAGCGCTCGTTCGCCGGGCGACTTTCTTTTGAAGGCCAGCACCGTCATTAGGACGACGGGCCAGAGAAGCCATAGAAGATTCCCAAAATTCTCAAAATCCGTGAAAAGCGCAAAAAACTCCTTCATCGACGCTCCGCTCTAACCCCAATAAGTCGCTGTTCTTTTGAAGATCACCCAGCCGAATCCCCAGAATATATCCAGGAGATAGTGAAACCACCCGAATACCATGATGAGCGCGATCAGGATGGCCGTTTTCCGGATTTTCAGCTTCCAGGGCAGCTTCATAAAAATGAAAAAAACGACGACGTTGAAAATCACCAAGACCGCTCCGATGGTATGCGCATAAGCGGCCAATCCGGAAAATATCCCCAACGCATACATGGGAAGCTCCGCTTTCTTCTCGACGGCATAGACGAGAAAGATCCAGGAGAGGCCAAGAAAAAAGACACGGAGGGCATCGAGATTTTGCTGGGCAAGGGTATAAAAGAACGAAAACCCGGAAAATAGGGCGAGAGATCCCGCTAAGGCCAGGGCTCTGCTTCTTTTGGCCAGCCAAAAAACAAAAACGCCCAAAAGGAGCAGGGCATAATAAGCATTGATGCTTTTGAAGTAGAGGTCCTGATTCACATGAAAGACACCATTCCAAATCTTTTCCCAGGTGAGAAGAAGGGAATAGGCCGGAGCGTGATTGATGATCTCGTAAAAACCCGTTTCGGGATATGTCCGGATCCACCGAAAGGCCATGGATTTTTCTTGATAGAGGATCTTGCCCAGAGTCCCGTATTTCAGGGCGTCGGTCTCATCCAAGGGAAGCTTGAGGGTGTGATCGAAATAAAAATAAAAGAACACGGCCAGAAAAATCCCGAGGACGGCGACAAAAGCCAGCCATCCGATCTTGTTTGAGGGAGAAAGACGATGAAAATCCGCCTTGGTTTCCTTGACCTTTAAACCGAATTCCCCCCGGATAACCAGAAAATTCCGGCGGCCAAGGACGGCTAAGAGGAGATATATCAATCCGATGAAGACGGCATAAAAGAGATCGGATCGGCGCGGGAGAAAGAGAAGTAAATAATAAAGAAGCAGGGACGTGATCATGGGGCCGAGCCCGAGCGCGTATAATAAATATTCGCCGGTCCGGAGGGTCTTTGTTTTATCAAGGCGCAGAAAAGCGGCTCCGAGAATCAGCGAAAAAAGGATGTTCGTGACGAGAAATTCGAGGGCTAAAATGGACATGGCCAATCCCTTGTGGCGATTCCGCGGAGAAGTTTTTCGCGCGTCTCCTGGTCGCTCATCACGAACTCGTAGAGCTTGGTCTGAAGAGATTTTCGATCTAAATTTCTATATAAGTCCAGTAAGATGTCCAACTCATTATCAGTCAAACGGAATTCCTTCAATAAATAAACCCGTCGATGCCAGCCGGCTTTGAAAAATTCCTCATAGGCCGTCCCCCGGTTTTTCAGATAATCTTTGAGGATCGATCCCTTGGTCACATGCCAACTAAAGGCGAAAAAATCGATGGTCCTGTCCGCGAAATTCCGCGTCCCAGGGTCGAGGAGTGGCGGGACGTAAAAGACAAAACGGTAAATATTGATATAAAGGACTCCTCCCAAAAGGAGGACGATAGCCGCCGTCATTCTTTGGCGTGAGGTTCTGAGAAATTTCAATCTAAAATGATGAGGAATTTTATGCAAAGAATTTGTTCAATAAGGTTGAGCAGGCTACCGCCGCTTATGAAATGGACGGGCTCTTTTTTCGGGCTGAGACATCATTCCATTCCGAGCCGACACCGAGATAATTCCTAAGCGTATCCCGATTATTTTATTCATATTAAAGGCGAAATCAAGCACTTCAATCAGAAAGCCCGTCCGAATCGCCTCGTTTTGCTTCGTTGTCCATAATGAAATGGGAAATCATCTCGGCCAGGACCTCGTGCCCTTTGGCCGTCAGGTGGATGCCGTCATCGAAAACGAGCGATGGATCCGCCTGAGTCATGGCGAAAAGGTCGATCAGGCGGACCCGGTCCGGGATTTCGCCCGCGATCTCGGCGATCACCGCATTATAGTCCCGGATATTATGCTCTATCCCGTAGGACCGACCGATGTTCCGCGGCTTTGTGGCCGCCAAATTGATGAGAAAGATCTTTTTGGTCGGAGTCTTTTGAAGAATGGCTTCCAAGAGGTCCCGGTATTTCCGGGCAAAGACATCCTTTCGGACGTACACTTTAGGAAACGTCTTAGTCAGGAAATACCGGTGCTTGGAAGCGAACCGGATGATTATTCTCCGGAAGGGCATAACCCCTAAAAGCCTTTGCTCGCCCCGGGTGAACAGCCGGGGGGCGCAATCGACAATGCCCAGATGAATGACATGATAATCCGCCTGGATATGATCAAAATCGTCCTCGATGTTGATATCACAGGTTTGATCCACAACGGTCATATTCCGGTTTGCTCGGTTGACGACGATATTTTTTATGCCCAACTCCGCCGAAATCCGATAGGCGTATGTATCTCGGTAAAACAAACCTTGCTTGGGGCTCGGGATCGCGAGCGAGTTGCCCAGGATGTTGATGATGATAGGGCGGCCGTTCAATCTAGAAAGCCCCCTCCCCGGTGACCATGACCTTCAGGGTCCTGAGAAAAATGACAATATCCATCCACAGGGACCAGTTCCGGATATAGTATTCATCCAAAGTCAGCCGTTCTTTAAAGGTCAGGATGTTCCGGCCACCGTCTCTTCTTCCAGCGCTCGATCGCCTCTTCGTCCCTTTCCTGAGCCCGCCGTTCCGGCTTCTGGCAACTCCATCCCAATCCCACCAAAACTCGCCAGATATGGTTCGGATGATAGTGAATCCAAAAGGAGCGCTGGATTACCTCGGCCACGCGGCGCCTTTCCAGCTGCACAGGGCTTCCTGGAGGTCTCATGCCACTGAGTTACCACAATAGAGAATTAATATCCATCATTTATGCGTATGTCAATAATTTCAATTGGGGAGTCAAGATTTTTTGGCTCCCGACACTCTGTCATTATTTGACCGTAAACGAATACAGTCTTGTGTTCACTAGGCGGAAATCCAATCGGATAGGCTTACCTGCCAGCGCTGATAGGTCGGACCGGCCCT
>Ga0315282_10005176_pt1 | contig 22313 bp, 18 predicted proteins | sample YL17G07_20_MG_FD_203693 | JGI IMG/M metagenome (GOLD analysis project Ga0315282, IMG submission 203693) | Sediment microbial communities from Yellowstone Lake, YNP, Wyoming, USA - YL17G07_20 | ecosystem: Environmental > Aquatic > Freshwater > Lake > Sediment | place: USA: Wyoming | collected... | reverse complement strand
GGCACAACTCCGATTTCGTTGGATACTACCCCAATGACACTCACAGGTACCACTCGAACCGGCCCAACCGGCAGCACCGGTCGCGTCGTGAGTATCACTGCTACTCGGTGTGGATCCCCGACCCGTATGACGACTACTACCGGTTCACCTACGGGATCGACTACGACTTCTACTTCCCGTGGGGGCGCGCGTACTACAGCTACTGGTGGCCCACTGACTGCTGGTGGGACCGGGTGCGGTGGGACTGCTACTGGCGCGACCCCATCTACCACCCGGTCTGGGAGCATCAAGCGCGTTGGGTGCCCAGAGATCGCTACTACGATGATTGGCGCCGGGATCCGTGGCTGAACGCGGACCCGCCGCGCGAACGAGACGGGCGGCGCTACGCGGAGAAGATCATCGCCAAGTACGGCGACTCCGGCAGCATGCCGGCGGCCTGGTCACAGACCGTGCGCCGAGGTCCGGACGGATCGACCACGGTTACCCGTGGCGAGAGGGGACAGGGCAACTCATCCCGTGCCGGGACGGCACCGCCGCCGCGCAACCGCGGATCGGATAGTGCTCCGCCTCCGCGCTCGACCACTAGATCCGGTTCGTCGTCCAGCGCCGGTTCCGGTTCAGGTTCGCACGGGTCGAGCGGAGGGTCCTCGTCCGGGTCCGGCTCGCGCAAGTCCGATCGCGCCGGTTCCGGATCGGGAGGATCGCACGCGACCCCGCCGCCCAGCCGCGGATCGTCGGGTTCCGCGCCTCCGCGCAGTGGCGGGTCGGCCAAGTCCGAGCCCCCGCCCTCGTCGGGCGGCTCGTCCGGAGGTTCGTCCGGAGGTTCGGACCGTGGTGGCGGCAGCTCCGGGAGCGGGTCACGGAAGAGCGGTCGCAGGTAGCCAGGCACGTATGATCAAACGCTCCGTCGGGGGTGCGGGATTCGCACCCCCGACGTGTTCTTGGCACGGAGGCGGGCCCGCAGGCCGTTGGGGACTGTAACAACCACGTGCCCTGTTGCCTCGGGACTGGACATGGCGGGCCGGTAGGCCCGCCTTCGTGAGGTGTCGCAGTGGCCGACGTGTCGCGCCAGTCAAGGATATGGTCGGGTTGCGTGATCCCGTCTGCCGCTGCGTCTCTGATGGCGGCGGTAACTTACCTGATGCTTGCCCCGATATTCGCGTCGGCCAGGGAGAAGGCGTCAGAGGCCTGCCTGGGAAGCCTGCGCCAGGTGGCTTCGGCCCTGAGCATGTACGCGCAGAGCAACGACGGCCGCTACCCGCCCGATGGGGTCGACTGGCGACTGGCCGTCACGCCGTTCCGGTGGAGTGAGGCCGGGCCGGTCAGCGACTGGCAATGGACATGTACTGCAACGGCGAGCGGGCCGCGGTATGAGCTGAACCCGGCGCTCAGAGGGGCTCCCGTGGGCACGCTGAAGCTGTCCGTGGCCGTGCGTACCGTCGCCGTGTACGAGACGTACGATGGGACGAGGCCCGCGTATGAGCACATGGGCCAGACAGCCTACGCGTTCGTCGACGGCCACGCCGATCTGTTCGCGCCGAACACTGACGGCGGGCTCCTCTGGGACCCGTTCGCGGCGATCGCCGGGCAGGGCCTATCCCAGCAGCGCTCCGAGCCACAACAGCAGGATCAAGGGCGCCTGGGCGGCCCAGAGCAGCGTGCCCCTGACGATCTCGGGGCGCGCTAGGTTCGCCAGCGTAGCGGCGTCCTGTGCGTAGGTCGCGAACCCGTAGGCCAAGCAGACGCACGCCGCGGCCCAGACGATCGCGCGGCCCGCCCGAGCCCAACCTAGCTTGGCCGCGGTGCCGCGTGGGTCCTGCCAGACCACCCCCGCACGGCGCGCGATAGGCCCCAGGAGTGCGACAAGCGGGAACACGAGGACCACGAGCTCGAGGCACGCGTTCGGTGTGAGGACCGCCGCGCTGTACGCGAACGACCTCTCGGCCACGATCTCGCTCCACCAGGCGAGAAAGGACGCGTAGGCCAGTGCGCAGATGAGGGCGACCAGCACCGAGTCCCATAGCCAGTCGCGCGCGCGGGGCGGCATGTCCGGGCTGGGGCTTAAGCGCAACCGCAGCATCCAGCCCGCCTTCCAGGCTACCAGGGCCGTCAGGAAGCCGGCCAGCGCCTCTCCCATCGCGCCCATCGCACCCTCGCCAGCCGGGCCCGCCCCAGTGAGGCCGATCGCGGCGCCGCCGATGAGCCCACCCCAGACGGCCGGCGCGCCGCCCAGCACCGACAGCGCAACCACTAGCGCCAGGCCGGGCCTGAGCCCCGGCAGGCCGGGGAGCAGCTCCAGATCGGGCATGGTGGCGCTCACTCCCCCGTAGATCACCGCCACCACCACCGCGACAGCTAGCTGCTTCGGTCGGGTCAAAACGCGCAGCAGAGACTGGACCGTCGTGCTCATCGTCCGCTTCACTCCCTATTGGCCACTGTTCCCGGTGCGCACGGGGGCATTACACCGCGGCGCATGGCTACCCCCAAGTCTTGCGACCTTCGTCGAGCATCGCGAGGTAGTTGGCCACCGGGATGTAGTCGGTGAAGGTGTTGCCCGACCCCAGCGCCCATCGGCCGCTGGGCGCGCAGGCCTCGATGGTGCGGCGCGTTACCGCGCGTACGTCGTCCTCGGTGCCGCGAGCCAGCAGGTGCACGTCGATGCCGCCGAGCAGCCCGATCCGATCGCTGTAGAGCCGGACAGCCTCCGTCACGGGCATGATGGCGTCCTCAAACGAGTGCTTGGCGTCGATCCCAAGGTGTATCAGGTCTTCCATCACCTCCCGCAGGTTGCCGCACGAATGGAGGACCAAGGGCTTCCGGCGGGCATGTACCGCCTCGACGATCCTCCGGTGCCACGGGAAGACATGCTTGCGCAGGAACGCCGGCGATGCCAGCAGGCCGGTCCTGTGGCCCAGATCCTCGCCCATCCAGCACAGCCGCACGCAGTCGACTGCCGCGACGCCCTCAAAGTGCGCGAGCACTCGTTCCCCTACAGCCCGGAGCACGTCCGCCACAAGGTCCGGGGCGTCGGCCATCGCGTAGGCGAAGCCCTCCGGGCCCAGGAGGCGCGTGGCGTTCTCGAAGACGCCGGAGGTGGTGGAGAAGATGCCCATTCCGTCGGGCACGCGGTCCGCCAGCGTCTCGAACGGCGCGCTCGAGAAGACCCCCGGCTCGGGCCACGCGTAGCGCTCGAAGTCGGCCCTGCTGCCGATGGCGCCGGTGCCGGTGTGGATCCACTGACGGCCGTCGGACGCGACGGTCACGCCCAGTCCCGGGAATGGAACCGACACGCGGGCCCACACGCAGTCGAACGTGAGCGCCTGGGCGCAACGTACCAACAGGTCGGCGCGCCGTCGGAGCTGCTCGGCCTCCGATCCGTGCGAGCCGAATGCCTCGCCCAGCACCTTCTCGACCGCCCCATCGTCGGCACGAAGGTCGATGAAGGGCAGTCGATCGGGCCGCTCGCGGCCCGTTATTGCCGCGAGCAGTCGCCGGTAGTCGGGCGTCCAGGCTCGGCTGGCGGCGGTTGGCATCGGTGGATCACCCTCCTCGTGGCCGCATCGGCGGCGTTTGCCCAGCCGGGCGGCACGGCCTATCATTCGTTCAAACGGAGGGAGCGAAGGCCCTCCGCGCGGGCAGATGCGTGACGAAGGCGAGTCCGGGGCCGTGCGGGTCGTCATCACCACAGTGGGATGCAAGCTGAACCAGGCGGACTCGGACTGGATCCGGTTCTGCCTCGAACAGAGCGGCCACGAGGTAGTGGATGGGGCCCCGGCCGACGCGCGCATTATCAACACCTGCACGGTCACGTCGCGTGCGGACCACGACTCGCGCCGGCTCGCGCGGCGAGCACGGCGGGAGTCGCCCGGGGCCTTGGTCGTCGTCGTTGGGTGTCTGGCAGAGACGGACGCCGAAGCCTTGGCCGCGATGCCCGAGGTCGACTGGGTGGTCGCCAAAGAAGACGTGCCACGCTTGGGCCACGCGCTTGCCGAGGGCCGCCGACCCGCGCCTTCGGAGCAGCCGCTGCCGGGCCGTTTGTCGCCGCGCCCAACGATCCCGTCGCGCGCGCGACCGCGGCTCATTGTGCAGGACGGGTGCGACAGGCGCTGCGCATACTGCAAGGTGCCGCTGGCGAGGGGCCCGCAGCGGAGCCTGCCACGGCAACAGGCCATCGAACAGGCTCGAGCGCTGGCTCAGCGCGGGGCGAACGAGATCGTCGTCGTCGGGTGTAACCTGGGCGCGTACGGGGAAGACCTGCGCCCCCGGACGACGCTCGCCGACCTGCTGAGCGCTCTACTCGACGAGCCGCTCCCTCGGCTGCGCCTCACGTCCATCGAGCCCGATACGCTCAGATCCGAGCTGGTCCGGATCGTCGCATCGGCCGGTGAGCGGATCTGCCCGCACCTGCACATTCCACTGCAGTCCGGCTCGCCTGAGGTGCTGAGGGCGATGCGTCGGCCGACCGATCTCGAGCCCGTCACGGAGGTAGTCGCGGAGGCCCGGCAGGCTCGGGGCCTCGTCGGCATCGGGCTCGACCTGCTCGTGGGCTACCCGACCGAGGGTGAGGAGGAGTTCGTGCAGACCGTCGCCTTGGTCGAACGGCTCCGCCCGTCCAGGCTCCATGTGTTCTCCTACAGCCCAAGGGCCGGCACGGCCGCGCACGCGCTCGGCGATCCGGTCCCGGGTTTGGAGAAGAGGCGCCGCGTTCGTGAGCTGCTCACGCTGGGCGAGCCGATGACGGCGGCGTTCCTCTCGGCGCACGTCGGTGAGCGCGTCGAGGTGGTCGTCGACCGTGTCGATGCGGATGGGCACGTCGAAGGGGTGACCGGGACGTACGCACGCGCGCGTGTGTGCGGGGCTGACGGCGCGCGCCCCGGCGGGCTGGTAGGGGCCAGTGTGGTCGAGGTTGAGGGGAGCGTGTTGGTGGGCAAGAGCACGCGGGTCGGCACCTGAGACGCGCGGACGGAGGTCCGCGTCCCCCGGCCGTGCGGCCGGGCGACCGGGGGTCTGTTACCAGGAAAGGAACCACACGCCGAAGAACTCGTCCGGGTCGTCCCGGTTCTCATCGGCCCAAGTGTTCACGGCTTGGATGGTCACATAGCTGCTCCAGGTCTCCCCAGTATAGTCTGGAGCCCTGAACGAGAAGCTGCACCCCCACCCTTCGCCGCCCTCGAGATACACCGTCCCGCCGTTGCTCACAGAGTACTCAAACCAGTCCCAGACGTAGTCCTCCAGTTGAGCACCGGTCTCAAGATCCACCCCCCAGGTGTCGCGGTCCTCCAGCCCGAAGTGAAGGCCCAGAATGAGCTCTTCAGGTTCTACATCGTGCTGGGCTGGCGACCCGGTGAAGTTGTCGGGATCGGGTTGCACGAACCACCTGTTGGGCGGCTGCCCACCTGCACTCACCGGATACTGAAACACGACAAGCCCCGCGAGCACGAAGACACAGATGCCAACTCCGCGCATTGCTCTCACTCCCTCTGAATGCAGCCAAGGCCACAAGCCCTAGTATCCGCGCAGGAGCTCGGTGATCGTCGACAAGATCGGGTAGTCACCTGAAGCCCCCAGAACGGTGTAGTAGGATGGCGGCGGATAGGCGGCCACGTACTCGTGGGTAGCGGAATCAGCCTTGCGATACGGGACACAAGCAGCGATCGTGACGTGGAACTCCAGCCGCAGCCGCACCCACAGCGCCTGGTCCTCGTTCAGCCACGCGAGGTCGAATGCGGGGATGCGCTGGTAGGTGGTGATGACCTCGCGCGCGATCCCCTGCACCCACTCGGCGTCTTCCCTAGCGAGACCGGACACGGGCCCTTCGTACCCCTCTGCGAACCGGCTGAGCGGGATGGGGGCCTCGGACAGATAGGGCCGTTCGAGAGCCGGAGCTAGGAGCGAACGGAGTTCGGCTGTGAGCGCGGGGTCTGGACGTCGCCTGGCCAGCTCCGCCAGCTCGCCTGAGGCCGCCCACACTTGGGAAGAGCCGTCGGCGACCACTGGCATGCCGTCCGGCTTCCGCGCACGAATGGCCAGCCGGCGCGACGCGAACAGCGCTTCCACGAACGCCCGCGTCGTAACGTCGTCACCTCGGGCATATACCACCCAAGAGGCGCACTTGTCGGTCGCGCCCATCAGGTACCACGTCACATTGCCGAGCTCTTCGACGATACGCTGAAGGCCCGCTCCGTTCACGTCGCTCAGAGAGACGTACGCTTCCGCACTGCCAAGCCGCTGCAGCAGACCCGGCAGCGCCTTCGAGGTTATGTCACGGGACGTGCCCTGGAGGTGCCACGGGAGCACCCGCCAGGTTCCCGCTTCCCCTTCGTGCCGCTCATCGCGGGCGGCCAATGCGGACCAAAACGTGAGACCATCGGCCTTGACCTGCAGGTCTTTCACGCGCCCTGGCTCTCGGGAGTACGAGATGTCGACATCAGACCGGCCGCCTCCATCGCCCTGGCCTCCGCGAAGCTGAACAGCCGGAACCACAGCCAGGGCCGCCGCCAGGAGCTCACAGGACTCCAGCGTGTCCTTGTCCAGACCGCCCGTTCGATCCACGGTGCGCCTTGCCGACATGACCTCCGCTACCACGTCTCTGGCACCGGTGATGTTCACGACCTCGCCGGCCGCAAGGAGTCTCCGCTGTTCCTCGGACAGTGCGCGCAGAAAGCGCAGGAGGGGCTCCGTGGCTTGGCGATGGTACAGGCCGACGACATCCGGGTCGGGGTCTACGGCCGGCGCACCGGGGATGCGTAGAACGTGGATCCCCGACGGGGTCGTAAACGGCTCCAGGCGCGACTCGCCGGCTTGCTCGGTCAGCGCCCAGCGCGCGTACGCCTGCGGGTCGGTTGTGACCTGTTGCCAGTCGGACGGTAGGAGGAGCACAAACGGGTCGGCCAGCGAGTCGTCTGCCTGGGTCCCTGTCGCGAGCCCCGGATCGCCAGGCCTCTCCCCACCATCGGGAGGATCAGATCGACCGGAGCTTGCGGATATGAGGACGAAGATGGAGCAGCCAACGAGGACAGGCAGAGAGGAAACGCTACGCCTGATGCCAACCTGCATCATTGCAGCAACACCACCCAACGCAATATATGTTACCCCCCCCCGACCTTGTCAAGCACAATTGCACACAGCGTGCTCGGAGCACCTTCGGGCGCGCACCGCCATCGCAGACCCGGGTCATCGCCTATCCGGAGCAGCCCCCCTACTCCCCCACCCTCCACCGCGCCGCGCTTAGGTTCGCTTCCCTGACTCGCGCCACGAGCTCCGCCTTTGGGCGGTCGGTCTCGGTAACGAGCCCGAACGCGTAGTTCTCACCGTACACGAGCTGGTCCCCGCGGCCGGGTCCGCGCCCAGTGAGCGGCTGGTCGCGGTAGATGAACCACATGACGCCCACGCAGTGCGGGTCGGTCGCGGCGGCGCGCATCCACTGCGCGTAGAGCTCTCCGGCCTCCGCGTCGTCCTTCGCCCAGCATCCATACCGACCGAACCCGCGCAGTCCGTCGTACCACGCCGGGAAGCTGTACTCGCCGCAGAGGATCGGCTTGTCGGTCTCCTCCTCCAGACGCCTCAGCCGCTCGTCCGCGAACACGCGGTCGTAGCGGTCGTAGCCGATGACGTCGCAGTGGCGCGCCACGATGCGCCAGTCCTCCTCATCCTCCCACCATCCGGGGACGATCCAGTTGCCCAGATACAGGTGGTTCGGGTCAATGGACTTCACCGTGTCGTAGATGAGCGCGTAGTAGGCATCCTCGTAGAACCTGCGGATGCTCTCCAGGTCGGCCGGCGGCACCGTCGCGTCGGTCGCCGCGTACAGCTCCTCCGTCGTGCTTGCCGCGACGCCCCATGCCGCAGCCAGGTCAGCCATCGATCCGCCGTGGAGGACCTCGAGGGCGTGGTCCATGAGCGCGCGCTTCCCGGGCACCGTGGCCGGCTTCTTGAGCGCGTCGGCTACTTCCGCGCGCGTGACGATCTCATCGTACTCGTTGCCAAGAGACCACCCCAGTACCCGGGGATCGTCTTGGCGAGGGAGGATCTGGTCCTCCAGGTCCTTCCTGAGCAGGGCCCTAACGGCCGGGTCGAAGACGTCGGGATGGCGCACCAGATTCGGTACCGACCACCGGCCGAGCACGGGCGCGGACACCTCGCTCGCCGGGGCGCCCCACTTGCCGGCGCCGGAGAAGCCCCAGGCCCTCAGGCGGCGCACTCCCCGCTCCTCGGAGGCTCTGAGCCAGTTGTCCGGCCCGTACTTGCGGATGAGGTTGGCCGCGTGGAAGCAGAAGTAGCCCGTCCCGTCCTGCACGCCCCACTGGTTCGCCGACCACGCCGGCGCGAACTCGCCGTCCCTGGGCGGCAGCCAGTCGTAGAGGAACTCGCGGCCCGTCACAGGCGTGGTCTCCCACGTCTGACCGGGGAACGAGCACACGCCCGTGTAGAAGCAAGGGTTCCCGTCGGGCGTGATAAGCCACCACTTGCCGTCGCGCCTTACTGCGCGGAAGAAGCCGGTGCCCTCCTCGCGCCACCCGGCCTTGAGGTAACCCCCGTACGGGTCGTAGTCGGTCGAGGGCGGCGTCCTGCCGAGTTCCTCGTCCTCGCGCGCGATGTCGGACGCGAGGTCGGCGTCCGCATGCACCTTCGTGGGCCAGTCGCCGTACGCGCACTGGCCGTAGCGGTCCACCAGGGGCGCCACCGGGCGCGGGTCCGAGTTGATGAACGACAGCACGGCCTCAACGGTGACGGTGTCGCCAGCCTGGAGCTCGAGCTTGGCCGTCTGAGACCGCACCAGCCCGAACAAGAGAAGCGGCACAGGCCGACTTGCTACATCGCCCAGGTCGAGGCTCACGGACGCAACCGTCTCCGCGTGGCGTCGCGTCCGGACGGTCACCGTCGACACGACGCCGATCCAGTCACCGGGCTCGTTGGCCCACGAAGGCTTGTCGTTCACCGTCAGGTCCAGCCCCTCAGCGGGGAGCCATCCGGCCGGCATCTCCGTGACCGCCTGTCCGTCGATGGACACACGCCCTACGTCCGGACCTATCACCGCCGTGACGGTGTAGGGTCGGCCCGCCTCGAAGCCGGGCACATGCGAAGGGAAGCGCCAGTCCGTACCGTCCGCCATCCCGAGGATGACCGGAAGCTCGGACAGTTTCGCGCCCTCGAGGTCGAGGTAGAAGCCGCGCTTGGCACCCCAGTCGTACTGCCCCGCGATGTACAGGCGGCAGTTGGACTGGGCGAGGCACGGGCCGGCGATGAGACATGCGACGACGATGGATGCGCGCTTCATGGGGTCCTTCCCGGCGGCGGCGCGTGAGCCTAGCTCAGCTCCTCCACCCACTCGTCGAAGAGCTTGCGGTAGTACCTGAGGACGCGGACCGGATCGGCGGTCTCAGGCATCTCGGCAAGGCAGTAGCCCGTGAAGCCCATCTCCAGCAGGAACGGGATGAGCTCCTGCTTGTACGGGTAGTCCTCGTACCAGTCGTGCGTGTGGACCATCTTCACGCGGCCGCCCAGCAGGGGGAACGTCTCCTCGATCGACCGGTCGACTAGGTCGCTCTGGTTGCAGTTCCAGGTCACGCCGACGACGGGATCGGTGCAGACATCCATGATGCGGCGCATGGTCCTCGGATCGGACGTGCCGCCGCCGTGGACCTCGACGAAGATCCCCACCCCGCACTCCCGGGCCTTCCCGGCGCACTCCTCGAGCGCCCGGCCGATCTGCTCGACGGTCTTCTCGGGATCGACGCCCTCGGGCAGACCGTTCGGGCGCACCTTGACACCTTTCGCTCCCACGTCCCGCGCGAGTTCGAGGAACAAGAACGTCAGCTCAATGTTTGCCCTTACAGTGTCGGGATCGGGCGAGTGGTACTCGCAGGTGGAGCCCAAGGCGGCCAGCGTCACCGAGGACGTGGAGAGCCGCGCACGCACCGCGGCGCGCTGCTCGGGCCTCAGGGAAGGCTCAACGCCGTGTGCGTGCGACGTACGGAGCTCGATGGCGTCAAGACTCGCCGCCTCGCACGCGCTGATGAGCGTCTCCAGGTCCATATCCTTGCCGACGTTGTACGTAACCAGCCCCAGTCCAAGCTTGCCATTATGAAACACCCTCCGGTCATCTCCTTCCGGTGGGGGCTGGGCCGGCACCGGGCCCGCCCATGGCCCCCCGGGGGCGCCGAGAGCCGCCGCGACAGCGGCCACACCGATGAAGCCGCGCCTTGAACACCGCACTAGCACACCGCCCCAATGGAGCCGCGCTCACATGCCGCCTTGCCCCGAGCCCGGCGGCCCGGGCGCGGGCTCAACCACCCGCGCGGAGCCGTCGGCGGCTACGGTCATCGTGCAGACGTTCCTCGGGCCCGCCCCCTGGCCTGCTGTGGGCTGTCCCTCGGTGTCGTACATCGGCACCAGACCGGCGACCTGGTAGGTGGCCGGCGCCTGACCGGCGGCCGCGATCGTGACTGCGGCGGAGGCCGTCGCGCCCGTCGCCGACAGACACTCCACGGCAACTATGTAGACGCCGGGCTGGGAGACCGCCACATCCCCCGACCGGGCTGCCGGCAAGGGTGTAAGCGTGGCGGGATCCATGACCACCGGCCGCACCGTGGCTCCCTCCGGGGACGTGGCGCTGACCGTTACCGAAATGGCCGGCGCGCCGCTCGACGGAGGCTGGGCGGCCACAGATGACAGCGCCGAGCACTGGTCCCAGCCCTGTGAGCTCACGGCAAGGACGATCGTGTCGGGGTCCTCAGACGCGTTGACCGTGACGCGCGCGGCGCCGTCCCGGTCTGTCGGCACCACGGAGTCGCCCCGCGCGGACGAGACCACCAGGAAAGGGGCCTCCAGGCCCTGCGCGACGACGGTGGCCTCCACGGTGCTCGGGCCCGTCTGCTTGGCGGACACCACGTCTACTCGGGGAGCCCCCGAGGTCGAGACTGAGGCACGCTGCAGCGCGATGTCAGGTGCGGCAGTGTTCTCGCCACCCACGCGCACCTGCTCCCACGTAGGCGCGAAGCCGGCCTGTGTAACAACGACCACGCGCGGGCCGCGCGGTAGCCCTGAGATGCTGTAGCGGCCCGTACCTTGCGCCGTCATCACGCTCCGTAGATCCCCCGCCCACGCCCACACATGCGCGCCCTGCGCCGGGTTGCCGCCGGCATCGAGCACCCGCCCCGACACGGTGCCGGTGGTCGCCTGCGCTGTGGTGTGCTCCACGGCGACCGGGGCCACGCTTGCGCTCGTCGGAGCGTTGGACGCCTGGGCCTTGGGTCGATGGCCTGCGCGCGATACGCCGTAGACCACCAGGGCCACGACGACCGCGGCCGCCGCCAGCGCGCCGGCGACCAACGGCTTGCGCCTCCTCCGCGCCGGCGCGGGCGCCGGCGTAGGGGGACGCGCGGGAGTCGGCGGCCGCCCCTCCCGCGAAGGGGTGGGCACGGGCGTCGTGCGCACCGGAGTCGGGCTGGTAGGCATCATCGCGCGCCAGCAGTAGACGTAGACATCCTCGACCCTGCCGTGTGGCTCAAACGAACCGGTCATGTCGGCGCCGCGCACGACCTCCTCCGAGGCCCATATTTCGTTGGGTGGGCATGTCTTCTGGAGGAACCCCGCCGTGTCGAACACCCGGCTCGTCACACGGCCGATGTCGGTGTCCGACGGGAGCAGGACACGGCCCGTGTGGATCCCCACGCGCACGCGGAAGGGGTGCTCGGGATCGGGGGTGTCGAACTCGGCCAGTCGCCGGACGACTTCGAGCATCGCCTCGATGGCGTGGCGCGGATGGTCGAACACCGCCGCCAGCCCGTCCCCCGACCAGGCCTTCGCCACGCACTCGTGTGCGTCGCATGTGGAGTCGATGAAGCGTCGGAAGCGCTCAAACAGGTACGAGAGCAAGAGCGTCGAGCCGGGGGCCTTCATCCGCCGCGATCCGACCACATCCAGCGAGACCACGGTCACCTCGCGCTCCAGGGCCTCCCGGATCGCGCTCTCCCAGCTCTGCTCCAGGGTGAGGGCCTCTGTGACCGATCTCTGTCCGCGCAGGATGGCGGTGAGCGTGGACCCGAAGTTGGGCACCCCGGCTCGCTCCAGTATGTCGGGGTAGACCGCGAGCGGGATCGCGACCTCGAGGCGCAGCGCGTCGGACAGCTCGGCCGCGCTCTGGAAGCGCTGGTCCGGGTCCTTTGCGCAGCAGCGCTGAATAACCGCGTCGACCCAGTCAGGGATGTCGGGCACGCGCTCAGCCAGGAGTGGCACGGGCTCCTGAACGTGCATCAGAGCCGTCGCCACCGCCGCGTCCGACCTGAAGGGGAGCGTTCCCGCACACGCTTCGTAGACGATGATCCCCAGTGAGTAGATGTCGGCGCGCCTGTCGATCGCCTTGCCGGTCGCCTGCTCCGGGGCCATGTACTCCGGCGTGCCGAGCAGCGACCCGTTCTGCGTGAGCCCCGTCGACACGGCTGACTTCGCGATGCCGAAGTCTGTCAGCAGGGCGACGCCGTCCGGGTTGACCATGATGTTGCTGGGCTTCAGGTCTCTGTGAACAACCCCGGCGGCGTGCGCCACGGTCAGTGCGGCGCAGATCTGCTTCATGATGGACACTGTGAGCTCGAGTGGCAGCGGGCCGCTGAGGAGGGAGCTGAGCGGAACGCCTTCGACGAACTGCATCGCCAGGAACTGGCGCCCGTCGATCTCTCCGAAATCGTACACAGCCGCGATATTGGGGTGCACTAGCTGCGCGGCCAGACGCGCCTCCTGGGTGAACCGCCCAACGAACTCGGGGGTGTCCACGAGATCGGGGTGGAGTATCTTCAGCGCGGTCGCCCGGTCCAGCCCCATGTGCCTGGCGCGGTAGACGACCCCCATCCCGCCCCGGCCGAGTACACCCAGGACCTCATAGGGGCCGAGCTTGTCGCCCGGGCTGAGCTCCAACTACACCGACCTCCACGGCTGATTCGCCACTCTATGATACCCCCGGCTCCGTGGCCTGGTGCATCAGGACCGCCACGGACGGCATCGACACCGGCACACGCAGAGGGAGCACCTTGCCCCCGGAGATGCTGGCGCCCTCCACCCACTCGCCGGTCTCCGGACTGCGCCACGCGACGGAGTAGTCGCCGAGCACGGCGGGTAGGTCCACGGCCGCGTCCGTCTTGTCGGTCATGTAGAGCACGCAGCCGGTTCCCGGTCGCGCAAGACACAAGCCCTTGCCGCCGCGCAGCATGTCACGGCGGGGCACCCACCCTGTCAGGTCGCCCACCCGATCGAGCACCTCGGCCACGACCGCGTCAGCTCCGGGCGAGGCCCCCGAAGGGCGGCTTGTTCTGCGGCAGCGGCCCGTGGCGCCTGCGGCGAGAGCTCGGAGGTAGCTGTCGACCGAGTCGTCACCGTGGGTGACGCACGGAGCCAACTTCTGGCCCAGCAGATGCGCAACGGTCGCGTCGACCGCGGGACCCGAGAAGAACTCGTCGCCGCAGAAGCTCCCTACAGCGACGTCCTCCTGGGACGGCGGCGTGCAGAGCTTGCCATCGGGCAGCACGCCGAAGCACGACGCGTGGAAGCACCCGACGGTCTTCCCCTGCGCCAGCATGCGCGTGCAGTCGAGGGCCGCTCCGGCGCTGACGACGGGTCTGACCGCCGGCCCGAGGGTATCCGCGATGCGCTCTGCCCAGCGCTCGACCCACGAGGAAGGCCCGTTGTAGCCGTCCACCACGCAGTAGATGACGCCGGGATGCGCGCTTAGCGCCTCGACGCACCGGTCGACGTAGGCCTGCTGGGCGGCCGCCAGCTCGGCGTTCTGGAGCAGGAAGAACGCCGGGTAGGCGTCCTCCCGCGATGGGAGACCTAGCGACAACGCGTTGTTCTCAGGCCGCCACGGCGAGTCGGCCCAGTTGGCGAACGATCCGGCCACGCAGCTTTGGTGGAAGAAGATGAACTCAACCGCGACCCCGTTGCCGTTCATGGTCGCCACGAACGAGTTGAGGCGGTCGAAGTACCAGGTGTCAAATGCCGCGAGATCGTACTTCGGCAGTCCGTCCCACGCGATGCCCTGGGCGGAGCGAGCCCACGGCCGACGGGTATAGGGCGCTTCAGGCGGGTGGCCGAGCGGCTCCTCGCCGGGGAGCGTGTTCGCCTCGCCGACGCGACCGGCTCCCTCCGCCATGCTGATGCCGTTGACGCGCACCAGGTTCACACCGGCGTCGCGCAGTTCCGATGCGTAGGCCGCGAAGTCCGGCTCGGGGCGGCTGTTGCTGAAGTATGAGGGGTCGTCCACTCCGCCGATGAGGCCGCCGGTGACGCCGCGGACGAAGGTCGCGCGATCGTTGATGGTAAGGTGGACGCCGTCGATCGCTACGCCCAGCGACCGGATGGGCTCGACCTGGCGCGCGCACACCGGCCCCGCGACCACCGCGAGAGCCGTCACAACAGAGAACGCCCGCGTCGCGACCATCGCCACCGACCTCCGGTGACCCCAGTGTATCACAGGTCGGTGAGCAGCCTTCTGACCGACTCGGCGAGTGCGTCGGTGACGCTCTCAACCGCGCGATCGCTCTCTACGTCGACCTGCACCTCGTCGGTGTCCGTGAGCTTGAGCGTCACCTTCTTGCGCTGCCCACGAGCGATCTCGACCTGCGCTCTGGCCTCGTGGCTACCATCTTCCTGTCGGGCAATGATCTCGTACAACGCGCCATCTATGGGCGCGCTCGAGAGGGTGAGCTCGAGCGGGGACCGGCCGCGAGGGTACTCGGCCTTCGAGGAGATGGGCCTGACAAGAACCTGCAGTCCCGGCGGCTCGGTACTGACCTCCAGCAACGCGAGCGGCTGCGGCGGGATCGGCACGGGGGACCACGACGGGTCGACCTCGTCGGCCTCCGATTCGGTGATGTTGCGCATGTACGACCCGTCCGAGCGGCAGGCGAAGATGTCGTGCCCCTTCTTCACGACCGCGGCCAAGGCCAGACGGGCGCCGTCGGCGGACAAGGCCGGGCCCTCCACGTCGGCCGGCCCGGGCAGCTTCGGCCTGATCATTGAAGCCGACACGGTCCGGGCCTTTGGCTTGCCCTCGCCGGGGATCGAGGGGATGACGACCCCGTCCCGCTTGTCGGTCACGGTGGGCAGGGGAGGCTCGTCCACCGGGACGCGGGCGCCGTCGTCAGGGCTTACGGATGCCGTCGACCCGTCGGCGAGCCGGGCGACGATTCCGGCGTCATCCCAGAGCAGGCATGCGACCGCGTCGGCGGACGGCAGGTCGCTGATAGCTAGGTCCTCGAGCGATACGACGCACAGGCCCGGAGCATTCCGGGCATCGCGGATGAACGCCACGCGCGAGCCGTCGGGGGAGAAGACGGGCGTGCGCTCGTCGCCGGGGAGGTGCGTCAGGTGGCGCCTTGTCCGGGAGTCGGAGCCGATGGTGTAGATGTCATAGTCGCCACCCTCGTTCGAGGCATAGGCGACGAGATAGCGGCGCAGCTTAGAGAGTGAGGGCTGCCCCTGCTCGAGCTGGTTCACAAGCTTGACGTGCGTGCCGGGCGGCGCCATGCCGTAGAGCTCGTCCGCGTGCTTGTTGTGCATGCGGATGCACCCGTGGGACACGAGCTGGCCGATGTACTCCGGCGCGTTAGTGCCGTGGATCCCGTAGTTCGTCCCTGCCAGGTTCATCCAGAAGGCGCCCAGCGCGGGTATTCGGGCCCCACCCACGTAGACCCACTGGCCGCCTTCGTACGCCCAGCCGCTGTTCCGGCACTTGTAGCCAATCTCGAAGTCGCCTACCGGGGAGCACATGCCCCGACCCGTAGCGCACGGGTACTCCTTGATGAGCTCGGTCCCGGACCAGAATAGCAGGCGGCACTCGGCCTTCGCGATCAGAATCGACTCCCCTGTGGCGGACGCTTGCAGAAGCGCCGCGCAGGCGAGCGCGAGGCCGATTCGCACTTAACATCACTCCCTAGCCAACAGGTGTCTTTCGTCGCTGGCGTCGCTCACCCTCCATCGGGTGCCGCGCGACGCGAACTCGCGCGGAGGTCGCGCGTCTACACACACAGAGGTCGCGTATGCGGCCGACGAACGGCGTTACACACGCGGATGAGGAGCGGACACATGAGCCGTGCGTGGAGGATTGCAGTCGCTGTTCTCGCGGCAGGCGCCCTGGTGGCGGGGGCGGTGGCCATCGCGCAGCCGCAGCCGCCGGCACAGCCTGGTCAGCCCGGCGCCGTTGCCGGTCAGCCCGGGCCGGGACCCATGTTCATGGGCCGGATGGGCGGAGGTGGCGGACCGGCCATCGCGATAGCAGACGGGTTCGTCTTTGTGGCTGAGGGCGGGACTCTGTACAAGTTCGACATCAACACCCTCGAGCTTGTGAAGCAGGTCACCTACATCGAGCGTCCGCAGATGATGATGGGCGGCGGTGGCTTCGGCGGCGGTGGCTTCGGCGGCGGAGGTCGAGGGGGCCGCGGAGGCGGCGGCGGTGGGGTTGCGCCTCCGCCCAACCCGGGAGCCGACGGTGGCGGGCAGTAGCCACCCAACACGATAGGGTACCCTGGGGGCCGTTGCCCGGCGACCTTGGGTAACGGCCCCAATGGTCGGCGCGCGCCTCTCTCCGGTCGAAGCAGCGCGGCGCGTAGAGCATCTATGCGTACAGGGGCCGTTCGCGGGCCCGGGCTGACTGCTTCTGTACGGAGGAGCCTCGACATGGGCGGTACGTGGAAGAGAGTCGCGTGCGTTGTGGCTGCCGGCGCGCTCGTGGTCGGCGGCATGGCATCAGCGCAGGGCGGCGGCATCCTGGGCGGGGGCCAGCCGGGCGGCGGGGAGGACCTGCACGGCCTCGGGGGACAGATCGGGGGACAGCCGTTCGGACCCCCGATGGGTCTCGGCCAGCCGGCGATCGCCGTCTCGGACGGCTTCGTCTTCGTCGTCCAGGATGGCACACTCTACAAGTTCAGCGCGGACACACTCGAGCTTACCAACAAGGTGACGTTCGTCGAGACGCCGCCGTACGGCTTCCTCGGGGGCGCATGGCCTGGCGGATCGGTTGACGGCTTGCCGCCGGGTTTCGGCGGCCCTCCGAAGGGCCCAGGCGGGTCGTTCGGTGACCCCGGACGTCATGGCCATGGCGGCTTTTGAGCGGCCCCAAGCCATTCGCGGAGCTAGCGGCTCGGCGGGACCGTCCGTCATCGCTGAGCCCTGGCGTCAGGGGTGACGGATGGCCCTCTTCCGCTGTCCCCTGACCGCTCGCCACCCGATCTCGCGGAGCGGCTCGAAGGCCGTCCTGAACAGCATCTCGTAGCCCTCACACAACACCGGATCGCCAAAGCCGCGCGACACCGGATCGAACCTCGCCTTCGGGCATCCACCGTAGCAGAGCCCCTCGTAGGGACACGCGGCGCACCTCCCGGGCGGGTTGAGCTTGGCCCTGGCGAGCGTCTGGCATGGCGCCCTTCGGACCAGAGATCTCACCGGGGCCTCCATGATGTTCCCGAGGCGGAAGTCGGGGTAGACGAAGTGATCGCACGCGTACAGGTCACCGTTCGCCTCCAGGATGACCGCGTTGCCGCACGTTGGGCTGAAGACGCACTCCTCGGGGGGCCCGCCGACGGCGCGCTGCATGATGTTGTCGAAGGTACGCACGGACACCTCGCCCACGTGCTTCGGATACCAGCCTGAGAAAACATCGCACATGAATCGGCCATAGGCGGGCCCGTCGACCGATTGCGACGTCGGCCGCCCATCCGCGTCCCGCTCAGCACAGGGGATGAACTGGACCCAGCGAACGCCGCGGTCTACGAGGTACCGGAGCACCTCCCGACCGGATGCGGCGTTGGCGCGGCTCACGACGACTAGGACGTTGAACTCAACCTCGGCCTGCCGCAGCAGCTTGAGCGCGCGCTCGGCGGCCGCGTGTGAGCCCCTGCCGCGCGCGTCCACCCGATTGCGGTCGTGTACGCCGGCCGGGCCGTCCATGCTAAGCCCGACGAGCACCGAATGCTGCTTCAGGAGCGCGCACCACTCCTCGTCGATCAGCGTGCCGTTCGTCTGCACCGTGTTGACGATGGTCTGCCCCGGCGGGGAGTGACGGCGCTGCAGCCGGAAGGCCTCCTCGAAGAACGCCCGCCCGGCGAGGAGGGGCTCCCCGCCCTGCCACGCGAAGACGGCTCTGGGACCGCTGTCGCCGGTGACCTGCAGCGCGTACTGCTCAACCACCTCGTGCGACATGCGGCGGTCGGCCGGATCAGGGTACATGTCCGCGACTCGCCGGTAGTAGCAGTAGTGGCACTCGAGATTACAGTCCGCGGACACGGGCTTCGCGATCACCGAGTAGGGCGCCGTGGCGCGGGTCTCACGGACCGGCAGATCCGCCACCGTCCCCTCCGAGACGCGCTCTGAGCGCGCGGCGAAGCTGACGCACGCTCGGGATCTCTGCGAGCGACGGATCGGCCGCCAGCGCGGTGTCAAGCTGCGCCTTGGCGGACGTGAGGTCGCCCAGCCGGTACAGGCCGTACGCGAGGTTTACCCGGGTCCCCGCGAGGCCGGCATCGAACTTGAGTGCGAGCCGGCAGAGCCGGACGCCCTCGACCTCGTTAGCGCCTTCAAGGAGCACCCGGTAGGCGCGCAGGGAGATCTGGTCGGCCGCGCTGTTGCGCTCGCCGGGCGGCAGGTTGTCCCGCGCCAGCTCGGCCACGCGCACCAGGACGTCCTCGGGGACGCCGCGCTCGCCTGCCGACAGGTCGACGCCGCGCATCAGCCTGAGGACCTCCTTGTTGGGCGCGTCGAACCGGTCCGGCAGGGCCCCTGTCAGCTTGGGTACCATGACATCGCGCGGGTCCGTGTAGTGGAAGCAGCCGAAGCAGTGGGCGATCTCGTGGGCGATCGTCACCCCGTGCACAGGCTGGACAACCCGGACGTCATCAAAGTCCACGACCACCGCGCAGTCGGTGAACATCCTGCTGAGCCCGCAGAGGCTCTCCTGCTTGTCGTCAAGGGTCTCACGCGACGGCCTGGAAGCGACGCATAGCACGAACCGGCCGCCCGTAGCCTCCTCAATGTCCGGCGCCTCCGCGGTGACGGCCACGAGTAGCTCCTTGATGCCGTCCGCGCCGACCGCCGGCGCCCAGGGAGCCGGGGGCCCGGCCAGCGCCAGGTGAATGCCTCCGCCTTCCCGCAACAGACGGTCCGCGTCCGCGATCCGCCGCTCGACGCGCCCCTGCCAGTCGGGGTACCTCGCACGGAACGCCGGGTCAACTATCACGGCGACGCGTAGCGCCCGGTCGGGGGTCAGGCTGGGCTGGAGGGGCTGCCCGTCGGGCCGCTTCTCGCCCGCGAGGGCCGCCGCGCCGGTCTCGTCCGAAGGCGGGATCAGCGTCATCCGGAGGTCGGCCTCGGTCAGCGCCTCCTCGGGAGCGGGATCGGACGCCGGAGGGGGCCACACAACCGACACCGTCCGGGGCGCCAGCCGTGGGCTGGTGCCAGTCGCGTCGGGCATGAGCCGAGCGACGAGAACGCCCAGCGACACCCCGACCGCGGCGGCAACGACGCCGACGCCCACTACGACCCGGGCCGCGCGCAGCATAGGCACCCTTTCCCGCCAAAGCTGCCGGCTCCGCCGACCAGGCGCTGGCAGAGCTCGATCCAGCCGCACGCCCTTGTCCAGTATACTCTAGCAGTTCGCCCGGGCCTCGCCGGGAGGTGCACTGTGTCAGACGACGGACCGAACACGACCGTGCTCGCCGGACGGTACCGGCTGGTGCGCGAGATCGCGCGCAGCATGGAGGCGACGTACGAAGCATTCGACGAGCGACTCGCCCGACCGGTCGCCGTCAAAGAGTTGCTGGTCCCTCCGGGGACGGCGACCGCCGAGGTGGAGGTCGCGCGCCGCCGGTTCCTCGGCCAGGCGACAACGGGCGCGGCAGTCACCCACCCCAATGTGTGCAAGACGCTCGATGCGCTCGAGGAGGACGGGCGTGCCTACTTGGTCCTGGAGTACGTCGAGGGGCGCGGCCTCGACGAGATCATGGAGGCCAAGGGCCGGATGCCCCTGCGGACGGCGGTTGAGATCGTGTGCGGAGTGCTGGACGCCCTGGCCGCTGCCGGACGCGCCGGGATCGTCCACGGCGACATCAAGCCCGGCAACATCCTCCTCACCGCGGACGGGGCACCCAGGATCCTCGACTTCGGGATCGCCGTGCGCGAGGGCGAGACCCCGGAGCGACGCGCCGGCACGCCGAACTACCTCGCCCCCGAACAGCTCCGTGGCAAGCCGCTCGATCGGAGGGCGGACATCTTCTCGGCCGGGGTGCTCCTCTACCACCTTGCGTCCGGCGAGCGGCCCTTCGCTGCCACCTCTGTGAAGGAGATCCTTGAGCGCATCGAGTGGGAGGAGCCGCGCATGCCCGCCGACTGGCCCCTGCCGCTCTGCGCCATTATCCGAAAGGCGCTCAGCAAGGAGCCGACCGGGCGTCTGCGGGACGCGGGCGAGATGCTCGCAGCGCTTCGCGACGTGCTTCCGGGGCTCGAGTATCAGGACGAAGGGCGCTGCGCGCCGACGCACAGCGACGCCGAGCGCGAGCTTGCCGCGCGGCACACGAGGACTGAGCGCGTGGGGCTGGCTCTCCTCGCTGTCTCGGTGGTCGCGTTCGGGGCCACCATTGCGATCGCGGTGATCATGCGCGGACGGTGAAGATCGCGCCGGTGGTGTTCAGGCCTTCAGCAGCCTCCTGGCCACTCCGAGAACCCCCTGGCGCCAGGCGACCCTGTGTGTTATGCCGGTGGCGCCCGCGAGCTCGGCCTTGTGGTCGAGGTACCACTGGTAGCAGCGGATCAGCGCGTCGGAGTTGGAGTACTTGGGCTCCCAACCCAGGGCGCCCTCGATCTTGGCGATCGACACATGCGAGTCAGTGTCCGCGGTTCCGTAGACCCACTTGTAGAGAGGCGAGAGGTGGAGGAGCTCCGCGAGGCGCAGTGCGGCCTTCACGAGCGCGGCGTTCGTGGCCATCGGCCTTGAGCCGGTGCCGGCGTACTCACACAGCGCGCCGATGTACTCCTTCACGGGCCGCAGGTCTTTCGAACCGACGTTGAACGCGTCGTTCACCACGCCGGGGCTTCCGGTCATGCACAGGTAGATGGCCCCACATAGGTCCTCGACGTCGAGCAACTGGTACGCGTTGTCCCCGTGGCCTATGAGGGGGATCTTGCAGCCGCTCTCGACCCAGTCGCACAGTATCTGGAACACACCGAGGCGACCGGTGCCGATGAAGGTCTTCGGCCGGATGACCGGTACGCAGAGCCCCTCAGCCCGAGCCTTCGCGCACGCGGTCTCAGCCTGGATCTTCGACTCGCCGTAGGGCCCGACGCCGATCATCGGGTCGTCTTCCTCGAGCGGGTGCTTCTTGGGCACACCGTAGACAGCCGTTGACGAGATGAACACGACGCGGTCGATGCCGTGCTTCCTTGCGCAACGGAGCACCACGCGCGTGCCCTCAACGTTAACGGTGAAGATGTCACGCGGATTCCACAGGGGCAGCGCCGCAGCACCGTGCACGATGAGACCGGGCCTGTGCTCGGCGATGGCTCGGTCGAGCGCGGTCTGGTCGCGCACGTCGCCGACTACGCCGATGGTGCCCTCGGGATACTCGTCGGGGTTCTGTGCCTCCAGGTCGAAGACGATGCTTCGCCAGCCGTGCTGACGTATGTGGTTCGCGACATGGTAGCCGAGGAACCCGGCGCCGCCGGTCACAAGGGCCTTCATGAGCGCTCCTCCAGACAGCCGCCCGCTGCGGAGACTGGCAGTTCCTCCCCTCACGGCCGGTGCCCTCCATCCGCGGCACGGCGCGGAGGCCTCCGCGCCGCCCGTCCGGAACCAGCCCTGCGCGAGGGCGGCTGTCACCCCGCGCCGGAGGCTGACCGATGCAGGCTCCCGCGGTGTTGGCCCTCGTCATCGTCGCCGCCCTCGCGGCACGCGTTCGCGCAGACCCCTACGGCCCGAATCTGGTGCAAGACGGCGGTCCGAGGAGCCCGCGACAGCCCGGGCGTTCACCGGCCCTTGGGAGGTAGCCGCGGGGCCGGACGCCAACATCGGCGCGGAGATCGTGGCCGACGCAGAACACGGGAACCAGCACGCGCTGCGGAATGAGACGCGCGGCCGCCGGGGCGGCAAGGCTCATCCTCAGTGCTCGCCCCGGAGGCAGGCCCCTTGTGGACGACGTGGGCTTCGCGCCCGCCGTAAGAGCTCACGCCTGCTGTGATCTGGTGCAAAAAGGGAGAGTTGGTGGGTGTGTAGAAGTAATGGGTCATGAGCGCCTGGAAGAAGCTGAGTCGTGAGGAGCTGCTGGTGGTAGTGGCCC
>Ga0315282_10005175_pt1 | contig 22320 bp, 24 predicted proteins | sample YL17G07_20_MG_FD_203693 | JGI IMG/M metagenome (GOLD analysis project Ga0315282, IMG submission 203693) | Sediment microbial communities from Yellowstone Lake, YNP, Wyoming, USA - YL17G07_20 | ecosystem: Environmental > Aquatic > Freshwater > Lake > Sediment | place: USA: Wyoming | collected... | reverse complement strand
ACCTTCATGGCGGGCGCTCCTCCTTCCAAAGCGGCAACTACCTGGAAGCTTTCTTGAGGAGCGCCCCGCACCCCTCCTCATCAGCGCAAGTTTTATGAGTCACTGCTGGCAGGAATGCCCGACCTACTGAGGTCAGCTATTGGGTCAAGACCATCGCTATCCCCATGAGGATGAGATTGCCGAACCCGATGGGAATGAGGAACTTCCAGCCGAACCTCATCAACTGGTCCACCCGCAGCCGTGGGTACGTCCAGCGAACCCACATCACCAACAGAATCAGCGCGTAAGTCTTGGCAAAGAAAACCACCACCGACAAGGGTACGCTTTCGATGAGGGGCTTGAGGCTGGGCCAGTGCTCTGCCAGGGCAGCGCCAAAGGGCAGTCCCCACCCGCCCAAGAAGAGCGTGGCGGCAATGGCGCAGACGACGAACGTGTTGGTGTACTCGCTCAGGAAGAACAGCGCGAACTTCATGCCGGTGTACTCGGTGTGGAAGCCAGCCACCAGTTCGCTCTCCGCCTCGGGGATGTCGAAGGGCAAGCGGTTCACCTCGGCAACGGCGGCGGTCAGGTAGACCAGGAAGGCCACCAATCCCAGGACCGGGAAGCGCCACAGGTTCCAGTGGTTCTGCTGGGCGGCGATGATGTCGCTAATGCGGAAGCTACCGGTGGCCATGACCACGGTGAGAATGGCCAGGCCCATGGGGATCTCGTAGCTGAGCATCTGCGCGCCGCTGCGCAGGCCGCCCAGCAGCGACCACTTGTTGTTGGAGCTCCAGCCGGCCACCAGAATGCCCAGCACCGTGACCGAGCTGAAGGCCACCATGAAGACGATGCCCAGATTGAGGTCGGCGGGGATGAGCTTGCGGCCGAAGGGCATGGTCACGAAGACTATGACCGCGATGGTCACCACCGCTAGGGGAGCCAGCGTGAACAGCAAACGGTCCGCCTGCCGAGGGATGATGTCTTCCTTCAGCAGCAGCTTGATGGCATCGTAGACGGTCTGAAGCAGGCCTTTGGGCCCCGCGCGCATCGGTCCCAGACGGTCCTGGATGTGGCCCGAGACCTTGCGCTCCAGGTAGATGAGCCACAGGGCCGTAAGCGAGACGAAGCCGATGGCTATGACGGCGGCCACCAGCAGCATCTTGCCCCAGTCGTAAACCACCTGGGGCAGGCCGTGGTTAGCTAGCCATTGCTGGAGGGCCTGTTCCATGTCTCAGCGGTCCACGTCGCCCAGCACGATGTCAACGCTGCCCAGGATGGCCACCAGGTCGGCTACCAGGCAGCCTTCGGCCATGACGTTCAAGGGCGCCAGGTTGCAGAATGAGGGCGCCCGGACCTTCCAACGGTAGGGCGTGGCCTCTCCCTGGGCGACGACGTACATCCCCAGCTCGCCCCGGGGGCTCTCCACTCGGCTGTAGGTCTCCCCCTGGGGCCGCAGGCGTCCCGTGGGAGCGGTGCGGATGTCTCCCTCGGGCAGCTTGTCCAGAACCTGGGCGATGATCTTCAGGCACTCCCGCATCTCGTCCATGCGCACCTCGTACCGCGCCAATACGTCGCCTGCGCTGCGCGTGATGACGTCGAAGTCAACGTGGCCGTAGGCCTCGTAAGGGTGCGCCCTGCGCAGGTCGAAATCCACGCCGCAGGCCCGCAGCATAGGGCCGCTGAGGCCCCAGTCAATGGCCTGCTCGGCGCTGATAGCCCCCACGCCCTTGGTGCGCGCGAGGAAAATGCGATTGCCGGTCAGGATGCGGTCAATCTCCACCAGCCGCTCGGGGAAGTAGTCCACGAACCAGCGCGCCTGCTCGGCGAAGTGCTCCGGCAAGTCTGCCGACACGCCGCCGATGCGGAAGTAGTTATAGGTCAGGCGGGCGCCGCACAGGTCCTCCATCAGGTCCAGGATGTACTCGCGGTCGCGGAAGGCATACAGGAAGACGGTGGTGGCGCCCAGGTCGAGGGCGAAGGTGCCCAGCCAGACCAGGTGACTGGCAATGCGGTTCAGCTCGCAGACGAGCGTGCGCAGCCAGCGCGCCCGGGGCGGGACCTCCAGCCCCAGCAACTGCTCCACCGCGCGGGCCGCGCACAGGCTGTAGAAGTTGGCGGCCAGGTAGTCGAAGCGGTCCAGCAAGGGGAGGATCTGGTCGTAAGTCCTGCTCTCCATCATCTTCTCGCAGGAGGAGTGCAGGTAGCCGATGTGCGGGACCACGTGGCGCACGATCTCGCCGTCAATGGTCAGCACGCAGCGCAGCACTCCGTGGGTGCTGGGGTGCTGCGGGCCCATGTTCAGCGTGAGCTGCTCGGTCGCCAGGCGGGGCTCGACTGCCGCCGGCGCCTGCGTTGGGACGCTCATCAGCCTGGCCTCTGCTTGCGCATCGTCAGGAGCGACCCAGCCGCGCCTGGCCACCTGGGGGTCTGGTTCAAGCAGGGGGTCGAGGCTGGCGCGGTCAGATCAGAGATCGAAGCTAGTATTGCTCCTCCACGCTGTTGCGGAAGCCCTCCCAGACGCCGGGGGGAAGCTCGTCGGGACGGGTGTAGTCCGGGTGGGCTTGGTAGTCCTTGCGCAGGGGGAAGCCTTCCCATCCCTGGGGCAGCAGGATATGCCTGGGGTCGGGATGGCCCTGGAAGCGGATACCGAGCATCTCGGCCGTCTCGCGCTCGTGCCAGTTGGCTGCCTTCCACACCGGCGTCACCGAAGGCAGCCAGCAGTCGTCCTTGGGGGCCCGGGCCTTGAGCAGCACCATGCGGTGCTTGCGCAGGGAGTACAGGTGGTACACGACCTCAATGGCCTGCCCGCGATCCACGCCGCTCAGGCAGGCCAGGTAATCACAGTCGGCCTGCTGGTCGGAGCGCAGCCAGCGGCAGACCTCGAACAGGGCCTCCCGCTGCACTGTCGCCCGCAGTAGGTGGTCCTGCTCGGTCACGTCAGACAGCACTTCGGCGAACCGGCCCAGGAATCTGTCCAGCAAGATGATGCACCTCACTATGATGACGGGGCGCAGACCGGCAAGCTTTGTGGCTGTGCCTAGCGGCCGCGCCCCTCGCCGCTAGGCGAACTTCCCGATGTCCTCCGCATGGATCTTGCGCTGCAACGCCAGCAACCCCTGGATCAGCGCCTCCGGCCGCGGCGGACAGCCCGGGATATACACGTCCACAGGCACCAGCCGATCCACGCCCTTCACGATGCTGTAGCAGTCGTGACAGAAGGGCCCTCCCTGGCTGGCGCATCCTCCCATGGCGATCACGTAACGAGGCTCGGGCATCTGGTGATAGAGCCGCTGCAAGATGGAAGCCATCTTCACAGACACGCGGCCGGCCACGATCATGGCGTCGGCCTGCCGGGGTGTGGCCCGGAAGAAAACGCCGAAGCGGTCCAGGTCGTAGCGGGCAGCGCCGGTGGCCATCATCTCGATGGCGCAGCAGGCCAGGCCGAAGGTCATGGGCCACAAGGAGGCCTCGCGCGCGATCTTCAGCAGCTCGCCCACCTTGGCGAACAGCACGCCGGGGAGCCCGGGCAGGTCGTCGCCGCGGGCCAGCAGCCGCTGGGCTACACCCATCGCAGGGCCTCCTTGCGCCAGGCGTAGCCGAACCCCACCAGCAGGATGACCACGAACACCAGCATCTCGATCAATGCGAGTCCGCCGCTGAGCCCGCACAGGGCGTAAGCGCCCTTGATGGCCGGCTTGAAGATCACGGCCCAGGGGTAGAGGAAGACCATCTCCACGTCGAATATCACGAAGATCAGGCAGAAGATGTAGTAGTGGAAGTTCAGCGGCGCCCAGGCCTGGCCCAAGGGGTCGAGTCCGCACTCGTAGGTGGTGAGCTTCTCGTCGTACGGCTGGCTGGGTCGCAGCAGCCAGGCGAAGCCCAGAGCGCCGGCGCCCAGCAGCAGGCCCATCAAGGCAAAGGCGGCCACATACCCATAGCCCTCGGGGAAGACCGACAGCATGACCCTACCCTTGACGTCACACTGATTGCCTGCGGCGCTGCTCCCGACCCACACAGAAACGCTCCCGCCTGCCTGGCCGCAGGCGGCTCGGGAGGTCGCCTCCTGCTTCTGCCCGACGGAACCGTATTTCGGCCTCCACCTGCCGCTTCCCTTCGGGGGCCCAAACTTCCTGGCCGATCCTGCGGGTCAGCACAAAAGTGGTAAGAAAACGTTGTGTAACATGGCAGAACGGTTCTGATGCCGCCTGGTCAGGCGGTAGCGTTGCCGCCGATAGGGAGGTGTCAGTATGGCCGCCATGAACGGGGAGGGGCGGTCGGCCCTGGAGCGCGGCCGGGCGCTGTGTGAACAGCGCATGTTTGCGGCTGCGGCGGAGGCTTTCGTGGAGGCGGCCACTGCCGACCCGAGCGACCCCCAAGCGCGGCTATGGCTGGGGTACGTCTACGAGCAGTTGGGGCGCCATCAGCTGGCTCTGGAGCAGTATCAGGCCGGCCTTCAGGTGGCGCCTGGCAACATGGACCTGCGGCGCGCAGCGGCCAGGATGCACGCCGCGCTCCAGACGTTCCAGCAGACGGCTGAGGCCTTCCCCAGGTCGGCCCGGAGCGCCCCGGAGCGGCGCATGCTGGGCGTCGTCATTGCGGCTGTCGTGTGCTTCGTGGGCGTCGCCCTCCTGGCGGTGTACGTGGTGGTAGCCCTCCCGCGCTTGGCCAGACCGGCCTCGCCCGCCGTGGCCGTGCCCGAGGAGTCAGCTCCTGTGCCGCCGGGCGAGCTACGCTTCGAATTCGAGGGGCAGCCGACGGAGGAGGCTGCTCCTCCTGCCGCGGCAGCGCCGGACGCGAAGCTGCGGGAGACCCTTAACGAGCTGCGGGCTGCCGTCAGGCAGTTCCACGACCGCTACGGCTGCTACCCGGCACGGCTGGAGGATCTGGTCGCTTCCTCGGCGCCCGCCAGCGGCGTGGACGACAAGGGCAGCAGTGTGCCGCTGTCCGGCGACTACCCGGGGCCTACTCTGTCCACCTCTGACGGCCTGCTGCCCGTGGACCCAGTAATGGGCGGCCGCACCTCCTGGGTGTACCGCACGTCGCCTCCCGACGTGGGCAGCGTGCACAGCGGCGCCTTCGGCGTCTCCTCGGAGGGCAAGCCGTACAGCGAATTCTAGGCCCCCCGGCCCCCAATCTCGCGCAGGATTCGATCCGCGCCAGCAGCCAGCAATTCAGCCGCGAGGCGCTTGCCAATGGCCTGGGGCTCCTTCATCGGCCCTTGTGCCTGCGCGCGAACCAACCGCTCCCCGTCCGGCGAGGCCACGACGCCCCGCATGACCACCTCCTCGCCCTCCAGCCAGGCGTGAGCCGCGACCGGCGTCTGGCAGCCGCACTGGAGCTCGCGCAAGCAGGCACGTTCCGCCGTCACGGTCAGGCGCACTTCGTGGTTGTCCAGGGGCGCGAGCAGCTTCAGCACGCGCTCATCCCCCCGCCGCGCCTCCACCGCGAGAGCTCCCTGGCCGGCCGCGGGCAGGCACACCTCCAAGGGCAGGAGGCGCGCATCGAGGCCCCTCAGGCCCAGTCTGCTCAGGCCGGCGGCGGCCAACACGACGGCATCCAGGCCCTGCTGTGCCAGCTTGCGCAGCCTGGTGTCCAGGTTGCCGCGCAGGTCAACGAAGCTCAGGTCCGGCCTGGCGTGCCGCAGCTGGGCCTGGCGGCGCGGGCTGCTGGTGCCTACCTGTGCCCCTTCGGGCAGCGCCTCCAGGCCTGCGCCCGTTGGCTGGCAGAGCCGCTCCGACAGCGCCAGCGCATCACGGGGATCGGTCCGCTCCGGGTAGCAGGCGATGAGAAGCTCGGCGGCACCCACTGCGGGCTCGGTCGGCAGGTCCTTGGCGCTATGCACGGCGAGGTCGGCCCGTCCCTGGAGCAGGGCCTCCTCCAACTCCTTGGTGAACAGGCCCTTGCCGCCCACCTGGACGCGGTCGCCGGTGGTCCTGATGACGACTACCTCAAAGGCCACCTCGAGCCAGCATTGGCGCAGCCTGGCGATGACCCGCCTGGTCTGTGTCAGGGCCAGCTTGCTGCCGCGGGTGGCGAGGTGGATTGGGGCTTGGCTGGTCATGTTGCTCGTGACCTCGTGCGAGCCCCTGGTAGCAGGCGGCAGGTGTGGGCGCTTGCGCTCACGGGGCCATGAGCTTGAAGGCGTCGCGGGCGGCCGCTATGGTCTTCTCAATGTCTGCGCGGGTGTGTGCAGTCGAGACGAAGGCGGCCTCGGCTTTGGAGGGCGCCAGGGCTATCCCCCGGTCCAGCAGGCCGTGGAAGAAGCGGGCGTAGCGCTCGCCGTAGGCTGCACTGGCGCTGCCAAAGTCAACCACGGGCCCGCTGGTGAAGAAGACGGTCATCATGGAGCCGACGCGGTTGATGGTCACCGGCATGGCAGCCTCCGCAGCGGCGTCCAGCAGGCCGCGCTCCAACAAGGCGGAGCGCTCTTCGAGCTGCTGATAGACGCCCTCGGCTTGCAGCTCCTTGAGGGTGGCGATGCCGGCAGCCATGGCGATGGGATTGCCTGAGAGCGTGCCTGCTTGCACCACGCTGCCCAAGGGGGCTACGCGCTCCATCAGCTCTCGCTTGCCGCCGTAGGCCCCGACGGGCAGCCCGCCACCCACGATCTTGCCCAGGGTGGTGAGGTCGGCCCGCACGCCATAGAGCTCCTGGGCGCCGCCGTAGGCGACGCGAAAGCCCGTGATCACCTCGTCGAAGACCAGCACGATGTCGTGCCGGTTGCACAGCGCGCGCAGGCCCTGGAGGAAGCCCGGCGCCGGCGGCACGACCCCCATATTGCCGGCCACGGGCTCCACCACGATGGCAGCGACGTCCTCGGGCTCGCGCTCCACTATCTCCTGGGTGGTGGCCAGGTCGTTGTAAGGGGCCAGCAGCGTCTGCTGGGCGTACTCCCTGGGCACGCCGGCGCTGTCGGGTATGTTGAACGTCATGCCGGTGGAGCCGGCCCTGACCAATAGGCCATCCACGTGCCCATGCCAGCAGCCGATGAACTTGAGCACCTTGCGGCGCCCGGTGTAGCCCCTGGCCACGCGCAGGGCGCTCATGACCGCCTCGGTGCCGGAGTTGACCATGCGCACCAGCTCAATGCTGGGGAAGGCCTGGATGATCAGCTCGGCCATCTCGATCTCCCGGCGGGTCGGAGCCCCGAAGCTGGTGCCGGCGGCGGCTGCCTCCTGCACGGCCTTGACCACGGCGTCATGCGCGTGCCCGAGAATCAGAGGGCCCCAAGAGCAGACGTAGTCAATGTACTCGTTGCCGTCTACGTCCCAGTAATGGCTGCCCTTGGCGCGCTCGACGAAAACGGGCGTGCCGCCCACGGCGCCGAAGGCGCGCACCGGGCTGTTGACCCCGCCGGGCAGAAGCCGGCAGGCCTGCTCGTACAGCTTCTCCGATCGGGTGTGCACCATAGCCGCCCTTCCGCTGGCGATTGCCCTGTTACCAGGCCCCATTCCGGCCCAAAGGCCTGTTTCCCTGCCACCAAGGGCCTCCTCGACCTGCCACCTGTCGGTACGTCGCCCTCGCGTTGCCCCTCATGGTTCTATGTGCTATAATCGCCTCAGGCTTTAGCGCGCCTGGCAGGCGTGTTCCCCCGTTTTGCCCGCCCGCAGGGAGGACGAGGCAATGGTCCCAGCCCTCATCGCAGCCCGCTCCGCGCGGCTTCTCCTCCGGGTAAGACCCAGGCACCTGACGTGCGTGGCCTGCGCTTTGGTCGTCGGGCTGAGCGCGGCGCTCAGCGGCTGCGACGACGCGCAGCTGGAGAAGATGCTCGGTGGCATAGTCAGCCGCCAGGTGGAGAGCGCCTATCGGGTGGAGAACGACCCGCTGCTGGCCGACTGGGTGAAGGCGAAGGGAGCTGCCGTGGCCGACCAGTCGCAGCGGCCGGAAGAGAAGGTGCCTTACGATTTCAAGGTCCTGGACGCCCACCAGGTCAACGCCTTCGCCGTTCCCTACGGCCACGTGTACCTGACCACTGGGCTGCTGGAGTCGGCCGACAGCGACGATGAGGTGGCGGCGGTGCTGGGCCACGAGTGGGGGCATGTGGCCAGGCGGCACTCGCTCAAGGCGTTCAAGAAGGAGCTAATCTGGGGCACGCTGACCGGCTTCGCCCTGAAGGACCAGGAGGATTGGCTTCAGACCCTGGGTGGCATTGGGCTGACCATGGGCTTCCTGAAGATGTCGCGCGAGGATGAGCGCGAGGCGGATGCCGACGGGGTGGAGCTGCCCTATCGGGCGGGCTATGACCCGCAGGGGGAGATTGCCTTCTTCAACAAGCTGCTGGAGGAGCGCAAGGGCGGCCGGCCCTCGAAGTTCGAGGTCATGTTCATGACCCATCCGGCGCTGGAGCAGCGTATGGCCAGGGTCAGCAAGCGCGAGGAGCTGAGCCCGGACAATGCGCAGGCGCTGGTTACAATCGGTGCGGGCTACGTGCGGCGCTATCGGCTGGCCGAAGGCATTGAGCGGTTGGAGGGGGCCGTGCAGCTCGATGGCAACCTGGTGCCGGCGCACAAGGCCTTGGGGGATGCCTACCTGCTGCGCGGCCAACGCGTGGCGGCGGCCGAGCACTACCGCGCGGTCCTGCGGCTGGCGCCCGAGGATGCCTCGGCGCGGGCGGCGTTGGCCCGCTGCGAGGAGCCTGCGCCTCAGCGGGTGCTGGTCAGCCTGACTCCGGCCGCGCGAGCCATGGCCGAGGAGGCCTTGCGCGTCGCGGGCAGTACCACGGAGGCCGCCGCGCAGACGAAGCAGGCGGTTCTGGCGCATGTTGGGCAGACGGACAAGAAGCTGAGGAGCGCCCACAGCATGGCGGTCAACCTGGTCCACACCGTGGACAACGTGTACCAGGGCCTGGGTAGTGTGGGGCACGGCATCAACAAGCTGGTGCTGGCTGCGGATGCCGCCGTCAACGGGGCCAACGAGGCGCTGTACGCCATGGAGACCATGAGCGCGCAGATGATCGAGGGCGTGGACCGGGTGGCCAGTGTGGCGGCGCAGGGGCGGGCGGCGTTGCAGCAGGCTCTCGACCTGGGCGCCTCGCAGCAGCAGGTTGAGGTGCTGGCGGAGGCGGTGCGCGAGGCGCGCACGGCGCTGGCGGAGTACAAAGTGGCGGCCGGGCAAGGTGAGGAGGCCGTTCCTGCCATAAAGCAGGCCAGCGCCGCTGCCACCGCCTGCCTGCGTGACGTGACCGGTGTGGTCATGCGGCCGAGGGGCCTGGGAGACGTGCAACTGGCGAATGAGAGCATCGAGCAAGCCCACGAAGCTGGAGCCAAGGCGAGGAGCGCGGTGCAGAGAGCGAAGAAGATCAGCGATACGGCGCGGGCGCGGACACTGCTGGCGCAGGTAGACGTGGCCACCGCGCTAGCCCTGCCGGAGCGCCAGGTCGTGTACGATGGGCTGGCTGCCGGGTATCTGGGCGCCGCGCCCGACAAGGTAGCCGGCCTGCGGGGCCACGGATATGGCTACGGCGACATCTGCCTGGCGCTGGCGGCCAGCAAGAGCATGGGGGAGAGTCCTGAGGCGATTGCCGAGCACGGTCGGGGCGTGGCGCAGAGCCTGGTGGACTACGTGAATGGCGCCGGCAAGACTTCGCTGCGCAACGCGAACATCCTGCTGAAGTACATCGCCAACGCCGTGGAGAAAGAAGCGCAGTCCCCTTGATGTGAGTTGGCCTGGCCGAAGGGAGCGGCAGGGAAGGCCCTTCCCACCGCCTTGCCACAGGCGCAGGCTGAAGCCTGCGGCTACCGCCACCTCCTCAGGGGGTCCGAAAGGCGGTTCTGAGTGCGGTACGGCATCATCTCGGATGTTCACAGCAACCTCGTGGCGCTGCGGGCTGTTCTTGCTGAGTTGAGGGGGCGGAGCCTGGACAAGTTCGTCTGTCCGGGGGACATCGTGGGCTATGGCCCGCGGCCCAACGAGTGCGTGGAGCTGGTACGGGAGCTGGAGCCGGTGGCGGTCATCGGCAACCACGACGTGGCCGCGATAGAGTCTGGCACCGAGGACTGGTTCAACGCCGTGGCCCGGGCGGCCGCCATCTGGACGCGGCAGGAGCTGAGCGCGGCCAACCGCGAGTACCTGCGCAGCCTTCAGCCGGTGCTGATCTTCGATGAGGTGACGATGGTGCATGGCGCCCTCGCTCCAGACCTGTGGGACTACATCTCCTCTCCCTGGGAGGCGCGGCCGACGTTCGAGGCCATGAAGACGCAGCTTTGCTTCATCGGGCACAGCCACTACGCGGAATGGTACGAGCTGGGGCCGGGTGCGGTGGTGCCCATGCAGGTGGGCGCCACCAGCGGACACCAGCTACAGTTTGCCGAGGGCGTGCGTTACATCGTCAACGCCGGCAGCGTGGGGCAGCCGCGGGACGGCGACCCGCGGGCCGCCTGCGCCGTGTATGACACCGACGAGGGCACCATCGAGGTCTTCCGGGTGCCCTACGACATTGCCGAGTGCCAGGAAGACATGCTGGCAAAGGGCCTGCCGGTGCCACTGGCCCAGCGCCTGGCGTTGGGCGTGTAGGCGAAGGGAGCATGGGCATGGAGCTGCCCAAAGAACTGGAAGCCTTGAAGCAGTTCCACGGCCATCTGGGCCCCTTCGTGGTGGCCGGCTACGTCGCGGGCAAGGTCGCCCTGGAGCGGCTGGGCGCGCGGCGGTACTTCGGCATGAGGGTCCATCTGCGCTGCCCGCCCCAGCCGCCGGCGTCCTGCCTGGCCGACGGGCTGCAATTCTCGACCGGCTGTACCCTGGGCAAGCGCAACATCACTCTGGAGCCGTCGGAGAGCATCATCATCACCTGCGAGAGCACCGACAGCGGGGGGAGGGTCGTACTGCGCCTGCCTGATGAGACTAAGGCCGCCTTCCCGCAGTGGATAGAGGAGATGGGCGAGGAGCAGGCCTCGCTGAGGGTCTGGGATGCTGGCGCGGGGCTCTTCCAGGTGGAAGCCTCGGGCTAAGGATGCGGCCTGGGAGCGTGGCCGCGCCCGAATCGACCCTCGTCACGCCTGGGGCGCCGGGCGAGGCCTTCGGGGCCGGGCAGGTGTCAAACGCTGCTGAGAGGCCCGGGCGCCTTTCCGACTTCACAGTGCTATGAGACCGGGAACCTTTGCCGACATGGAACGTTCGTTAAACCGGACAGGGGTCACCGGCGTATCCCCGGTGGCGTTCGCAGCGGTGGGGCCCTCGCAGGAGGGGCGCCTGGTCGAGCGGGCGCAGGTCGGGGAGGTAGACGCCTTTGGCGCGCTGGTGAGCCGCCACCAGCAGAAGATCTTTGGCATCATCTACCGCATGTGCGGCCCGGGCGAGGACATGGCCGACCTGGGCCAGGAGGTCTTCCTGCGAGCCTTCCAGGCCTTGGGCAAGTTCCAGTACCGGGACGAGGTCAGCTTCCGCACCTGGCTGTACCGCATTGCGGTGAACGTGTGCATCAACGAGCTGCGCCGGCGCCGCCGCAAGCAGCGGATCGAGGGGCAGTCTCTCGATCAAATGGTGCAGACGGAGGCGGGTGAGGTCGAGCGGCTGGTGCCCGACTACTCGCAGATGCCCGACGAGGCGCTGGAGCGGACGGAGACGCAGGCGCTGGTGCACGTGATAATCCGCCAGCTCGCGCCGCATCACGAGGCAGCGCTGATGCTGGTGGATATTGAGGGGTTCAGCTACGAGGAAGCCGCCGCCATCGTGGGCTGCTCGCTGGGCACGCTGAAGTCCCGGCTGTCGCGGGCGCGGGACGCGTTCAAGGAGAAGTACCAGCAGTACATGGCGCGCGCCGCGAAGGGAACGACACGGCCCTGATGCAGAAGGGGCCAGGATAGAGCGCCGTCCTGCCGGCAGGCAGGCCAGTCGCCGCCAAGGCTGAGAGTTGGGCGAGGTTATCATGCGTTGCGCTAAGGCCAAGAAGCTGCTGTCGCTGTACGTGGATGGTGGGCTGCGCGAGGGGCATCAGTCCGCCGTGCAGGAGCATCTGCACGGGTGCGCGGGCTGCCGCGCGGAGTTGGAGGGACTACAGGAGGCCCTGAGGGTTCTGCACCGGCTGCCCGACCTCAAGCCCCCCGTGCAGTTCCGCCGCGCCGTCATCAACGGCGTGCGTCAGGCGGCCTACGACGCTCAGGCGGGCCGCCGGCAGCGCGTGCCCGTGTTCTCCAGGCCCAGGCTGGCCTACGCGGCCGCTGCCGTGGTGCTGGTGGTGCTGGGCATCGTTATCGGTCGGATGAGCACGACGTCCGTGCCAACGCCTGTGCCCGCGCCCCGGGTTGCCAACGCAGTTGACCGCACTCCCGAGGCGCCGCCGGCGCCCTGGGTTACAGAGAACAGGACGGGGCCGGAGCCTCCTGGCTTTGAGGCCGTGCCGGGAGAGGCAAGGCCAGCCCCCAGGCGGCTCCATGAGCACCTGGTTCGGTATGCGCCAGCCCCGCCAGGGCTGCCCGTAAAGCCGGCGGGGCCAGTAGGCCCGGCGCCCGGTGCCCCCAACGTGCCCGCCGGCGGGGTCAACGTGCCGCCTCGCGTACTTCTCGCCGGGGCGGGAGAGATCCCGGGCCCGAACCAGCGGAGGTACCTGGCGAGCGGCTTCCTGGTGTTCAAGCCGCTGCCGTCTACCGAGACGCCGGAGATGGGCGAGGCCAAGGCCGTGCTGTTTGACAGCGTCGTGGTAGGGCATGCTGTGAGCGAATGGCTGGCGAACACGCTCAGCGACGATGCCACCGCCAAGATGGTCGTCACCGACGTTGTGACCCCGAACGACTTGCTGCGGGCGGCGGATTCGCCCCGGTTGGCCGGGGAGCCCCCAGGCAGCAGCTAGCCAGCTCCCGCGAGCGAGGCGTTACCGTGAGCCGTCGCATGTTGCTAGCAAGCGCGCTTGCCCTGGCTGTGGCAGCGCTGGCGGTGGCGTGCTGGGCGCAGGGGCCCGGCCCGGCGCCGCAGGAGCCCAAGGTCGTGTCGCTGGCGCTGGCGAAACCGACCGACGCCCACGTCAAGGCTTACCTCTACATCCAGCGCAAGTACCCGGACCTGAACAAGGACATTGACGAGCTGGTCAAGCAGAAGTACCCGGACCTGTGGAAGTTCATGGAGGAGAAGCTGACCGAGCTGGTCAAGCAGAAGTACCCTGAGCTGAACGCCTTTGTGCAGCAGGAGATCATCGTCCTCATCCAGCGCGTTTCGCCCACGTTCAACCCCGAGGTCGTCAACCTCATCTCTACGCGGTATCCGGCGTTGAGGGGCGAGATCCGGCAGATCATCCAGAGCAACCCCGACGCGGACCCGCGGCCCGAGATCGCTAAGCTCATCCGGGAGAAGTACCCGAACTTGCTGGACGATATCCTGGGCCTGGTCAAGCGCCGGCAGCCCGGCTTGCTGCCCGAAGTCCAGCGGCGCCTGGCGGAGAAGTTCCCCGGGCTGGGCGGGGACATCATGGCCGAGGTGAAGGGCAAGTACCCGACGCTCATCCCTGACGTCATTGCGAAGGCCCAGGAGAAGCACCCGGAGCTGGTACCCGTTGTGGCGAACATCCTCAGGGGATGGGATCCGCTGCCTCCCCCTGAAGAGCCGCCGGCAGGCAAGCAGGAGGGCCCAGGCGGCGAAGGCGCCAGGTAACACCCCCGGCTCGGGCCTCCCCAGCCCCGTTCCTCGTTCGCAACTGTCTGTCCCCATGACCAACGCTACCCCTGGTGCTCGACTCGGCACGACCAATCCGTGTCTGGTCACGCCTATTGCTCGCGCACGCGGCCTGAGGCGTCGGCTGAGCACCCTCCAGGAAGGGGCTTGATGCGCTCTCGGCGAAGCGTACAGCCTGCGAAGCCCAAGGGACGTCCAATGGCTAGCGCCCAGAGACTACTGAGATGCCAGTAGTACGCGGTATGTCCGTCCGGCGAGCCAAACCCAAGCCCAGGACGCTGGTGGGGACGTTCGGCAAGGCCTTCTGGCTGCTGGTTGGGCTATTGCTGCTGGAGTTTGCGTACTACCTGTTCGGCATCGGCTACTTCACGGAGCGGCGGCTTGAACATGGCCTGGAGGGGGCGCGCCGGGAGACCCTCACCCAGGACCTCTACGATGATCTCAACTACCTGACGCAGATTCTGGCCGACTACGAGAGCCACGTGGCCGCGGCCGAAGTGATCCTGCCCGATCCGGACAAGAGCGGCATTGACAGCGTGCGGGAGCAGCTTGCCTACTGCCGGCAGGTCGTCGGCACGCCGACGGATTCGATGCAGAGAGCCGACCAGCGGGCCATCGCCTTCTTCGAGAACTATGAGCCGCCGCCCATAGGCGTGCTGCGGGCCGGCAGCGTGCGGCGTGTATTGGCTCTGCTCTGGGTGACGGCAGGAGTTGCCGGCGTCGCCCTGCTGTGCATGTTCTACCGGCCGGAGTTCTGAGGAAGGGATTCCCTGCGAGTCTTCAGGAACACGCTTTGACTGGGCTGCGGCGATTCCAGCCGCAGCCCTGCTAAGGGAGGCAGTCTGATGGCGAAGGTCAAGCTCGGCTACGTCGGCTGCGGCTTCATGGCCCAGAAGGTGCATCTGCCCAACTTCGCCAGCATCTCCGACTGTGAGCTGGTGGCGCTGGCGGAGCTGCGGCCCAAGCTGGGCGAGAAGGTGCAGCGCCGCTTCGACATCCCCCGGCTTTATGGGGACCACAGGGAGCTGGCGCAGGACCAGGAGGTGGAGGCGGTAGGCGTGTCGGCAGCCTTCGGCGCGCAGAGCCAGATCGCCCAGGACCTGCTGGCGGCGGGCAAGCAGGTGTTCATGGAGAAGCCGATGGCGGTGTCCGTGGAGCAGGCCGAGGCCATGCTGGGGGCCGGCCGGCAGGGCGGCGGGCGGCTCATGGTGGCTTACATGAAGCGCTACGATGCCGGCAACGAGCTGGTCAAGCAGGCTGTGGACGAGTTCCACCGGAGCGGCGAGCTAGGGCGCGTCACGTTTGCCCGAAATCACGGATTCTGCGGCGACTGGGTGGCCGGTCTGGACACGCCGATGGAGGTCACCGATGAGCCCATGCCGCCCTCGCCCATGCCGCTGCCCTCGTGGCTGCCGGAGCAGTGGGGCGGCAGCTATCTGGGCTACCTACAGCAGTGGACCCATAACATCAACCTGCTGCGGTGGTTCCTGGACGCCGGCGAGAACGTGCGCGTCAAGGCTGTGGACCTGGACGACGACGGCATGACCGGCATCGTCATCTTCGACATGGCGGGCGTGCGGGCGGTGGTGGAATCAGGCGGGCTCAGCCACTACCGTTGGGACGAACACACGCAGGTCTACTTCCAGCACGGCTGGGTGCACACCTGGGCGCCGCCGCTGCTGCTGAAGAACCAGCCGGCCGAGGTCGAGATCTACCGGGCCGGCGACAAGCAGGAGTTCACACGCAAGGTCCCGCGGCCGGCCTGGACCTGGGCGTTCCGTCGGGAGGCGGAGCATTTCATCCGCTGTGTGCAGACGGGCGAGCCGTTCCGCTCCTCCGGCGAGGACACGCTGACGGATGTGCGCCTGTACGAGGAGGTCTACCGCGCCTTTCTGGCCGGGCGCTCCTAACTGCACCGAGGCCTGGCAGCATAGGTAGGCGCGTGGTGACCTCGCCTACATCGCAGATCGTACACCCTACATCGGCTCAGGCGTGCCCTCCCCGGTCGGCGTGACCGAGTGGGCTAGCCCCACTTGCCCTTGCCCTGGTGCACCTCGATCTCGGCTTTGACCCACTGCTGGAGCATGAGGGCGTCCTCCTGCGCCTTGATGAAGATGTGCACGCAGCCGGGATCGAGGTTGTCCTCCTCGCCGGCCTTGCCCACCTTCGTCACCTTGCGCAGGAGCGTATCCAACTGCATGTGCAGGTCGTTGGAGCGGCGCGAGCGGCGCACCAGCTCGGCGGGATTGTCCTCCAGCTTGTGGATGTCCTGCTTGGGTGCCCCACAGCGCGGGCACTTGTCTGGCGCCTGCTCTGCGTCGAGCACCAAGTGGCAGTTGCTGCACTTCCACAGCGGTAGTTGAGCCACGATCCAGCCCTCCTTGTTGCGGCAGTAATACCCGGGTCGGGAACGGATCCGTCCCCAGCCGGCTGGCTCCATGTTTCGCCAGAGGGCACCAAAGGCCTGCCGGCTGTGCTGGTGCTGTGGCCCCGCTCACCGGCGACCAAGGTGCGGGGGCGATGCGTGCGGAACCTCGTCTCGCGGTTGGGTCCAGTGAGCACCTACTCTCTGAGCCAGTTGACTGCCTTGGTGCTGGCCTCGATGGTGGCTGGCGGGGCCGCTGCGGCCGACTTCGTGCGGCCGGAGAAGGCAGGCGACCCGCTGCGCTGGGGCATGGTGGGCGGGCTTCAGATTGGCTTGTGGCAGGCGTCGCGCCGGGATGGGCCCCGCGGGTTGATCCGCCTGTTCTATCCGGTGGATGGCCCGCAGCAGGCGGCCAGCCTGGTGAACTTCATCGCTGTGGAGCCAGTCGTGGAGGGCCGGAAGGGGTACAGCGAGCTGGAGCGCAGCCCCGGCGATGGCCAGCAGGGCCTGCGCATGGCGGCCATCCAGCAGCCGCTCATGGCGACCACACGGGACCCAGCCCCACCCTCCGCGGGAGAGTTGGGTACGCTCACCGACCAGCCTGGCGTCAGTACGCTGTCCGTGCCCATTGCCGTGGAGCCCTTCGCCAATGGCGCCCACGTAGGGTTGGTGGCTACGTTCCGCAGCGACCGTCCTGGTGAGGTCCAGTTCGCGGTTCACGCCGAGCAGGACAGTGCCAGGCTGGAGTATGCCACGCTCTCGGCCACCATGGGCAACTACGCGCGGCTGCGCAGGCTGTGGCTGCGGACCCGGGTAGTTGACAGTAAGGTGGTCTACGCGGACTACCAGGGCACGGACTTCACCAGCGACGTCTACTTCCCGCGGGATGACCTGCTCGTGACGCGCGAGGGGGACGTCCTGGTGGCGGCTACGCCTGACGAGGCCCACCCGGCTGCCGTCAGGCCCTTTGCGGGGCGCTCTAACTGGTGGTGGCACGGTGGGGTGTTCACGCAGTACTGGCGCAAGCCCGCTGGGGCCTCCAAGCCCGACCTGCACGTCCGGGTGAACGGCCGCCGCACCTACTGGGGCTTCGGCCAACTGATACCGGGGGGCGTCTCCTTCGAGAACTCCGAGCTGCGCGAGCGCTACTACCCCGGCCAGGTCTTCGTCTGGGGCATCACGCCAGAGACACCGCTGGCCCTGGGCTTCCCCAACTTCGACGCGCCCCCGCCTTGAGGGCAGCCTGGCCCCCACAGGCCGTCTTGAGCCTGCTGGGTGGTCTACGAGGCGCTTTCGCCGCCGCGCGCGCTTGCTGAAGCATCTGGCTAGCGGCCAGCACTACGGGCACACCGGGGTGCCGGAGCAGGTTGCTCATGGTAAGAATTCGTGCTACTATGGTAGAATCGTGGAGTGGGCTACCCGCGGGTGGGGCGGGATGTGTCTGCTCGTCGCCAAGTCGGCATTCAGAGCGCTGCTCGGGCTCGGCGTACGAGGGAGTGCTCCCCCTTCATGCCTCCAGAATACGAACAGCAACGCGGCTTCGCCATGCTGGGCGTCCTCCACGAGATCATCGAGCGCATGTCGCGCGCTCGTCCCCTGTACACTAGCCAGGAGAACCTGGATTTCCTGGTCAAGCGGGCGGCAGACATCACTGAGGCTCGCGCCTGCACCTTGCGGGTATTCGACCGCAAGCAGGGCGTACTGACGCTACAGGCGAGCCACGGGATGAGCCGGCGCTATCGGGAGAAGCCGCCGCTCAAGGTGGGGGAGAGCATCGCCGGGGAGGTCTTCCGCCGCGGCACCCCCATCGCTGTCCCCAACATCAACGGCGAACCGCGCTACCTATACCGGGACTACGCGGCGTCGGAGGGCGTGGTCTCGCTGCTGAGCGCGCCGCTGTTGGGGGGCGAGGGGCCGCAGGGGACCCTGACCGTCTACTACGACCGGCCGCACCACTATGACCGCGCGGATATCCAGTTCTTCACCATTCTGGCCAACGTTCTGAGCCTGGCCATCGAGTGCGCGGACATGTACACGCAACTGACCACCCACTACGTGGACACCGTCAGCGCCTTCGTGCAGGCCATGGAGGAGAAGCACCCTTACACGCGGGGCCACTCAGAGCGGGTGGCGCGCTACGCGGTCATGATCGCTCACGAGTTCGAGCTGCCGGAGGACGAGATCAGGCTGTTGCAGACTCTGTGCCGCCTGCACGACCTGGGCAAGCTGACCATAGACCTGTCTATCCTCGACAAGAAGACCATTCTGGAAAGGGCTGACTTCGAGCTGCTTAAACGGCATCCTGGCGCTGGCGCGGCCATCCTCTCTCCCATTCGCGGCTTCCGGCCGTATCTGGGTTTGGTGCGCTCTCACCACGAGCGTCTGGACGGCCGGGGCTATCCTGACGGCTTGCGCGCCGAGGATATTGACCAACTCACCCGCATCGTCACGGTGGCAGACGCCTACGATGCCATGACCTCGGAGCGCGCCTACAGCGAGGCTTTCTCGGAGGAGCGGGCGCGCCGCGAGCTGGAGTTCGGCGCCCACACCCAGTTCGATGCGGAAGTGGTGGGGGCGCTCCTGCGCGTGCTGGCGCGCGAGCGGCAGGGGGACACGCTGGCCAGCCGCGGTAAGTCGGTCTAGGCTCCGAAGGCGCGCGCCTGCTCGCCCGGCGCGACTCGGCTCGCCCGCCGCCCATTGGTGGAGGTGGACAACATGAACGTCTGCCAGAGGGTGCGTTCCTGCCCTGCCAGCCACTACTTTAGCTGCGTGGCCTTCGAGACCGACTGCAACTGCTGGGAGGTGGCCGATAAGCCCTGCTGCAAGCGCAGCGACCTAGCGCGCTGTGCCGAGTGCCCCATTTACATCGAGGCCCAGGAGTATCTGGCCTCGCTGAAGGGCGAGGGCATCTAGCCTCCGCCGGCCTGGCCGGGCGCGAGGGCCTGCTTGCTGCGGGTGTAGGCCAACGGCACGTCCGCCCCCAGGTCGGTCAACACGTTGAGCGCGATCTTGACGTCCTCCTCGACTTCCTCCGGGCTCAAGAAGCCCACCGCGACCGTGTCCACCGGCCGGATGGTCTCGTAGACAAACCGCAGGCCCGTGGGCGGCATCACGCGGCCCGCAGCCAACGGCTTGATGCACAGGACCGGCTTCTTAGCGTTGTTGATGACCCGCTGCACCCAGTCGGTCTCCACCTGGCATAGGAAGCCGATGGGGTTGTAGATCTGGACGTAGGTCTCGATGTCGTAGCCACCCTCGTCGGCCACGCGGACCGTCTCCGGGCGGTGGGTGCTGAGGCCTGGGATCATGTCCAGCTCGCGCACCCGCTGGCAGAACTCCGTCAGCCCCTCTATGCGCAGCTCGGGCACGTTCATGCGGTTGTCAGTGCAGCTCTGGTGAGGCAGGCAGAACTCGGCGCCGTGATCGGCCGACCACTGCACGCCTGCCAACAACTGCTCCAGTGAGTCGCTGCTGCTGCCCGGAGTGCAGAACCAGTAGAAGTGATAGCCGGTCTGCTGCTCCAGGCTGACAATGGCCTCGTGCATCCTCTCCACCGGGCCGCTGACCACGGCGTTGATGCCGTACTCGCTGCACTTATGCAGGATCTCGACGATGCGCTCCGTGGTGAAGTAGCGCTTGAACCAGGCGTCCTTGGCGGCGCTGAAGTGCGAGAAGCCGAAGAACGGATTGGACCCGCAAACCATGCGCGAGATCTCCAGCCCGCCGATGTTGGTGGTGGCGAATCTCATGCTGTGGACCTCCGAGTGTTGCTGTGCAGCAACCGTCGCAGTCACGTGCTCAAGCATCATTCTACCACACGCCTGGCCCGACCTTCTGTAGTGCGCGGCGCAGCCTGGCAGCAGCCGTCACCCGGCCTCTGGCCGCCCTCTCCCACGGGGAGAGGAACAGGGCAACGTCAAACCCTCCACGTCAACCGCAAGTCGGCAGCAGGAGCTGCCTCCCACGTACAAGCCTTCTCTGCCGTGTTCTCGAGCCTTTCTAGGGCCTTCGCGCGGCACAATCTGGCTCCTCGAGGCCCCTGCATTAGCGCTGCCCGCGGTCGGGTAGGAGCCAGCTCCCGCTGGCGACTTGCCGTTGGTGCTGAGGGCTGCGGGCAGCAGGAGGACCCCGGCCGGCCGGGAATCTAGGGCCGGGAACTCCGGTGGCGTTCCGGGCGTCGAGGAGGCATAGGGAGCACATACTGTAGTGCAAGATGGAGGTGGCTAGCTATGAAGCGGGGAGTAGCGGTAGGGATCACGGTTATCATCCTGGTCTTGGTGTTGCTGGTAGGCGTTTGGTATTTCCTGTACGGCGCGGGGAAGCAGCGGGCAGCGGGTGGCTACGGAGAGGCTGTGCCGGCGGGCAACGCGCCTTCGGGCCATGCAGCGCCTCAGCTTGCCGCGAGATCGCCCACAAGAGCAGCCCGAGCCGTCTCCTCTCAGGCGGAGGGGATGCGGCCCAACCCCAACGCCTACGTCACGAGCACCTACCTGGGCGGGCGCGGGGCCAAGGAGCGCCTGGCGAAGCTCATCGAAGAGGGCGTACTGGTTGACGGCAAGCAGGTGAAGCTGGAGGCGTTCAGTCACGAGTACTCCCAGGCCTTTCCCATCCCCACCAAGACGGCTCTGAGCCTCAGCGCGGAGACCGAACGCGCCAAGGTGCTGACCAAAGGCGGCCGCACGTACCTACAGGTGGGCCTCCAGGGCAGCAAACGGGAGGCTCCCGAGCGCCCGCCGCTGAACCTCTGCCTGGTGGTGGACCGCAGCGGCTCTGCTCCAGAACGGGGAGAACGGCGAGGCGGCCAAGGTGATTGACGAGCAGATGGTGGTGCTGGGCGTGGCGGCGCGGGAGTGGAAGGACCCGGACCTGGACCGCGATGGCGCGCTGCTGGCGGCATACAAGGACGTCATCGCCGGCGTGGGCACGCGCTATGCCGCCGACACGGAGCTGGGCCAGTATCTGGCGAAATCCCTGACCTACTCGGCCTACCAGCGGACGCATTGAGGAGGCTGGGCTTATGAGCACGCGGGGAAGAGAGCACTGGCTGCTGTTGAGCGCCATGACGGTAGCTGCCCTGGCGGCTGCCGCCGTGGCCGGGGCGGAGGTCAACCTGGCAGGCTTCCAGCGGGTGGGCCAGGTCGAGGTGCCGCTGACCGGGCGCGAAGTCGCCCTGCCGCTGGTGCGCGGAGCAAGGCCCGGCGACTTACGGATCGTGCTCGACGGGGTGTTTAGCTGCTCCTACAACGGCCGCAGCTACGACGCCTTCTACACCACCAGCGACACAGGGGCGTTGGACCGCCGGCACGACTACGTGCGCTGGTCGCCGGACGACATGAAGCTGGCCGAGTACGATACCTCGGCGCACCGGTACGTGCTCAAGCTGGCTAACGACAGGGGAGAGCTTCCCCAGGCGGTGACGGCGCGTGTAAACGTTGACCGATTCGTGACCGACCTCATCATCACGCCCTCGCAGGTCACGGATTCGCTCAGCGGCAACTTGCGACTGGGGGTGTGGCGTTCCTCCAGGTCCGGCGCGGCCGCCTGGCTCACCTTGGGCCTGGTGCTGGTGGCGGCGGCATTGGTCGCCGTGCTGCTGCGGCGCCGGGCGAGGCCAGCCGCGGAGATGGCGGATGTGGCCCAGTTGCTGAGTCGCATCGAGCGCAAGTACGGGTCGGCCATGAGCGTCATCGAGGGCCAGCGGCCGGACGCCTTTGAGCTGAGCTCTCAGCTTGAGCGACTGCGGGACGGTGCGCAGGAGTTGGCTGAGCACATCGCCGCCTTCCGAGGGGCCGCCGGCACGGTTGACCAGCAGCAGCTCGAAGGCGAGATCGCCCAGGTCGAGCAGCAGCTTGAGCAGACGCAGCGCGACGACCTGCGGCAGGAGATCGAGGCCACGCTGGCAGCCAAGCGCAAGCTGCGCGACCTGCTGGCCGACACCGAGGCCAACGAGGCGCGCTATCTGCTGCGGCTCTCCAAGATCGAGTCCACCATGGACGCTACCACCGTGTGGGTGGCCGGGCAGGAGGCGCGGCTGGCCGATGAGGTAGGCGAGGATCGCGCTATCGCCGAGCTCCAGCAGGAGCTGAAGTCGCTGGATGAGGCCATCGAGGAGCTGAAGATACTGGATTGAGCGGCGCGCACTGCGTTGGCAGCCCTCACCCCATCCCTCTCCCATTGCGGAGCAAAGCTCCGCAGGGAAAGGGCGGATGGGAGGGAGCGCTGGCCGGGTGAGGGCTGGTGTTCTGGTAGGGCAGGGGCAAGCCCCCGCCGTAGGTGGCTGATCAGTGCCCGCCGACCATGGGCACGAAGCTGACGGGGAAGATGGTGCGCTGGCTGAGGTTGCCGTTCTTGTCCTTCTCCACCAGCATCAGGTT
>Ga0315282_10005174_pt1 | contig 22322 bp, 19 predicted proteins | sample YL17G07_20_MG_FD_203693 | JGI IMG/M metagenome (GOLD analysis project Ga0315282, IMG submission 203693) | Sediment microbial communities from Yellowstone Lake, YNP, Wyoming, USA - YL17G07_20 | ecosystem: Environmental > Aquatic > Freshwater > Lake > Sediment | place: USA: Wyoming | collected... | reverse complement strand
CCCCAACACCACCCCCTCCCCCACCTCCCCCGCCGCCAATACCACTCCCTCTCGGTGCAGAGGTCATGGCAGAGGTAAGATCTGAGGTGACTGAATTGATGGAGTGAGTAAACACATACGGGTTGAAGGTCCTAAACCCCCCGGGGGATACATACCAATCGGGAGGATCCTGGTAAATCCCTTCGAAGGCCTTCGCCCAATTGTCTGCCACATCGAGGGCGACGGCATAAGGCAGGAACTTTGAAAAGAGATTTATATCTCCCATTTTTTGAAGCCTGTCTTTCTCGGCACGATTCAAGAATTCCTGAAATCCCAGAATATCCATGTAGGCAGAAGCTCCGGCGTTGGTCTTCGCGGGCATAACCCTTGCAAAAAGAATCACAGGCAAACCCGTTAACACCGCCGCAATGATGGATTTTGCCGGAGACTCAGAGAATAGGAAGAGCAATGCAAAACTTCCGAAGACCATGATGAAAAATCCTATGCCTCCATAAAGATTTCTCACCTTCTCCGGACTGCTCAGAAAATACTTCTTCTTAATTAATTCTCCAAAGAGGGTCTTCCTTAAGAAATCCAGGTTTGTATAGAATCGATTTTTCAGACTCGACACGAGTGTCCCTGGTAGAACTCCAGGAACCAGGCTCCTCATCAGTTCTTTCTCAAAGGCGCTGAGAGCGGCATCCGGCTCCTTTACCTTTTTGATATAGTAATCTTTCTTATCGAAGATTAACCCCTCTTCTTTCTGTTCTTCGATTTTGACATACCCCTTGACCGCAAGCCCGAGAATCGTTGAAGTGATATCCCTCGGATCGAGCCTTTCATCAATAAGAGCGCCTACCTCCCCGGGGCTGAGCGATTGATTGTTAAATTTTGGAGGTTCATACATCACCGTGAGAGACTCTCTGACCTTTGGGTCTCTTCCTCTCCTTCTCCAGTGGAAGATCATATAGATGAGTGCAAGAGGAGGAAATAGAAAGACCCAGTTCTCCCTGAGGTTGATGGCCCACAATAATTTCTTCCATGAGGAGGGAGGGGAAACGAGCCCTTTATCCCATCCAAAGGCAATGGTGAACCCTTCGCCAATGTTCAGTTTCCTCGTCGTTGAAAACTTAGCGCCGTTCTCATAGGTGCCGGAGCCGCATTGAGATTCCTTTGACCCATAGCGACCCGTATAGCACGCCGTCCACAAGTTCTTACTTGAACTTTTCAAGGCCAGGCTTGCATTCGCAGAAGCCTCTTCGATAAGGGCTTTCCAGTCACTCCCGGTTACATTCCAGTAGAGCTCATCGTGGTCATCAAGGAAGAGGATGGCGTTTTCGACCTCATAGGTGATCACATAAGTTTGACGGTCTTTCACAAATCGCTTCGGATCCCCGATCCTGATCTGAATCATGTGATCTTTCTTGCTTACCTTATATTTCCATTCCTTCCCCGAACCATCCTTCACGGAGAGCACTCGGGTCGGCGTTTCGGTCACATGTCCAAGCTCCCCCCTGTATTTGAAGGGGAGCTCGCGATAGATCCCATGTCGAGGCCTATCAAAAGTTACCTCGATGGTCTCCTTGACGACGAATGAAGAATCCCGATCGATCATGATATCGGAGTGGTATCGGTTGATGGTGAAATATTGGGCAAAAGAAGGGGAAACGAATAGGATGAGGGTAAGGCTGAGGAAAACAAATAGAGCGAACCAAAATGGTTTTTGAAACATTTTCATTAAAATTTCCCCATCGATAAACGTAGGGTGCGTTCCCCCTGCCTACCGGCAGGCAGGCGAACGCACCAATAAAAGGCGTGATCGGGGATCACGCCCTACAAAATATATTTACATTAGTTACGAGAAACTTACCTTCACAGGCTTTCGCTCAGCCTCGGGGGCCTCGAGCTGGAATAATTCCTCTTGTTTGAAATTAAACTGAGATGCAATGAGGTTTGAGGGAAACGATTCGATTAGGATGTTATAATCCCGGACCACGGCATTATAATACCTTCTCGCATATTCAATGTTATTTTCCAATTCCTGGAGTTGAGATTGAAGTTGTAAAAAGTTAGCATTCGCCTTCAACTCAGGGTATGCCTCCGCGACCGCAAAGAGGCTCTTCAAGGTATCTCTTAACATATTCTCTGCTTTCGCCATCTCTGCCGGAGAGGTAGCCTGCATGGCCATGGACCTTGCCTGAGTGACCTTCTCAAAAACGGTCTTCTCATGGGAAGCATAGCCCTTCACCGTCTCGACCAAATTGGGAACCAGGTCATATCGCTTCTTACACTGAACATCGATATCTGACCATGAAGATTTCACCGTATTCCTAAGTCGAACGAGCTTGTTGTAGATCGCGATGCCCGCCAGGAGAGCGATAACAACGATTCCAATGAGGATATATAGAAGTATCATACGACCTCCTTATGTTAAGATTGCCTCGTCCAAGAGATTGGGGACGGGTTCACTCTTTCCCTTCCTTGTCTGAAAAGATGATCAAGAGGATGCAATGTGGAAATGAGATCAAAAACATTCGGCCTTACTCCTTTAGATTAAAATCCATTTTAATTCCTGCCACCTGAATGATATCTCCGTCCTGAAGTCTATATTTCCCTGAAACGACCTCTCCATTCACTTTTAACTCTTTTCCGCTCGCAGGACTGATGAAGTAACCCTCTTTGCTCCTGTTCACAAAAGCTGCAAATTTGGGAGCAAAAAACCCCTTTAATCGGATCTTGGCACTGCTTTCCTTTCCAATGGAGGTCATCCTCTCCGTGAGATCATACTCTTTTTGATCGGTAGACCCCTGGAGGATGGTGAACCGTCCAATGACTTCACCGCTGCTGGTGATGGAGCGATCTTTACTGATCTGGGCCAGCATCTCCTGCTGCACCTTGGAATCGATCACCATCGTTTCACTCAACTGGCCCTTCTTCAGGACTGCCTCTGGCTCCTTCGAACCGAAAACGTCTGAAGAGATGAATTTCAAAACGTGTTTCCCAATGAGGATTTCATCTCCATTCTTCAACGGAGATTCCTGAACCATCTTACCGTTCACAAAGGTCCCATTGAGGCTATTGAGATCTTCGACCAGAAACCAATCCTCCATCTTGAAGATCCTCGCATGATGGCCTGAGACGGCGAGGTTATCAATCTCTATATCATTATCTGGCTTTCTTCCAATGGTGATAAGTTCTTTTTCTACGGGGATCTCCTTCAACACTTTATCCTTAAATTTGAGGATGATCTTCGTCATCATTTACCTCCTTATCCATCCTAAACTTCTTAAAAGACGGAAGAGCAGATTCTCTCGATGAAAATGAGCCACGATCACTGTGATATTATCCTCTCCTCCTCTTTGAATCGCCAGATTCACGAGCTCATCACAAACAATCTCAGGCCTTTTGCTGGACTGAACTTCAGACAGGATTTCATCATCCGAAATCAACTCACTCAGTCCATCACTGCAGAGAACTAACTGATCACCCTCCGATACGGTAAGCTCCTCCATATCCACATCCACTTCGGGAGCGATACCCAATGCCTTTGACAGGATATTTCTCATGTCGGACCGGGCGGCCTCCTCTCTGGTTATCATTCCTCGGGCCACCTGCTCAGATACGATCGTATGGTCATCTGTGAGCTGTTCAATCACTCCCCCTCTGATGAGATAGGCCCGGCTATCCCCCACATGGGCAATGCTCAATCTTTTCCCGTCAAGCTGAAGGGCTGTGAGGGTTGTCCCCATCCCGTTTAGCTGGGACTGACTGCGAGAGGCCTCATAGATCATCTTATTGGCAAGCTTGACTCCTGAGTCTAACCTGTCCGGGAGTGGCTCCCCTTCTTTTTTAAGGGAATCCCTCAAGATCTCTATCGCCATTTTGCTTGCAACTTCACCTGAGGCATGTCCTCCCATCCCGTCTGCAATGGCCAGAAGTCCAAGATCCTTTTCGATACAAAAGGCATCTTCATTTTCTTTTCTTACAAGTCCTTTATCTGTTTTTCCGTGCACAATGAGTCGCAAGACCGCTCCGCACCTTTCAAGAATTAAACGACAGTGTAGGATTGCGAAAATAAAAAGTCAAGAATATTGATAGGAAAGGGAGTTATAAGGTTGAGGTTGAGGTTGAGGTTGAGGTTGAGGTTGAGGTTGAGGTTGAGGTTGAGGTTGAGGTTGAGGTTGAGGTTGAGGTTGAGGTTGAGACTAAGATGAATGATCTAAGTTGAACAGGAGATAGAAACCAGGAGGCAGTGCGACTTAGAGGTCTAAAGGGTGGGACCGTTCATCCGACGGAAATGACGCTCCGCTTTTTTCACGGCTGGCCAGAGGCCCAGGTTCATGGGCCCAAAGATGATTAGACGCCTTCCGAATTGAAAAGGATTGAATACTCTTTTGACCATGGAGGGGATGGAATAGAAAGAACGATTCACCTTCCAGAACCCTTCTTGAAGTTCTTCCGCAGTCATTCGTTTCGGCCGAAAGACGACCGTGGCCATATCGTACTTCGACCAATCCTCCGTCAAAAGCCTTCCTTCCTCCTTCAACCTCTGATAGACTCGGGTTCCAGGGAACGGAGTGAGGATGGGAAGAAAGGCTCCGTCGATCCTGTTCTTCTCGGCAAAGGTTATGAATTCATCAAAGACAGACGCATCATCATAATCGTAACCAAAGACAAAGGAGGCGTAGACTCCGATCCCCGCTTCATGCAGTTTTTGAATCCCCTTTTCGTAAGCCTGCACTCGATTGATCCGTTTCCCCATGAGGTTGAGGTTCTCTTCACGAAGGCTCTCGAATCCGATGAAGAGCCCATGGCATCCTGCCCTGGCCATCAACTTGACCAACGCATCATCTTCTGCAATATGGATCGGCCCTTGGCTCACCCATCTCAAACGATACTGAGAAAGCATCGTGAGGAGTTCCTTCGCATGGGAAAGATTCCCAACCAGGTTGTCATCAACAAAGAAGATGTAAGCCTTGGATCGTTCCAGGGATTGAATCTCTTTTTCAACTTCAGAGACCGGCCTCATGCGATACGTCTTCCCATGAAGGGCGGTCACGGAACAGAACTCACAATCGAAAGGACAACCCCGCGTGGTCTGGATCAGGTTGTGAAAAAGGTACCCTTTTCGGGGGAAGAGGTCCCTTCTCGGAAAAGGAAGATGGCTCAGGTCCGTTCTCCCCTCTTGACGATAAAAAGGGTTTAGTTCTCCTCTTTCTGCATCCTCGATAACCTTAGGCCAGACCTCATCCGCTTCCCCGATCACCACACTGGTCGAATGTTTCTTGGCCTCTTCAGGAAGCCAGGTGGCGTGGATCCCTCCAAAGACAACCTTTCTTCCTCTTTTCCGAAATTGGTCCGCAATCTCATAGCCCCGTGGGGCGAGGGGGGTGATAGCAGTGATGCCAATCAGATCCACGTCCTGATCGAAGTCGATCTTGGTGAGGCTTTCGTCGATGATGCACAACTCATGATGCGACGGCGTGAGCCCTGCCAGAAGGGAGGTTGAAAGGAGAGGAAATTTAAAAGCGATCACATCCCAGAAACTGTCCTTCGGCCATCTGGGAATGATAAATGCGATCCTCATCTCAATCTCTTTTTCCTAAGGAGTTGGGCAAGAGGTTTCACCTCTACCCCTTCCGGAACAACCCACCGAAAGGAGTCCTCCGGAAGGGAGGAGTTGATCGAGGGATCCTTCAGTCTGATATCAATTCGGGTCTCTTTCTCAATCACATTGATCCTTATACGATGGGGAATTTCACTGCCTTCGGGTTTTTCTAATTGAATCTCGATAGGACCAGCCTTTTCGATCAGATCCTCAAACTCAGAAACCTCTCCTGTGTAGGCCCTTTTCTGAAAGGGAATGAGGAGGAAGAATTCGCCATCCAGATAGATCGCATCGAACAAACCCATTCCCAGAGGATGGTAACCAAGGAGTCTCAACTGGTTGGGCTTTTGGTAGAGGAGATATCCGTTCAGGAGAAAGTTCATCTCCTCCCCACTTCTCACGGTATCAATCCGCATCGAAGTCCTGGCCTGGAGCGATTCGACCGAAGAGAAGCTTTCGAGAATTTTGGTAATGGGATTTTCGATGGTGGGTGGAGTGACGACTATTTTCTTCGGACACCCCCACAGAACAATCGCCAAAAGGAGGGTCAGGAAAAAATGGATGAAAGGTTTTTTGATCATCTTAAGAAGCTCCTGTATCGTTTTTCTTCTTTTTCTTTCCCTTGAACCCTTTATTCTTATAACCGATTCAAAACCGCCTCCGCAGTTAATTCTCCAGACGCCACCACTCCTGCAATGCCTCCACCCGGCGAGGTCCAATGGCCGGTGAGGTAGAGGTTTTGAACGGGGGTCATCCGTTGAAGACGATGAATCCCAGACTGGCTTGGAATCTGGGCCCATCCATAAGCAGCTCCCCAGCGGTTATGAGTCCATCTCTCAATGGTTTTGGGGGTTGTCTCTACGCTGACAATGATCCGTTTCTTCAGATCAGGGATGAAGGCTGATGCTTTTGCAATGAGACTTTGGCAAAGTTGATCCCTGATCTCCTTTCCCCAGTCCGCACTGAGATGGTAGGGAACTTTATAACTGAGGCAGAGGGTGCTTTTGCCCTTGGGCGCATGGGATGGATTTACCTTTGAGGGAACAAGGAGATAGAAAGACGCTTCATCCGGAATCCGATTCTCGTGGAGCGTGTGATACTCCTTGAGGAGATGGGCATCGAAGAAGACCTCATTGTTTGATACGGAAAGTTCATCCACCTCGCCTTCAATTCCCAGGTAAAGGATGAAATAAGAGAGAGAAGGTTTCATCCCTTTCAACTTGGACAGGAAGCCACCGGGAAGAGAATCTTCTCCAATGAGATCTATGAAAGTAGAAAAAGCATCCACGTTGGAGATGATTACCTTTCCAGTAATCTCTTGGTCATTCTGTAATTTCACACCCATCGCCTTTTTTTCATCGATGAGGATTCCTTTTACTCCACAGCCCTTGACAATCTCTCCTTCCATTTCCCGAAGGGCTCCCTCCAGCTTGAGGGGAAGTTCTTCTACCTTTCCCTCAATGCAGGAGACGCCATAATTGAAATAAGACATTTCAATCCCAGCCATCCCTACCACAGAGATCTCTTCTGGAGGAAGCAAGGCATAGGAACTTCGAATGGCAAGGAGGGTCTTTAAAAAGGGATCGGAGATCAACCCATTGATTAAATCCCCATAGGTCTTATCCCTGTATTGATAAAGAAGAGGAAATTTTGAAGAGAAGGAGGAAAGGTCGAACCAATCCGAAGAAGATGGAATCTCTGAATATTCCTCAAGTATCTTTCTTAGAATTCCATAGACCTGCTCAATGCCTTCCTTTTCATGCGGAAAAAGGGAAGAGAGGTTTTCGATTTGCATCTCAAGCTTTGAGGATTGTAACACCTTCCGATCCGGGAAATGGTACTCCCTAGCCGGTTCCAGAGGAATGAACCGGATCTGATCTAAAAGATCCAGTTCCTTCAAAAGCCTCCAGATCCTGCCTCCTCTGGTACATTCCCCGATCGACTGGACCGAGAGGTCAAAGGAAAATCCATCTTTCTGGAAAGAGGTACAGCAGCCCCCCACCCTTTGATTCTTCTCGATCATCAGGACCTTCAATCCCTTTTTGGCAAGAAGACAGCCACAGGTGAGTCCTGCCACTCCTGCTCCAATGATGATCACGTCTGTATCCGCCATCACTTCCGCAGTATAACACACCATTTTACCATTCGTCGAATCGTCTTCTCCTAACAAATAAATGGATGGAAATCATTTGGCGTTTTATAATACCTAATCAAGCAGGTAAATATCTAATCCCCCCAACCCCCCTTTAGCAAAGGGGGGAGAGGGGGGATTTTAATAGGTTAACAATATGGACGTGAGCGGAAGATTCATCTCCGGCATTGTACCCCCGGCAGAACGAACAGGGCCTGCCTGGTGGTTTGCTTTTCAGGGACCTAAATTGCTCGTTTACCAGGGATCTGATTCGGCTAGCATCCCCTGTCTCGTTGATTTCTCCGAATTGGGATTGATAGCGTCGAGCCAACATTATCTCGGCCATCTGGACGACAGAGATTGTTATGCCGTTGAATTTGCCGAGGGGACCGCTCTGCCACCCGGGATGACCCTTGAAGGGTTGCGTCAGGTTTATGGGCGTCTTGATGAAACTCTCTTCTGGATGGCAACCCGGGCAGTCCAGATTGTCGATTGGGATAGAACACACCTGTTTTGCGGCCGATGTGCTACTCCGTTACGAACGAAAAGAACAGAACGGGCTAAAGAATGCCCGATATGTGGTCAACTCCATTTCCCCCGGCTCGCTCCGGCAATTATCGTCGTTGTCGAGCGCGGCCATCAACTGCTTCTCGCCCGGTCCCGTCATTTCCTTCCAGGGATGTACAGTGTCCTCGCCGGATTTGTAGAACCGGGCGAGTCATTGGAAGAGGCTGTGGTTCGTGAGGTGAAAGAGGAAGTAGGCATCGATGTTAAAGACATCAAATATTTTGGCAGTCAACCCTGGCCTTTCCCCCATTCCCTCATGATAGGCTTTACGGCCACTTATGAAGGGGGCGAAATCACCCCCGATGATTCTGAGATTGAAGACGCCGGCTGGTTTACGGCTGATAACTTGCCCCAGATTCCTGGCAAAATCAGCATCGCCCGCAAACTCATTGATTGGTTTGTTGAAAAACAAGGATCTTCTCTGAAGAAAGCGATTCCATGAGAATTGATCTACACTGCCAACCCACCTAACGGGCATCACTTAAGTAGCCGGAACCGCAATAAAAGAATAAACAAAAAGGTATCACTTTAGCCTTTTGAAAAATGAATTTCAAAAGCCAAAGAAATTAAAAGAATCACCATAAAATCCCCCTCTATCCCCCTTTTTCAAAGGGGGAAGCTAACATCTCCTCCCTTTGGCGTCTTTTTCCTGCTGGAGGCAGGCAAAGGGAGGCAGGGAGGGATTTTCAAAGCGCTAAAGTATTACACAAAAAGATACTTTTCACAAAGATTTTTCTCGATTGACAAATCCAACATTTTTTGATACTTAAGGGCTGTTTTAATCGATAAGACTGATCTTCTGAGCACGACCAACTAAGGGGGGTGGTGGGTGACCTAAACCTTTTTAAAGGCCTATCAACGTAGGAAAATCCAAGAACAGCAAAGACTCAAAAAACTGCATATATCTCAACCGTGATAGTCTTTAATGACTTAAAGTCCAGGGGTCGCTTGAAGCTCCTGAGTTTTCCTTTATCCAAAAGAATCGAGGGGGATGGGGATGGAGAGGAAAGCAAAAGGCGGAAGGATTGATCCGGAGAAATACGGCATGATTTTTTGCCCCTATTGTGAAGGGGCTGGAAAGTCTTTGGGTGATGCCGAAGGAATAAAGGTTTGCAAGACCTGTGGTGGGTTCGGATTAATCATTAAGACAGAAGAAAGAAAGAGCATTGGCAAGCATGGAAGGACGGTCCTTCTCCTTAGGTAAACCCCGTTAGAAGGTCTTCGACCTTCCAACGGGAGTGCGAACACGGGGCTTTAAACCCCGTGTTCGCTGAAAAAGGAACAGCCATCATCCCCGCTGCTCGCCCCGTTAGAAGTAGGTTACCAAGGGAGCTCCCGGTTAATAATGAAAAATTTCTAACGGGGCAAGCAGCGGGGCTTTCTAACGGGGTAAAGTGATAAAAAAACGTTGGTCACCATATTGAATGACTAATACGAGAGAAGAATCAGCTAAGCCAGTCAGCAAGATTCCCCGGTTTCCCTCCTCTCTATGTCTGTAACCCTTCCTTGTGTGTCCGCCCTGTAACCTTTCGTCCCACAATTAATGATTGAAATTTTTTGCAAAAATTTATAGATTAGAGCCAGCAAGTTGAAAAAGAGAAAAAGGGAGGGAACCGGAATGAAGGAATTATTTATAGAAAGCGGGCTTCAAAGACTTTTTAAACCATCCTTGCACCAAATGACACTGGTCTTAGGCCTCATTGTGTTGATGGTTCTGTTAAACGGGTGTGCCTCTGCTCCCTATGTCTCCAATATTAGTTCAAGTTCCGAGTTAAAGAGGGACCAGAAGATACTGGCAGGACGATTTACATGCTTTGAGAACGATGCCCCTGTTCACTGCACAAAGTCGGAGTTTCTCATCTTTTTTAACAGAGAAGGGGATCTGGAATCGAAGTTGTTCAGCCCTGATGACGCAGGTTACGTCTACATTGCTGTCACTGAAGGTTATTACAATATGGCGACATTTGCCAAAGGAATAAAGAACGGGAAGGGCTTAATATTTGATCTCGATTCATTTCCAGTCATCTTGGTCCGGGCAGAGGATTCTGTCGTAAACTTTGGAACGCTCGAGGTTCGTTTTTATGAGAGCCCAGGGCCTAAGGGATCAACTGCTCAAAGTGGAGGAGAGCGCCCTCAATTACGCATCGACCATATAGCTAACTATGACGTAACTCGGTCTGAGATTGCTTCGCGAGTTGGAAAATTGGCAGGGTCAATTAGTGATGGCAGGGTAGAATTCTTACAGAGAGCCCGGAAATAGTTAATCGATTTTCCTGCCTACCCTGCTTACGCTGCCTACCCTGCCTACCGGCAGGCAGGGATTTCGGAATTACTAAACAGTCCATAACTGAGAAGACATATTCTTCCGAAAATCTCCCCCAACCCCTCTTTGCCAAAGAGGGGGGGAATTCCTCCCTTTTGTAAAGGGAGGGAAGGAGGGATTTAGTTTCCAGTGTCTATACAATTGTGGACTGATTAGTAAGACGACACATACCGTTTGAATAAAATAGAGATATTCGAACCACCGTTAGAGCAACCATTCAATAGTGCGGAGCGGATTGGTTTTTTTTGGAATTGATGCAGAACCACATTGAGGTCACATTCCGGGTCGAGCTGCTCCGTTCCGACCGTTGGAGGAATCATCCCATGAAAAAGACTTAAAGCAACCCCACACGCTCGAATGGCTCCTGAACCATCGAATTCCCCAAGCATCGATTTAAGGCAGCTGACCGAAATCTCTTTTGCCCTCTCCCTAAAGACTTTCTTAATTGCCAGTGTCTCTGCCCGGTCAAGATCATGGGTAGAGTTGGCAGCCGCTGATATGGTATCAACCTTAGAAGGCTCTTCGGCCGCCAGAGACATTGCCTGAGCAATTGAATCTCCGTCAAGATCGTAGCGAAGGAGACCCTCCGTGCTTCCAGCCATGCCGACACCAGCCAGCTCCGCATAGATCTTTGCTCCCCTCTTCTCTGCATGCTCCAATGTTTCCAGTACGAGGATCCCGCTTCCCTCCCCCAGCACAACCCCATTCCGATTTCGATCAAAAGGCCTCATTCCTTCCGAACCCTTTCCTCTCCCTGGAGATAGAGCACCCAGCATGGAGTACACATGATAAAGGGGCTCGCTCAACTCGTCGCCTCCTCCCGCGAGGACAATATCCATCCTTCCCTCTTTTAATAGATGATAGGCATAGGTCATGGCCATCTCTGTGGAGGTCTCCTTATGGGAGAAGGTGATATTCAGCCCTTTGATTCCGTATTCAATGGAACAGTGGCTTGAGATGGCATTGGGCACAGCGGTTTGAAAGAGAATAGGCGCAGCTCCAACCGGCCCATCTCTTAAGAGAGACCGGAAGAATTGGTCAACGGTATCGGAACTTCCGAGGCCTGTTCCAAATGAAAGCCCCATTCGATTCGCATCTTCTATCTTAAGATCGAGGCCTGAATCATCCAAAGCCAATCGGACAGCCGATACCATGATCTTCCCAATTCTATCCATTCTCCTCAGATTCACAGGTTTAATAAAAGTCTTGAAATCGATTTCAGGGAGCTGCCCTCCTAACCTGGACCGGTATGAGCTCACGTCGAACCCTCGAACCGGCTTAATCCCGGAGGTTCCCTGGAGGCAGTGCTTCCAGAACTCCTCCTTTCCAATCCCGATGGAGGAGATGATTCCTAAACCTGTGATGACAACGCGGTTATTCATATCATGTTTCGAGTTTCGTGTTGCGGGTTACGGGTTTCAACTCGAAACGCACAACCCGTAACGTTTGACTATTAACGATACTTGCTAAAGACCAAACAAGCATTGTTTCCGCCGAAAGCAAAGGAGTTCGAGATCGCGACTCGGACATCCTTTCGAATGGATTGATTTGGTGTATAGTACAAATCGCAAAGGGGATCCGGAACTTCATAGTGAATCGTGGGAGGAATCATTCCGTTCTTTATTGTGAGAACCGTCGCCACGGCTTCAATGCCACCCGCAGAGCCCAAGCAGTGTCCCACCATCGACTTGATCCCACTGATGGGAATCTCCTTTGCTTTCTCTCCGAATACCCTTCTGATTCCCCGCGTCTCGGCAATATCGTTAAATGGGGTGGCTGTGCCATGGGCATTGATCGTATCCACTTCCTCTGGAGACACCCCTGCGTGAGTCAATGCCATTCGTATCACCCTCTCCACCCCCTCCCCATTGGGCTCGGGTGAGGTGAGATGGTAGGCATCGGCGCAAATGCCATATCCTAAGAACTCAGCAAGGATTGGAGCATTCCTTTTCATGGCATGTGCCAGCTCTTCGAGGATAAGAATTCCAGCCCCTTCACCGATGACCAGACCCTGCCTCCTCTTGTCGAAGGGCTTGCAGCTTTCGGAATCGACCAGCTTCAGGCTGCTGAATCCGCTGAAGGAGACTTCACACAGAGAGTCACTCCCGCCACTGACCATCACATCCGCCTGGCCCATCTGAATCATCTCATACGCCACACCCAGAGAGGCTGAGCTTGAAGAGCAGACCGTAGCCGTTGTGGATCGAGGCCCTTTGAGACCGGCCTCAAGTGCGATATGATCGGTTGTGGTGGCAAGGGAATAAGAGATGAGGAGAGAAGGAGAAGGCTTCTTCAACCCCTGGTAAAAATCTCTGAAATATCTCTCAACAGAGAGGATGCCTCCAGATCCCGCTCCCAAAATCACCCCTACCCTGTTCTTATCCACAGGATCTCGGTTGAGGCGAGCTGACGACCAGGCCTCTCTGAATGTTACAAGCCCGAACTGGTCACATCGGGAGAGGCGCCGAACCTCCTTCTTTGTAAAATGGTCTTCAGGATTAAGACCGGAAACCTCTGCCGCAATCTTTATCCGATAGGGAGAAGGATCGAAGACCGTAATTTCCTTGGTTCCGTCCTTCCCTTTGATAAGAGAATTCCAGAACTCAGAAACGTTGTTCCCGACAGCACTCACGATTCCCAGGCCTGTGATGACAACTCTCTTCTTCATTTGATTTCTGTGAACGTCACCTTCTTAGAAACTTGAATCTGAGACCCGTATGGACCCTCCCATTCGAACTCATCCATTCCCCTTCTTGAATGCCAACACGGTTTTACTGACTCCCGGAAAGAGAAACTTCTTTCCGCTCAGGTAGAAAAGACCCTCTGAGAGATTCCCAAAAAAGGATGAGGATACACGCTTTCCCAGACTGTCAGGAAGAGTATACCCACCGATGAAGTGCTCACATGAATCAAACTCAACCCTCTTGAGCAAACTTTGAATGGTCTCCGGCGAGAAGTCGGAGAGATGAGCGGGTAGGTCATAGAGTCGATTTTCAATACCCAAAAGACGAAGGAGGTTTTTGATGGGGGTCGTATGAGGATACCTCAGGAGAAGTAGTCCCCCGGGCTTGAGAATCCGATGGCATTCCCTTAGAAAGATGATCGGATCGGGGAGATGCTCAACCACATAGAAGGCCGTCACTGCATCGAAATGCCCTTCAGGAAGACCTGCTTTTTCCAAAGGGCCGGGATAGACGTTCACCGCAAGCCTATCCCTGGCATAGTTCAACCCCCTCTGAGAGATCTCCACGCCCGTGACCTCCCATCCCCTCTTCTTCATCTCAGAGAGAAAAAAACCAAAGCCTGTTCCTACATCCATCAATCTGCCCTTTGCTTTAAGTCTCTGGAGCAGATGGGCTGCCCGTTTGAAGACAAGTTCCATCATCTTCTGCCAGGATTCGATCGACGGTTCCTCCTCGGGCAGATACTGTTGATAAAATTCATGGAGCGCTCCATTCGTTGGTCTTGGATTCAGATAGATGAATTGGCAGCAGCGGCATTTCACCATCTGGAAGGAACCCTCCCGGTGAATAGGAATTCCACTCGAGGCTTTACAAAGGGGACAAACTACCTCTTCAAGTTCAATATCTAATTTCATCTCTACTGTTGAAATCCCCCTAAATCCCCCTTTTCCAAAGGGGGAATCCAATTTTCGCTCCTTTGAATAAGGAAAGATTTCATCCCCCTTTATTAAAGTCGGTGCGACTCGAAACCGAGGGGGAAAGAGGGGGATTAACTTTCACCGATTCGATCCACATCTCAACGGTTCGGGTATAAAGTTTCCAATCCCTCAATCTGGACTGTTCCAGGAAGGTTCGACATTCTTCCAGAGTATAGGAAGAGCGTACGGATTCCAAAAATCCCTTCCTTGCTTTTGGATGTCTTCCGAAAAAAGCCCTCCAGAGAAGATCAAAGATCCAAATGAAGATGGAAGAGGTGTCCCGGTGGAAGTCAACGATAACAAACCCTCCACCCCCTTTCAAGGCTCTGGCCACCTCGTTGAAGAAGTCGACGGGCCGCTCCAGATGATGGAGGGTGTTAATGCAAAGGAGAAGATCGATGGAATGATCTTCACAGGGGAGGGCATAAGCTGAACCCACTTCAAACGCTATCCTCCCATTAACCCCTTCCTCGATTGCATTCTTCTTGGCCAGCCCGATCATCACCGGAGAGAGGTCGATCCCTTTGAATTGGATCTCTGGAAGAGCTTTTGCTATGAAAATAGGAAAAATTCCCGGACCCGTTCCAATATCGAGGGCCCTCCCTTTCTTAACGCCCTTCGCCAGCACCCGTTTGAGAACCCTCTGACAGGGAATTCTCATATAACGCTTCGCCTTGATATTGAAATATTCTGCCAGTTCCTGATCTTCAATAATTTCGGATTCGGAAATACGAGCTTTCATCATCTCTCACCCCTCACCCTTCCCCTCTCCCCCAAGGGGAGAGGGCGGGGTGAGGGGGCCTTTTGCCAGAATTAGCGTTCCCTCGGCCACAGGTTCATCACCAATTCTCGCCTGGACTCTTACCATCGCCAAACTTGAAAAAATACGTAAGACCTCTGCCTCTAAAATCAACTGATCTCCAGGGATCACCTTTCCTTTCAGTCGAAACTCCTCAATCCTCGCCAGAAAAGGGATTTCTCCTCCTTCCGTTTCTTCCTGGGAATGGAATGCCAACCCCCCTGTTTGAGCTAATGCCTCGAGAATCAATATCCCCGGCATGACCGGGTCACCTGGGAAATGACCTGAGAAGTGAGGTTCATCTACACTCACATTCTTGAGGGCAATTGCTTTCTTGCCCGGCTCGATCTCGAGGATTCGATCGATCATCCGAAAAGGAAACCTGTGTGGCAGCCTTTGCAAGATTTCTTCCAGATCGATCATCGTCGCCCCAATCTCCAATGAAGGCAGAGTTAATTTCAAATGTCAAAATCTAAATGCCAAATCAATATCAAATGCTTAAATCCCAAATTGATTTTTTTGAAATTTGACCTTTGGATTTCATTTGAACTTTGAGCTTTGACATTTGACATTAAGCATATCATTTCATTCACAATTGCCTAAAAGAGAGAGATTATCTTAAACACGCCTTTGGCAATTCCCATGATGATGAAAATACCAATGAAGGAGCCGGTCATCATGAGAAGCGTTCCCTCATTCCTCCCTTTTTTCATAAAGAAACTTACAATGCTTGCCGAAAGGATTCCGAAACCCCTAATAGGAAGGGCAGAGAGAAGGATAAGGCCCACATCCCCCAGGGACATCATCTTCTTCAAAAGGGGTCTCTCCTTGATACTGGTCATGACCCGATCGGCCTTTCGGGTGAGCCATCGCACGGGAAAGAATTTCTTACTCGAATGTTCCAAAATGGCCCCATAGACCGGGATCTGTACGTAGTCATAAACCAGAGCCAGAGGAAAGTAGAGAACAACAGGCATCTGGTTGAAGATGGCGAAGAGAACAGAAAAGGAACGACCCAGTGAGAAATGAATGAGCGTGAAGAGGAGGATCAGGTTTCCCTGACTCGTGATGGGTTCCATTCTAGCCCCATGAAGATCGATGAAAAACAGTCTTCAGGTGAAATTCCTAAGTGGAGAACAGCCCGGATCTCCCGATCCATTTTCTGATTGACGATATAACGGAGGTCGCATTCCGGGTCCGGATTGGAAAAATGAATGGTCGGTGGAACCATGCCGTGTTCCATGGAGAGCACATTGGCCACCATTCTCATCCCACCCGAAGCAACCGCCTCCCCTATCATCGATTTGACAGAACTCACAGGAATCTGGGAATAGTGGGAAGGGAAAGCCTTTTTTACTCCCCTGGCCTCAAGGGCGTCTAATCCCTTCGATGAATTCCCGGCTCCGCTGATATAATCAATGGCCCAATTCTGCTTTCCCTGAAGTGCCATCTTGACGGAACGCTCGAGGTCCTCCGATCCATCCCCTTTAGACGATCTTCCAACCAGAGCGTAACCTAAAATGTAACCATAAACTTTCGCTTCTCTCCTCCGGGCATGTTCCTCTGTTTCGATCACCAATACCCCTGCTCCTTCTCCCAAAACCACCCCATTTCTCATCTTATCATAGGGACAGGACTTTTCTCCATGACCCTGATCTGTGGCTAGAAAACCCAAGTCAGAAAACCCGCGGAACAGAAATTCACTCAACTCATCCACTCCTCCTGTAAGGATGAGGTCAGCACTGCCCTTTCGGAGCTGATCACAGGCAAAGAGAAGGGCGGCTTCAGCCGTACAGAAGGACTGGACCAGAGTAGAATTGACCCCCTGAATTCCCAGCTCAATGGAGACATGACTGGACGCAGCATTGGGAACCGTATTGGGAAAGAGGATGGGATTTAGGTCTAAGAAATCTTTCAAAACCTGCCCCCGGTGGAACTCCTCTGAGCTGTAGAGTCCACAGAAACCAGAACCGAGAACGATTCCCACCCTTGCGCTGTTTTCCTGAGTGACAGAAAATTGAGCATCTGCGAGAGCCATTTTCGAAGCAGCGATGGCAAACTGGCTTGCCCGATCGAGGCGCCGGAGCTTGCTGGCTGCAATGAACTCCTTAGGCTGAAACGACCGGACCATTCCTGCTTTCTTGGAACGGGAGAAATGGGTATCGAACTCTTTAATCTCTTCGATGCCCGATCGCCCACCCTTAAGGGAGGAAACAAACTCCTCCTTCCCAATTCCAATGGATGAGACAACTCCGATTCCAGTTATACAAATGCGATCCAACATCATCAATACATCCTTACATATCAAATCCCCCCAACCCCCCTTTTCTAAAGGGGGGAGAGGGGGGATTATCTAAAGGGTGAAAGGTAGCCTCTCTTTTGGGCATCTTCATCTTCATCTTCACCTTAACCTAAACCTTAACCTGATTTGCTATTCGTAGACCTTCTCTTCTTCCCCTTCCAGATCTCCGGCATCCTTCTCCACATCCCTTGTCGTGCTTTCTTTTTTCAGCAACTCACTGTAAAACTCATGCTGAATGAGCAGATCCATGACCTCGTTCGTCCCGGTCCAGATCATCTGCAATCGGGCATCGCGGAAGAAACGCTCGATGGGATAGACATTCGTATAGCCAATGCCCCCCATGACCTGCATGGAATCATTGACAACCGCCCAGAGCATCTCGGTCGAGGTCTTCTTCGCCTCCGAGACCATTCGCCTCGAATCGAGACCTTCATCCATGTGTCTTGCCGTGACATAGACAAGGCTCCGAGCGGCATCGAGTCTGGCAATGGAATCAGCAATCTTAAAGCTGACTGCCTCAAATCTCCGGATCGTTTCTCCAAAGGCTTTTCTTCGGTCAGAATATCGCGCAGCAATTTCCAGACAGCACCGGGCCATACCGAGAGCTCCCGCCGCCGTGGTCAATCGCTCAGGGATCATCATCCGGTTGAAAACCACCCACCCTCCGTTCTCCGGTCCGACGAGATTCTTCGCAGGTACTTTGACATCTTTAAAGTAGAGACGGCCTGTCCCCCCTCCCCTGGACCCCAAGAGCCCATAGACATGTTTGACCTCCACACCCATCTCTCTTTCGACAATGAAACAGGAGATGGACCGGTGGGGTTCAGCCTCTGGGGCTGTTTTTGCATAAACCAGGAAATAGTCTGCACCCTCCGCACCCACCACGAAGCGCTTCTGTCCGTTAAGGATATAATGATTTCCGTCCTTTTTTGCGAGGGTCGTCGCACCGAAGAAATCCGACCCCCCCCGGGGTTCGGTGAGCGCCTCTGCGCAGCAGAGTTTCCCTTCAAGGGTGGGCTTCAAGTATTTCGCCTTCTGTTCCTGGGTTCCGAAATAGTGGATGGCCTCACCCACAATGCTCACCAGTGAGTAGAGGCAGGTCATGCCGGACCCCAGGACCCCGACCTCCTCGATGGCCGCAACCTCTCCTGTCCATTTCATTCCCCGGCCTCCCCATTCTTTGGAAAACCGGAGGCCAAGGAGGTTCTGTTTTGCTAAACTCTCTATATACTCTTTCGGGTACCTCACCTCATCGGCATCCATCGCCCGGATCAAAGAACTTGGAACCTTCTCCCTCACAAACCTTCTGACTTCTTCCTGTAACCTCTTCTCTTCGTCTGTCAAAAGTAGATCAAACATAATCTTTCCCCCTCTCCGGTCGATTTTCTTAGAAAAAATCTTCCAAATCCCCCCACACCCCCCTTTACTAAAGGGGGGACAGAGGGGATTATCAGGAATGCCCATTGCGTCATGTAGGATTGCTCTTTTAGTCAGTTCATCATGATCGATTTTTTACCTAAAAATAAGAAAGAATCAAGAGATTTCTTTGGTTGACCCTATCTGGTGAATGGGTTAAATAAGGGCTATGAAAATTCTCCTCATCTCGCCTGAGCGACAGAGAAAAAAGGAAGAAGCCTTTCTCTTCAGGCTCAGTTTCTTAAATCTTCCCTACGTGGCCGCTGTCACGCCTCCTGATATAGAGGTAAAGATTATCGATGAAGCTTTTGAAGAGGTCAATTTCGATGAAAAGCTTGATTTAGTTGGCCTGACTGCCCAGACCCCGGTGGCCCCTCGAGCCTATCAAATTGCTGCAGAATTCAAAAAGCGAGGGGTTCCTGTGGTCATGGGAGGGGTTCATGCGAGCATGCTTCCTCAAGAGGCACTCCAGCATGTCGATGCCATTGTGATCGGAGAGGCAGAAGAAATTTGGCCCAACCTGATACAGGATCTGAGAAGAGGGCAATTAGGGCGGATCTATGTTGGAAGTGAGTATGTCGATCCCTCCAAACTTCCTCTCCCTAGAAGGGAACTTCTTAATGAGAAATTCTACTTCCCATTGAAATTACTAGAAACCACTCGGGGATGTCCCCATCACTGCGATTTCTGCGGTGTCTCAAGGTTTTTTGGATTTCGATACCGCAATCGGCCCATCAGCGACATTGATCGGGAGTTGAAGGTTCTTTTTCCGGAAGGGTCCGTGATGAACTCCATCCCGAAAAAGATCCTTTCTCTCTTTAGTAAAGATCTTCCCTGCTTTCTCAAACGGAGACTTCTCTATATCATCGACTCTAATATCGCTGGCGACAAACGATTCTGTCTTGACCTCCTTTCTCTCCTTAAAGATTACGATCTCCTCTGGTGGGGGCACGCCCCTGTCTCTGTCGCCTTCGACCAAGAACTTCTTGAGGGTTTTTCCAGGAGTGGATGCATCGCTTTGAATATTGGTTTCGAGTCCTTCTCAACAAAAAACCTTCAAACCATGGGGAAGCGCTTTAACCAGCCTTCCCGATACGCCGAGGCAGTCAGAAGGATCCGGGATCAGGGAATCGGTATCATGGGAACCTTCATCGTTGGACTCGATGACGATGACCAGGGTGTCTTTCAGCGGATCATCGACTTCTGCAATCTCGAGAGGCTCGACTGGGCCCTTGCCTTCATCATGGCTCCCTATCCTGGAACAGAATCTTATAAACGATTGGACCAGGAAGGAAGGATCTTCTGCAAGGACTGGGAGAAATATGATTCCCTCAATGCGGTTTATCATCCCGCTTTGATGTCTGTGGAGGAGTTAGAGCAAGGGATGAAGAATGTGTGGAAAGAGGTCTTCTCCTTGAATTCGATTTATAAAAGAATTCTCAGACGACCCTGGGTTCATCCCCTCTTTTACCTCGGAATGAATTGGCAATTTCACAAACTAACGAAAAAATGGTAGAACCCCGTCCCATCCCTCCCCCCGCGGGGGAGAGGGGAAGCCTGCCTGCCGGTAGGCAGGGGTGAGGGGCCATGAAACTTGGTATTCATACATTAACGAAAACATGTTAGAATAACTAATTTATGGACATCTATTTCTTTGAACTCGCCTCTTTTCTTTACCTTTTCGGGAGCTTCGCCTATTTAGCCTACATTATCTTCCTTAAAGAAAATCTCTCCAAGCTAGCCCCCACCATCGTCTCCATTGGTTTTGCTTCCCATACCCTTGCCCTCATCACGAGATATGCGGAGGCGGGTCATACGCCTGTCACTAATCTCCACGAGTCCCTCTCCTTCTTTGCATGGATGATTATGGGTGTTCTCCTGATCGTCAATTTAAAATACAGAGTCAAGATCTTAGGAGCTTTTATTACCCCCATTGCCCTCATTTTGATGCTCTTTGCCTTGGCTCTTCCCAAAGAGATCCTTCCCCTTGCTCCTGTCCTGAGAAGCTTTTGGCATCCTCTTCATGTGGTCTTTGCTTTTCTTGGCAACGCCATCTTTGCCCTGGCCTTCTGTTGCGGGGTAATGTATCTGATTCAGGAGAAACAACTCAAGTCAAAAAAAATGGGGGCCATCACAAAGAGGCTTCCTCCTTTGAAAGTTCTGGATGATCTGAATTATCAGTCCTTGAAGTTTGGCTTCCCCCTCCTCACTCTAGGAATCATTACCGGTGCTGTCTGGGCCAATTATGCCTGGGGAAGATATTGGGATTGGGATCCAAAAGAGACCTGGTCTCTCATCACCTGGCTTCTCTATGCGGCTCTGCTTCATCAGCGTTTGACCGTCGGCTGGAGAGGACGGAAGGCAGCCATCATGGCCATCGTTGGATTCCTCGCCGTGCTATTCACCTTCTTGGGTGTGAACCTCCTTCTTTCTGGACTGCATACGTATTCCAATTGGTAACCGGAAATTCACAGGCTGAGGTTAAGGTTTAGGTTAAGGGATGAAAAACAAAAGGCAATAAAATGAGTTTCATGCCAAGGTCAAGGCTGGAGGATGGAATATAAGTCATTCGAAGAAATGCTGGTATATTGGCAGGAATTAAACTTTCTCATTAATTCCTTATCCAAAAAACCTTGAAGTTGGTTGCTTTTTTGTTTTTTTCTCAACCTGAGGCTTAACCTTTCTTTTATGGTGTAATTTGTTTCTCAACCTTAACCTCAGCCTTAGCCTTTATGATTTAATATGGAACTTGTTGTTGTCGGATTAAATCACAATACAGCTCCAATCCAGCTTCGGGAATGCCTGGCCTTTCCTGAGAATAAGATGGAAGACGCTCTCCGCAAGGTCCGCACCATTCCTTCCGTGAAGGAGAACATGATTGTTTCTACTTGCAATCGTGTTGAGGTTTATGCGGCCACCCGACAATCCGACAAGGCCATCCTCGATCTCAAGCACTTCCTCTCGCAATACCATGGCCTCCCCTTGAAAGAGTTCGAGAAAAATCTCTACTCTTTGATGGGACAGGAAGCAGTCAAGCATATCTTTCGGGTTGCCTCGAGCCTTGACTCCATGGTGGTGGGTGAACCTCAGATCCTGGGGCAGATCAAGTCAGCCTATGAAATGGCCGCGGAATCAAAGACCTCGGGTCTCATTCTTCATCGCCTTCTCCATCGGGCCTTCCATGTGGCCAAAAGAGTGAGAACGGAGACCAAGATAGGAGACAGCGCTGTATCCGTGAGCTCTGTCGCCGTTGAATTCGCCCAGAAAATCTTTGAGACTCTCGAGAAGAAAACCGTTCTGCTGATCGGTGCAGGGGAGATGTGCGAACTCGCTGCCCGCCATCTGGTCTCGGGAGGAGTGGAAAAGGTTTGGGTGACCAACAGGACTTATGAGCGGGCAGTATCCCTCGCACAGGAATTCAAGGGGGAGGCCATCCCCTTTGACGATATGAACCAGGGGTTAAAGAAAGTGGACATCGTGATCAGTGCGACCGATTCTCCCCAATACCTTATCCGGCATGACCAGATGGCTAAATT
>Ga0315282_10005173_pt1 | contig 22325 bp, 16 predicted proteins | sample YL17G07_20_MG_FD_203693 | JGI IMG/M metagenome (GOLD analysis project Ga0315282, IMG submission 203693) | Sediment microbial communities from Yellowstone Lake, YNP, Wyoming, USA - YL17G07_20 | ecosystem: Environmental > Aquatic > Freshwater > Lake > Sediment | place: USA: Wyoming | collected... | reverse complement strand
GGTACAGCGACACGTTCCCTCGCCCCAGCAGCACCGTCACCTCCCGCCCCTCGCGCAAAAACGACGCCGCCGTCTCCCGCCCAAACACCAACCGGCTCTGGCTGCCCAGCGCTACCACCGCCGCCCCCTCCTTCACTTGCAGGCTGTCCCCGCTGAATACCGTCGTCTTCGCCATCAGCGCCTGCCCGTCCATCGTCGCGTTCGTGCTCCCCGCCACCGACCCGATCACCGCCGAACCCGCCAGCATCGGCGCTGCCGTCAGCAGCACCGCCCCCACCACCGTCACTACCATCCCTCTCCACTTCATCTCTATACTCCTTTCAGTGTGGACCGCCATGGTGAATCAGGCTGTGTGCAAGTTTCTAGTACAGAGGCCTCGTTTATATGCGCAGAGAAATCTCGCCGTCAAGAGGTTTCTCGTAATAAACTCTTAATATTCTATTAACTAGCCACAAAAGAGAAGGGCGGCGCCATTTTCACATCGTGACAAGACGCAAGTGAAACCGCGCGCTACCAACTGCCGGTGAGGGTCTTTGCAGGGGGGATTTCAGCCCGGCACGGGGCCGGCGGCGGCGCGCAGTCTCTGAATGGCCGCGGCCACGCCGTCCGGGGCGCCGAAGACGGCTGAGCCCGCGACGAGCACGTTGGCGCCCGCTTCCACAACCTGGCGCGCGGTCTTCTCGTTGATGCCGCCGTCCACCTCAACGTCGCAGGCGAGGCGCCGCTCGCGGAGCGCGGCGCGCACTTGGCGGATTTTGCCCAGCGTCTCGGGGATAAACTCCTGGCCCCCAAATCCCGGATTCACGGTCATCACCAAAATCAACTGGACGCTCGCGAGCACATCCGAAATCAGATCCACGGATGTCGCGGGGTTGATCACGACGCCGGCGTTCTTGCCCAGGCTGCGAATCTGCTGCAAAGCGCGATGGAGATGCGGCGTGGTCTCCTGGTGAACGATGATGGTGTCCGCGCCCGCGGCGGCGAAGGGCGCGATAAAGTCCTCGGGCCGGGCCACCATGAGATGAGCTTCGAGCGGCAGGCGCGTCACGGACCGGAGGCTTTCGACAATCAGCGGCCCGAAAGTGAGGTTGGGAACAAAGCGGCCATCCATCACGTCGACTTGAATGCGGTCGGCGCCCGCGGCGTCCACCGCCCGGACCTGCTCGCCCAGGCGGGAAAAATCCGCTGCCAGAATGGAAGGTACGATCTTGATCATCCGATTCCCCCCGGAACTTCCCGCAAGCGCTCGGCTGCGGCGCGGTCAACATACCACAGCAGGTGGCCGTTCACCGGCTTGATTCGCTGGGCGGGCAGATTGCGCGGCTGGTAAGGTCCCTCCAAAACGCGCGCCAGGGTGCTGGACTTTTCCGTTCCTGCCACCAGAAACACGCTCTGCCTTGCCGCATTGAGGACTGGGAACGTCAGCGTGATCCTCTCCAACCCCTTCACCTTGGGCCGGTTCGGGCAAACCCACAACTGCGTCTCGTCCAGGGCTGGCGAGTCGGGAAACAGTGAGGCGGTGTGCCCGTCCGCGCCCATGCCCAGTATAACCAAGTCGAAGCGCGGCACGCCTCCTTCCCTCGCCGGAAAGGTTGCGGAGAGCTCCAGCGCGTATTGGTGCGCGGCCTCGGCGGGATCCTCCCATTCCGCGGCCATGCGATGAAAACATTTCCGCGGAACGCGCGCTGGCCCGAGCAACGCCTGCCGGATCATCCTGAAATTGTTTTCGGGATGGTCCGGAGCTACGCAGCGCTCATCCACCTGAAACAGATGAACGCTGTCCCAGCCAATCCGGCTTGAGAAATGGCTCGTGGAGAGGAGTTCATACAACTGGCGGGGCGTGCTTCCCCCCGAGAGCGCGGCGGCGAAATATCCCGCCTCGGCAATCCGGGCGCTCGCCGCCTGCGCGAACAATTCCGCCGCGGCGCCGCTCAGCGCCACGAGGTCGGAGTAGATTCGAAGCTCGGGATCGGACATGCGTCAGTGCGTGATATCCGGCTGCACCCAGGAGCGCCCATCGGCCGCGATGAAAGCGTCCGCTTCCGCCGGCCCCCAACTCCCGGATTCGTAAAAGGCCAAACCCTTCTCGCCGTCCTCGCGCCAGCGGGTGAGAATGGGGTCCACCAATTCCCAGGAGAGCTCGACCGCGTCCTCACGATTGAAGAGCGTGGCGTCGCCCAACATGCAGTCGAGCAGCAGGGTTTCGTAGGCGGTGGGCGGCGAGGAACTGAAAGCCTCGCCATAACGGAAATTCATGGTGACGGGCTCAATCTGCATGATCGCTCCCGGCACCTTGGCGCTGAAACGCAACGACATGCCCTCGTCGGGTTGGATGTGCACGATGAGCAGATTGGGCTCGATGCGCTGGGTCGCGCAGTCGCGAAATAGCAGGTGCGGCACGCGGCGGAATTGAATGGCGATCTCGGAGGAGCGCTTCGCCAGACGCTTTCCGGAGCGCAGGTAGAATGGCACATCCGCCCAGCGCCAGTTGTCGATATGGAACTTCAATGCCGCGAAGGTTTCGGTCACGGAGGCCGGCGCCACTTTCGGTTCGGCGCGATAGGCTGGCACGGTCGCCCCAAGCGCGCGGCCTTCGCGATACTGGCCGCGTACGGCATACTCATCGACCCGCCCGGCGGGAATCGGGCGGATCGAGCGCAGGACTTTTGCCTTCTCGTCGCGTACCGCGTCGGCACGGAACGTAGCGGGAGGCTCCATCGCCACCAGGCTCAGCAATTGCAGCACGTGATTCTGAATCATGTCGCGGAGCAATCCCGCCTCTTCGTAATAAGAGCCGCGCCCTTCCACTCCGAGATCCTCCGCCACGGTAATCTGAACGTGATCGATGTAACGGCGATTCCAAATCGGCTCGAACACTCCGTTGGCAAAACGGAAGACGAGGAGGTTCTGCACTGTCTCCTTTCCCAGATAGTGGTCGATGCGGTAGACCAGGTCTTCGCTGAACGCGGCTGTCACCACGCGGTTGAGTTCACGCGCGCTGGCGAGGTCGCGCCCGAAAGGCTTCTCGATTACGATACGAGTCCAATTCCCGCGCGGGTCGTTGGGCCGCGCCAACCCTGCCCTGCCCAGTTGGCTGACCACGAGAGGAAAGAAACTGGGAGGAGTAGCGAGATAGAAGAGATGGTTGCCCTCCGTGCCTCTAGCCCGGTCAAGCTGGCCAAGCAAATCTTTCAATTGTTCGTAGGCTGTAGGCTCGCCGAAATTCCCCGCCACATAATAGAGCTTCTTTCCGAATCGCTCCTCAAAGGCGGCTGACTCCTCGCCGGGCAAGCGGAGGAATTCCGTCACAGCCTGCCGCATCTTTTCGCGGAACTGTTCGTGGCTGAATGGCGTGCGCCCGCAGCCAACCACGGAAAATTCCGCCGGCAGCATCCCCAGGCCTGCAAGATAATAGAGCGCCGGAACGATCTTCCGCTCTGTCAGATCACCGGACGCGCCGAAAATAACCATGGCACACGGGTCGGGCAGCCGCCGCTGCGGGCTACTCCACAGAGCGCTATTGGGTAATCCAGGCAAACTCATGCTTCACCCAAGATATGCTTCCACGCGCCAACAATTGCATTTATGGTGCGCCCATTTCCAAATTCATTCGCGTCTCCGGCGCAACTCCGCCACGGCCTTCTTCGCGAAGTTTGTGATGTGGTCCAAGCCCGCGTACGTGTTTCGTCCAAGGTGGAAGCAAATCACCGGCCGCCCTTTGCTCTGCAGGGCCTCAAAATCCCCCAACGCCTGCGCCTGCTTCAAAACTCCAAAGCTGTACTGTTCACCAGGAATGGGCAGGTCCTTCCCGTCGTCCGCAGTGATCAGAATGAACAGACCAGTGTTGGGTCCACCTTTGTGGAGTTGCCCGGTGGAATGGAGGTACCGGGGCCCGTATCCAACCGTTGTAGCGAGCCTCAGACCATCACGGAGCTGCAAGCGGAATGCCTGAATGGCCGCCTTGTGGGCGCTCGTAGGTTCGAGATAGGGAAGCAAAGCCACGTAACTGCCTGGCGCGGCCTGGGAAAGAAAATTCGCTAGGCAGGCAGCGCCCGAGACGTCCCCGCCCCTCCCGGACTCGGCGACTTCCCTGCCCTTTTGGGACCCACAGTAGAATTTCACGTCCTCGAACACAGCGAACGGCTCATCTTCCGGCAGGCGGCCATGTGTGCGAAACTCCTCCAGCAAGCGCCGTGTGTTGTCCTTGCTTTCTTGGACGTTCGGCTGGTCGAAAGGATTGATCCCCAGAAGGGACCCGGCCGTGGCCGTCGCGATTTCCCAGCGGAAGAACTCCTTCCCCAGGTCGTATTTGTCTTGCAGCGTAATCCGCACGACCGGATGCCCGGCGTTCTCCAGTGTCTTGAGCCGACTGTTGGCGATTCGCTTAGTCTCTCCGGCTACAGACATGTGAACGAAGATCCGGTCGTTTTCATAAGCGAGGCGTTCGCCAACGTATTCACGGATCACCGGCAAGATCCCCGTTCCTCCCTTGCCGGTGCTCTCCGCAATCAACTGCTCCACCCAATCGCCGAAGGTGTAGATGCCGGCTGACATTACCAGTGTGAGTTTGTCCCAGCCGGAGCGCGCCGCTTCTGCCAGTAAGACGCCCAGTGAAATCCCGGGATTCTCGGCGAGAGGCGCGTCCGAAGAGCAGGCGCGGGCCATCTCCTGGGCGCCGTCGAGCAGCTTGCGAACATCCACACCCGCCAGCGCGGCCGGTACCATGCCAAAGTTCGAAAGAGCGGAATACCGGCCTCCGATGTCGGCCTGGCCGGGGAAGACTTTTCGAAAATGCATTTCCTGGGCGAGCCTCTCGAGGGAGGTCCCCGGGTCGGTGATGGCCACGAAGTTCTCTCCGGCCGCCTCACCCTTCGTTCCACGCACCCGCTCGTAGAAGTACTTGAAGAAACTCAACGATTCGACGGTCCGGCCCGACTTGCTCGAAACCAGGAAAAGCGTGTGGGGGACATCGATTGCCTCCTCCACGCCGGCGACGCAGGCGGGGACGGTGGAATCGAGAACATGCAGTTCGAGGAAGCCGGGGGCTGTTCCAAAAGTCACACGGCACACGTCGGGGCAGAGGCTGCTGCCTCCCATCCCCAGCACCATAGCGTGCCTGTAGCCGGCGCCGCGCACGTCCTCAACAAACTGCAACAGGTCGTCGAGGCGGGCCAACATCAGTTGGGGCACCGTCAACCATCCGAGCGACTTACTTATGATCCGCTGATGCTCGGGTTCGGTCTTCCAAAGTGAGGGATCGCGCGCCCACAGACGCTCGGCAAAGCGCTCTACCCCCAGCCGGGTTAGCGTGGTTGCTACGGCTTCCTCCAGATTAGTCAAAGTCTATCTCCCTTCCTGCCCCGGAGAAGAATTGCCTTTCGATAAGTTACTTTCCCATCAGCGCCTTCGCCCGTTGGACGACGTTCGCCACTGTGAAGCCGAACTTCTCTGCCAAAACTTTCCACGGTGCGGAAGCGCCGAAGCGGTTCAGGCTTATCACGGCGCCCTTTGTCCCCACGTAGCGCTCCCAACCGAATGAAACCGCCGCCTCAACTGCCAGGCGCAATGTGATCGCGGGCGGCAGTACTTCGTCCTTGTACTCCTGGGACTGTTTCTCAAAGAGGTCCCAACTGGGCATGTTCACGACGCGCGCCGGGATCCTCTCCGCGGCGAGCTTTTCATAGGCATCCAGGGCCACGTGCACTTCAGAACCTGTAGCGATCAGGATGATCTCCGGCGCTTTCCCCGACGCATCCGCCAGCACATAAGCGCCGCGCGTCAAGCCCTCGGCTGGGCCATATTTGCTCCGGTCAATGATGGGTAGGACCTGTCGTGTCAGCGCCAGGGCCACGGGGCCCCCTCGATGCTCAATAGCGACGCGCCACGCGACGGCTGTCTCATTGGCGTCCGCGGGGCGGAGCAGCATGAGATTCGGAATGGCGCGCAGCGCCGCGAAATGTTCCACCGGTTGATGCGTCGGCCCGTCTTCACCCAGAAAGATGCTGTCATGCGTGAACACAAAGATGGAACGCGCACCCATCAGCGCCGCGAGGCGGACCGCCGACCGCGCGTAGTCGGAAAACACCATGAATGTGCCGCCATAGGGAATCAGTCCGCTCAGCGCCATGCCGTTCAAGGCGGCGCCCATGCAGTGCTCGCGCACCCCAAAATGGAAATTGCGCCCGCCATAATTGTTCTTGCTGAAGTCTCCCTGCCCTTTCACGTACGTATTGTTCGAGGGAGCGAGGTCCGCCGACCCGCCGAGCAGTGTCGGGAGGCTTGGCGCGACCGCCGCCAGCACCTTCCCGGAAGCCTGGCGAGTCGCCATTGCGCCGTCGGAAGGTTTGAACGCGGGGATCTTCTCTGCCCAGCCCGCCGGGAGTTCACCCTTCTCGAAACGGTCCCATTCCGCTGCGAGATCAGGAAACGTCTGCCGATAGGCCGTGAGCCGCTGCTGCCACTCCGCCTCTGCCGCAGCGCCCTGGTCAATCGCTTTGCGGAATTGCGCCAGCGCTTCCTCCGGCACCAGGAACTTTGCCTCAGGGGGCCACCCGTAGGCCTGCTTGGTCAGCTTGATTTCCTCTTCCCCCAGCGGCGCACCGTGCGCCTCCGCCGTGTCCTGCGCGTGCGGAGCGCCGAAGGCGATGTGCGTCCGCACCATGATGATCGAAGGCCTGCCTTGCTGCGCTTGCGCGGCGCGAATGGCAGCATCGATTGCGGCCAAGTCGTTACCATCGGGGACTTGTTGCACAAACCAGCCATAAGCCTCAAAGCGCTTCGCGCGATCTTCCGTAAATGCCAAGTCCGTCGAACCCTCAATGGAAATGTGATTGTCGTCGTAAAGGTAGATGATGTTATCGAGCCCCAGGTGCCCCGCAAGCGACGCCGCCTCGTGCGAAATGCCTTCCATCAAGTCACCGTCACTGACAATGGCATAGATCTTGTAGTCCACCATGTCATGCCCAGGGCGATTGAAGTGCGCCGCCAAGTACTTCTCCGCGATGGCCATGCCCACACCCGTGGCAAAACCCTGGCCGAGCGGCCCGGTGGTGGCCTCGATTCCCTCCACGAGCAGATTTTCAGGATGTCCGGGCGTCCGGCTTTCAAACTGCCGGAACTGTTTCAGGTCTTCGAGTGACAGGTTGTAGCCCGTCAAGTGCAAGAGGCTGTACAGGAGCATCGAACCGTGACCGGCGGAGAGCACAAAACGGTCGCGGTTCGGCCAGCGCGGTCTGCGCGGATGGTGGCGCAAGTGCCGCGTCCACAATAGGTAGGCCATGGGCGCCGCGCCCATCGGCATTCCGGGATGGCCGGAGTTCGCCTTCTGGACGGCGTCCATAGCCAGACAGCGAATCGTGTTGATACAGACTTGATCGAGTGCCGCTTTCGCGGTTGCTGCCTCACCTGACAAGGTATGACTCCTCCATCACCGAATGGGCTGGCTGGCCGCAGATAATGACAATCCTTCAGACCAGCATCACGGGAAGAAACTAAGTTAAGGATTATATAACTTCGCCTCGGCGTTGGGCAGGGACAAACCCACGGGTCGCAGAAGATTTTTCCGCCGCGAATTCGCCCGCCGCCGCTGTTCCCATCTGGTATTCTATTGCGCCGAATTCATAATGGAAGGCAAAAGGAGACACTTCATGAGCAAGAAGCATTTGGGAATCATTGGACTGGGCGTGATGGGCCGAAACCTAGCGCTGAACGCTGCGAGCAAAGGTTTCTCGGTCGTTGGCTATGATGCTGATGCAGCGACGGCCCGCGAAGTCGCCGACGCGACGGCGGGAAGGGACGTTGCGGTTGCCGCTTCCCTAACTGAGTTCGTGGAGGCGCTGGAAACGCCGCGCCGCATCTGGATGATGGTGCCGGCCGGCAAGACCGTGGACGCCGTGCTCGCCGAACTGAAGCCCGCGCTGGGCGCCGACGATATCGTCATTGACGGTGGCAATTCTCACTTCAAGGACACGGAGCGGCGCGCCAAAGACTGGGAAACAGTGGGCCTGAGATTTTTCGGTATGGGAGTGAGCGGCGGTGAAGAAGGCGCGCTGCACGGCCCCTGCATGATGCCCGGCGGGCACGAAGCATCTTACCGCCGCCTGGAGCCTGTCCTCACGAAAATGGCCGCGCAAACCAGTGAGGGTCCTTGCTGCGCCTACATTGGTCCGGGCGGGGCCGGGCACTACGTCAAGATGGTCCACAACGGCATCGAATACGGCGTCATGCAGACGATTTGCGAGGCCTATGACCTCCTGCGGAGCGTGCTCGGCCTGAGCGCCGCGGAGATCCACGACGTCTTTGCGCAATGGAACGCCGAGGAGCTGAATTCGTTTCTCCTGGAAATCAGCATCCTGGTGCTGAAGAAGATTGATCCCGAGACCGGCAAGCCGCTCGTGGATCTGGTGCTCGACACGGCCGAGCAGAAAGGCACCGGCAAATGGACGGCGCAGGACGCGCTCGACCTGGGTGTTGCCGTGCCCACGCTGACCAGCGCGGTGCTGGCGCGCATCGTCTCCGGGCTCAAGGAGGAACGCGTGGCGGCTGCGGAAAAGCTTCGCGGACCGAAGCGCAAGTTCGGCGGCGACAGGCAGGACTTCGTGGCCCGCCTGCGCGACGCCTACGCGCTTTCCGTCATCGCCAGCTACGCCCAGGGTTTCGCGCAGATGCGCGCTGCTACCAAGGAGTACGGCTATAACCTCAAGTTTCCCGACATCGCCCGCATCTGGCGCGGGGGCTGCATTATTCGCTCCAAGCTCCTGGAGCCGATCCGCGCCGCGTTCAGCCGCAAGACGGATCTGCCGAACCTGATGCTCGACCGTCACTTCCGCGGCCTGATCAACAAGACCGGCAAGAACCTGCGCAGAGTGCTGAAAATCGCCATCGACTCCGGCGTGCCCTGCCCCGCCTTCACCAGTTCGCTGACCTACATCGACAGCTATCGGCAGGCGCGGTTGCCCGCGAATCTCTTGCAGGCACAACGCGACTACTTCGGCGCGCACACCTACCGCCGCATCGATAAAGAAGGCAAATTTCATACCGAGTGGGACAAGTAGGACTGCCTGTTGAAGGATTGCAGCAGCAAGTTGGCATTAAAGGGGGGCATGACGCCATGATGACGAGAATCTCGATTCGATTCTTCCTGCTGATCTTGGCCATCGCACCGGTGACCTTTGCCAAGCGGCCAATCACCTTCGAAGACCTGACGAAAATCCAGCGAGTTTCCGACCCGCAGATTTCCCCGGACGGCAAGTGGGTCGCCTACGTCCAGGGCGCGGTAGATTTGGAAGGGAACAAGACTGTCCGCCACCTCTGGCTGGTTCCAACCGGAGGCGGTGAGCCGCGTCAACTGACGCGCGGCGAAGGGTCCGACACGCGCCCGCGCTGGTCCCCGGACGGGAAATCCATCGCTTTCATTTCCACGCGCGGTGGGACATCCCAGGTTTGGATTGTCCCGGTCGATGGCGGCGAAGCCCGGCAGGTGACGACGATTTCGACGGAAGCCGACGGCGTGACCTGGGGATCCAAGGCGAACATGCAGATCTTCACTTCCAAGGTGTACCCCGATTGTGCCGACAATGAGTGCAATGCGAAGCGCCTGGAGGAACGCTCCAAAAGCAAGGTCAAGGCCCAGACCATTGACGAGCTTCTCTTCCGTCATTGGGACGAGTACCGCAACGGCAAATACACACACACTTTCGTGGTGTCCCCCGATGGCGGCAAGGCGCGCGACCTGACGCCCGGCGCGGTCGATTCGCCCACATGGTTCCTCGGCGCCCCGGACGGCTACGCCATCTCCCCAGACGGCACAGAGGTCTGCTTCACGTCAAATCGCCCGGGTGGCTCGCGCACGGCTTGGAGTACCAACAACGATCTCTTCCTCGTTCCCGCGGGCGGCGGCGAGGCGAAGAACATCACCAAGGACAATCCGGGGTCTGATGCCTCGCCCCAATACTCTCCCGATGGGCGCTACATCGCCTACACCTCGCAAGCCCGCGATGGCTACGAGTCCGACCTTTTCCGGCTGCGCGTTTACGACCGCCAGACCGGCCAGGTGAAGGATCTCACGCCAGGCTTCGATCAGTGGGTGAATAGCTTCGCCTGGGCGCCAGACAGCGACACAATTTACTTCACCGCTCCGGAGCGCGGCCGTCAGCCCATCTTCAGAACGTCCGTGAGCAAGCCAAAGGTGGAAAAGGTCTACGAAGGTTTCATTGACGACCTTCAGGCGACCCCGGACGGCAAGGCGCTGGTCTTCACCCGCAGCAGCCTGACGCAGCCTGCGGAAGTGTATCGTGCCGCAGTCACGGGCGGGGCGCCCGTGGAACTGACGCACGCGAACGACGCCCTGCTGGCAGACCTCGACCTGAATCCTGTCGAGGACGTCATGACCAAAGGCGCACTGGGCGCTGAGATCCACAACTTGCTCGTCAAGCCGCCAGGATTTGACCCCACTAAGAAATATCCCGGGCTGATGCTCGTGCATGGCGGGCCCCAAAGCGCCTGGGACGACGCCTGGAGCTACCGCTGGAACGCCCAGATGTTTGCCGCGCGCGGTTATGTGGTGATAATGACCAATTTCCATGGTTCGACCGGCTACGGCCAGGCGTTCGTCGAGCAGATTTCCGGCGACTGGGGCGGCGCGTGCTATCAGGATGTCATGCTGGCGACGGACTACCTCGAATCTCTCCCTTACGTGGATAAGTCGCATATCGGTGCGGCAGGAGCGTCGTTTGGCGGCTACATGATCAACTGGATCGCTGGCCACACCAACCGCTTCAAAGCGCTCGTCTCGCACGACGGCGTTTACGACAGCCGCAGCATGTACGGCGAGACCGAAGAGATGTGGTTTGACGAGTGGGAACATCACGGGACGCCGTGGGAAAAGCGGGAAGCCTACGAGAAATCTTCCACCTCGAATTTCGTTCAGAACATCCAGACGCCAATGCTCATCGTGCACGGCGAACTCGATTACCGCGTGCCGGTGGGACAAGGCATCCAGCTTTTCCAATCGTTGCAGCGCCGCGGCATCCCATCGCGATTCCTTTACTTCCCCGACGAAGGCCACTGGGTGCTGAAAGCCCAGAATAGCCAGTTGTGGTATAAGACGGTGTTGGATTGGCTGGATAGATATTTGAAATAGCCGGCAGCTCGTTCTGACTGCCAACTGCCAGCTCGCGAGAACGGCGGAAGACCAAGGAGCACACTCATGACCCGGGACGAAATCCTACAAAAGCACCAAGCGCATTTGTGGAAGTGCACGACGACCTACTACAAAGACCCGCTGGTGATTGATCATGCCAAGGGGCAGTACATTTATGACATCGAGGGGCGCCAGTATCTCGACTTCCTCGCCGGCATCGTGACCGTCAGCGTGGGGCATTCGAACCCCAAGGTAACGGAGAAGCTCAAAGCGCAGATTGACCGCGTGCAGCACACTTCGACACTCTTCCCGACCGAAGCCATTGTAGCCGTTGCTGAAAAGGTGGCGCAGATCGCGCCGGGCAATCTCAAGAAGTGTTACTTCACCAACAGCGGCACGGAGGCGAACGAAGTCGCGGTGCTCGCCGCGCGCATGTTCACCGGCAACTATGAAATCATCACGCTGCGCCACGGTTACAGCGGCCACTCGCAGCTCACGAAGGCCATGACCGGCCTGCACACGTGGCGCAAGGCGGGGGTGATTCCCTACGGCATCGTGACCGCACCCGGGCCTTACTGTTACCGCTGCCCGTACGCGTTGAGCTATCCGAGCTGCGACCTGCACTGCGCCAAGGATATTGAGGAGGTCATCAAGACTTCCACGTGCGGCGCCATCGCTGGGATGCTCGCCGAGACGATTCAGGGGCTGGGCGGGTTCATCGTGCCGCCGCCGGGTTATTTCAAGATTGTCGCCACCATCGTGCGCAATTACGGTGGACTGTTCATCGCCGATGAGGTCCAGGCTGCCTGGGGACGCACCGGCAAGAAATGGTGGGGGATCGAGCACTGGGAAGTCGAGCCCGACATCATCACCAGCGCCAAGAGCATGGCCAACGGATTCCCCATCGGCCTGACTCTCACGCGGCCCGAGATCGCCGACTCTTACAAGGGTCTGACGATCTCCACCTTCGGCGGCAATCCCATGGCCTGCGTCGCGGCCAAGGCGACGATTGACTTGATCGAAGAAGATCGCTTGATGGACAACGCCCACGAAATGGGCAATCACTTCCGCGTCGGCCTCGAGGCGCTGAAAGAGAAACACTCGATTATCGGCGACGTGCGCGGCATGGGCCTGATGCAGGGCATCGAACTGGTGAAGGACCGCAAGACCAAGGAGCCCGGCACGGACCTCGCCGCCAAGTTCATGGAGCGCAGCCGGGCGAACGGTCTGATCGTCGGCCGCGGCGGGCTGCACGCCAACGTCATCCGCATGTCGCCGCCGCTCAATATCGGCAAGGCGGACATCGACGCCGCGCTGGCCATGATCGACAAGAGCCTCGCGGAAGTCGGCGTGTAATGCGCGAGATGCTGCCCCTCGAATCACCCGTAGGGGCGGAGGGGGAATTGGCCTACTATGTCATCCCCGATAGGAACGGATCTTGTTGGAGGATTCATGCACCGATTATTGGTTGGGCTCGCATTCAGTTTTCTAATGATTTCGGTCTGCGCGGCCGAGACTGGGCCGTCGCAATCCATCTTCGGTTTCTCGGATGAATCGGCCCGGATTGAGCGCGGATGGGAAGCCAAGTTCATGGCAATTCCCCGGCCGGAGAATCTGCGGGAGTACATGCGGCGGCTTTCGGCGCGCCCTCACCATGTCGGCTCACCGTATGACAGGGACAACGCCGAGTGGATTCTTGCCAAGTTCAAGGAGTGGGGATTGGACGCGCAGATTGAGACCTTCGATGTTCTCTTTCCCACTCCCAAGGAACGGCTTATTGAAATGCTGGAGCCCGTGCGGTTCACGGCCAAACAGGCGGAGCCAACTGTGGCGGTTGACCCCACGTCCGGCCAGCACGATGAGCAACTTCCCATCTACAACGCTTACTCGGCTGATGGCGACGTGACCGGTCCGCTCGTTTACGTGAACTACGGCATTCCGGCGGATTACGAACAGCTCGAACGCTTGGGGATTTCCGTGAAAGGAGCGATCGTGATCGCCCGTTACGGCGCTTCCTGGCGCGGCATCAAACCCAAGCTCGCGGCGGAGCATGGTGCGGTCGGCTGCCTGATTTATTCCGATCCTCGTGACGACGGATACTTCCAGGGCGAAGTTTTCCCCCAAGGCCCCTACCGCCCACCCGACGGCGCCCAACGCGGCAGCGTGATGGACATGACGGTCCATCCCGGTGACCCGCTCACCCCTGGCGTGGGAGCCACGAAGGACGCCAAACGGCTTGCACTTAACGAGGCCAAGTCTCTCACCAAAATTCCAGTCCTTCCGATTTCCTACGCGGACGCTCAGCCTCTGCTCGCCGCTCTCAAGGATCCGGTGGCGCCGGAACCGTGGCGCGGCGCGCTCGGCATGACATATCGAGTGGGTCCGGGGCCGGCCAAGATCCATCTCAAGGTAAAAGCGAACTGGGATATCAAGACGCTCCACGACGTCATCGTGCGGATTCCGGGCTCGACCTTTCCCGACGAGTGGATCGTGCGCGGGAACCATCATGACGCGTGGGTGAATGGCGCTGACGATCCCGTCTCCGCCATGTCGGCGGAATTAGAGGAGGCGCGCGCGCTTGGCGCCCTGCTCAAGCAAGGCTGGCGCCCGAAGCGCACGATCGTTTATTGCGCCTGGGACGGCGAGGAGGAGGGACTGCTCGGCTCGACGGAATGGGCCGAGGCGCATGCCGAGGAGCTGCGCCGCCACGCCGTCGCCTACATCAACACTGACGCCAACGGGCGCGGCTACCTCGAAATGGCGGGTTCGCACAGTCTCGAGAAATTCATCAACGAAGTAGCCCGCGATATCGCCGACCCCGAAACAAAGCTCTCGGCGTGGAAGCGTCTGCAACTGAAACACATCGCGGACGCCGCATCGCCGGAAGAGCGTGAGGAGATTCGCCACCGCTCCGACTTGCGCATCGACGCGTTAGGCTCGGGCTCCGACTACACACCCTTCCTCCAGCACCTGGGTATCGCTTCGCTGAATCTGGGCTACGGCGGCGAAGACGGCGGCGGCATTTATCACTCCATCTACGATGACTACTACTGGTACACACACTTCTCCGACACGGATTTCTCCTACGGAAGGGCGCTGGCGCAGACCATCGGCGGCGCCGTGATGCGCCTGGCAAGCGCCGAGCTGCTTCCTTACGAGTTCTCGAACTCCGCCGAGAGCATCGAAAAGTATCTGGGCGAGCTCAAGAAACTCCTCGCGGCCAAACAGGATGAAATCCGCGAGCGTAATCGGCAGATCGACGAAGGTTTGTTCGCCGCCACCGATGACCCGAAAAAGCGCCTCGTCCCTCCGCCGCGGGAAGATGTCCCTCCCTACCTGAACTTCGCGCCTCTCGAAAACGCTGTCGCAGGCCTCAAACGCAGTGGCGCGCACTATGAGAAGGCGCTGGCCAAAGCGCGTGAAAACGGCGGCGACCGGCTCCGCAGCGCCTCGCTTCAGAAGGTCAATGCCCTGCTGATGGAAAGCGAACGGCGCCTCGCTTCTCCGGAGGGCGTGCCGGGACGGCCGTGGTATCGGCACATGGTCTATGCTCCCGGCTACTACACCGGCTACGAAGTGAAGACCCTCCCGGGTGTGCGCGAGGCCATCGAGCTGAAACGCTGGCCGTTGGCGGAAAGCGAAATCGCGCGCGTGGCCAAGATCCTGGAATCCGAAGCAGAGCTCATCGACTCGGCCGCTGAGGATCTCGAACAGGCTTTGAAGTAGCGGCACACGTCCATATCTCGCCTGGCAATGCCGCGACTTGGCGGCAGGCCGTCGGCGCTTTGACGCGGCACTCCGCATGATTGACAAAAGTCTGGCGGAACTCGCAGCCTGAAAGCGTCAGCTGCAGCGGCGGTCGATGACCACCGGTTGTGCTTTATGAGAAGGCCCGGCGCTCATGAAGCGCCGCTACAGTCACAACCTTCTGTTCCCACTCCCCAGACACTGAAACTTTGGATGCCAATCCGGTGTCAATACAGGTGGAGGCGAAAGTGGCTTAGCCCTGAATCAAGGAGGAGACATCGGGGGTCCGCCCGTGGGGACCTCGCGCTGGAGGTGTTCCCATGTTCGAACGGACGCTGCTCGAATCGGCTTTCGACCGTCAGCCCGTGCTGACCAGCCGCCATCGCGTCGCGGCGGTGCTGGCAGGTTTCACAGGATTCCTCGCCACCTGGAAACTGCTGCCGTTGTTCTCCTTTGCTGTCAGCGTTAAGGCTGCGCTGACGTATTCGTTGCTGCTGGGGACAGGATTGGCACTGCACGCGCTGATGGCGTGCTACGTCTTTGGGGAGGCACGCCGGCTCGGGTTGGGTAGCTTTCGATGGCTTGCGACAACCCTCGCGACGAGCGTGGCGGGATTTATAGTATTTCTGATTCACTCTGCCCGGCGAACGGGCGATTGGAAGCGCGCCACCGTCCCGCTGGCCACCCTGTTTGAGGTCTTGCTGGTAGGAGTTCTCGTGCTCGTTCCGTTCATTCACACGCAGGCGCTGGACTTGAAGGGGCTGCGCGACGAAACGCTCTACGTCCCGGCGCCCCCGCCACCCCGCATCGTCGCAGTCGTGCACGAGCGGGCCGGCAAACAGGCTCCCAGCCTCGCCCAGAACGGTACCATCATCGCCCCCCGTTTCATCCCGGAGCGCATTGCAGACGTCGTCGAAGAGCAAGCAGGCCCAGTCGGTCCCGACATCGGCGTGATCGGAGGCTTCGGAATTCCTGGGGGCTCGTCGGATGGCGTCATAGGCGGCATCCTGAACATGGTTGCCGGGACTGCGCCTCCAGCGCCTGCTGCTGCTCAACCCAAGCCGAAGCCAGTCCAGCGCATCAAAGTCGGCGGACAAGTTGAAGCCGCCAGGCTCATCTATCAGCCCAAACCGATTTATCCTCGCTTGGCGCTCGTGACCCGAGTTCAAGGAATCGTACGACTGGAAGCCATTATCGGCAATGACGGCAGAGTTCAGAATCTCAAAGTGCTGAGCGGCCATCCGTTGCTCGTGAATGCCGCGCTCGACGCTGTGGCGCAATGGCGGTATCAGCCCACGCTGCTAAATGGCGAGCCGGTTGAGGTGCAAACAGAAATTGATGTGAACTTTGTCTTAGGGGACTGACGAGCGTTGCTTTGACAAGCGACGTTGGGCGCTCGGAGGCGTCAGAGCGCGCCGCGGATTGAATTGGCGAGGCTATTTTTTCTTCGCCGGCCCTGCGGGCTTTGTTTGCGGTTTCGCTGGCGCTGGGCTTGCGACGGATGCCGTGCTGGGCTTGTGAACACGCCGCCCCTTGAATTCGGGAACGATGTTCCGTATGACCTTGGCCGGCGCACTTTGGCCGCGCAGGGCGGTGCCAAGACGGCTCTCGCAAGCCGCCAGATTCGTTTGGGTGGCATAGAACACTTGGTCCTGACCGCGGAGCAGGTTCACCAGGTAGGGCTGCAGAGCCTGCTGCACGTCGAAAAGTTGATTGCCCGCCTGGCTGAACTGCGTGCCCAGGCTGGCATTCTCCCGCTGCGTGATGAGGCGCGTCACCCCGTCCAGTCGCGGCAGGATGGCGTCAATCGACGCATGAGTCATGTAGCCGAGGTACATGCTATCGGGACGGCCCTCGAATTGTCCCCGCCACCCTTCCAGCGCTCGCATCTGTTCTTGCAGGGCATCGAAAGACTCTCGGAAGGAGGCGCGCGCTGTCTCAGAGATCTTCCAGCGGTCGGGATGCACCTCAGTAAGCAGGTCGTTGACACGATACTCGGCTAGCCAGAGCCGGTGGAGCAACTCCTTAGCCTGCGGAGCCTCCATCGCGCCTTCGGACGCCGGCGCGGCTGTCACCGCCCCAGTCACAGGGGGCGGCACTTGGTTCGGCCCGACGTTCTCCGTCTGAACGGGGGCCGAGGGGACCGGAGATGGCTGTTGTGCACCCTCCCCATGGCACCAAGAAATCAACATCATGACGACGAGCAAACTGAAGGCAATTCTCATTTCGATCCTCAAAGAAGTCTGGAAGGTAGAGGGGCGGGTTCTAGCTGGCTTCTGCAACGAATTGCTCGATAGCGGCGTGCACGTCCTCCGGCAGCTCTTTGAACATCACACCCATACCGACACCCTTGATGGCATAAGCGACTTCGCCGCGGCAAGTCATCAGCACGCCGCCCGGCTTGAGCCGGAAAGAGAGGTTGACCATGGAATGCGCCGGGAAGGGATCCCGCTCGTTAAGAAACATCCCGCCCACGCTCACGTCGCGCGTGACCGCCAGGCTCTCCCGGTCGAGCGCTACGCATTGCACTTGAGAAATCAGCTTGGCGCGACGATACCGGCGTTTCTCAACTTGTGCTGCAATCAGCTCCTCTTGATTCATGGCCATGGCACCTCGCCGCGGGGATTCTCTCCCCCGTCGCCGGTCTCGACGCTGCGCGGTTCCGCCCGGCAGGATCGCCGCTACCCGGAGAGTTCCTGAACCTCAACGGACACCTGAAAGAACGGCCGCGGGTACCCGCGTCCCCAGCGGTTTACTTCCCAGCGAGCCTGGAGAAATCTGATTTCCGGTCGCTGGCTCAGGTCAAGCGCGGCGGGCGTAGCACCGCGATAGAACTTCTGGGGATAAGCGAAGAGGGCTTTCTCGCCCCACGCCTGGCCGTCAGCCGACCCCCAGACGGAAACGCGCAGCGACTCCTGCTCGATGATCTCGTCGATACGAAGCACGACCAACACATGCCTTCCCGCCAGCGCAGCGAGTTCCAGCGCCGCAGATTCCCCATTGGCGTCAATTATCGTAGCCGGAGGGACAAGGTAGTGGCCTGCCATTGCTGCGGTGGTGCTCATGTTCATACCGATGTTCGTCGATGCCTGCGTCCAGAAGATTCAGTGCCCCATCCTAGCACACCTCAGAGCAATTTCGTAGCGCGGGGCTGGACTCTCACCTCTGCGGTGTTTGACGCAGACGCGCCTCACGCTCCGTCGAGGGTGATCACTGCGATTTCCGGCTGGTTTCCCGTGCGCAAAGTGGGGCCCCACGTGCCCGCGCCGCTCGAAGTATAGATCGTGTAATCGCCTTCGACGTGCAACCCGTGGTAATACTTTCCGTAGATCAGTCTCGAAATAAGCTGGACCGGAAAGATCTGCCCCTGATGGGTGTGCCCGGAGAGTTGAAGGTTTATTCCCGCCAACTTCGCCTGCTCTGCACGTGCCGGACTGTGATACAGCAGGAGCGAAGGCAACTGCGGATCAAAATTCAAGAGCGTCCGGATCGTTTGCGCGAGGTCCTTGCTCAACATGCGCTCGGGATAAGCAATGCCGATGACCTGCAGGCCATCAATCACGACCATTTCATCGTTTAGAATTCTCGCCGAAGTCGTGCGAAGCGCCGCGTAGGCACGTTCCACACCCAGATAGGTTTCATGGTTGCCGGTCACCAAATAAATCCCCAGCGGTGCCCGCAGGTCATCCAGCGGACGCACCAGACCCTCCAGTCGCCCGTCAGAGCCATCGAAGAGGTCGCCAGTAATAACCACCATGTCGGGCCGCTGGGCGTTCGCCTGGGTGACCAACTCTTGCAGAAAAGCCGCACCGTGGATCTGTCCAAGATGCACGTCTGATATCTGGACGATGCGCCTGCCCTGCCACGCGGCGGGCAGGTTCTTGATCTTCACGCGGATCTCGGTGGTTCTGGGGTGGTAGGCATTCCACACGCCATACGCAGAGCAAAGACAGGCCAACGCCACCGCCGTCCAGCCGAACCAAACCGCTTCAGGTGAATGCGTGAATATCCGCGCGCCGCCCCAGGCGATCCAGGCCAACACGAAGGTGGTAAGCAGTGTCAGCCCGATTCCCAGCCAGAGCGTGGAAGAGAAAAAGAAAAACACAAAGAGCCGGTTGGAACTCCGCCGGGCCAGAATTTCAGCCAGGATAAAACTCGTAGGCAGGAGAAACAGAACTGCGCCGAGGGCGAGCCTATGCCCCACTCCGGTCAGGCTGAAGAAATAGACGATCGAGCAAAAGAGGAAATAGTGGCTGAAGTAGAGAATCGTCAGGGCAATCAGAAAGAAGATGAGCATTCCCAATGCGCCGCCCCCTCGCCGCGACCCGCCAGAATCGTGGCTCGCTCTGCCATTCTACACCCCGCGGCTTCCACTGGGGGCCCTGGGTCACATCCGCTTTCTGGTCTGATGAAAGAGCGGGTTCTGAAGTCCAAGGTCATGCAGACCGACGACACGCCGGTGGAGGTGCTGGACCTGAACCTTCCACGAACACGCCTAGGGAGGATCTGGACTTATGCGGGGGATGAGCACCATCCTTACACAGTCTATGGCGACAGGCCGAACCGCAGCCAGGACGGACCACAAGCATTCAACGGTGTTGCTAAGCCCGCCTCAAGTGATGAGGGTTGCATTTCGGCTGGGACGCGACCCTGAGCGATTGGGGCGGAACTTGTATCCAACCGTAGACTCCCTGATCTTGAGTTCGGTCGGGAAGCGAACGGCAACGGGCAAGCCATCCATCCCTTCAGCTTCAATCCTCTGTATAAGGACCTGTGCGCCTTTATAGCCAATGGCATAAGCAGGCTGGGCCACAGCCGTCAAGTGGGGCTTGAAGACCTCGGTGAGCGGCAATTCATCGAAGGTGGCCAGTGCAACATCGTGAGGGCAGCTCAGGCCGAGCTCGCTGAGGGCTTTCAGAACTCCCATGGCCATCAGGTTGTTGGAAATGAACAACGCCGTGGGTCGGTCCCTGCCCATCAGAAGCTCACGCCCCCTGCGATAGCCGCTGTCGGTGTGGAAGTCACCTTCCCGGATCCATTCCGGCCTGACGGTGACACGGGCCTCGGCGAGCGCTTCCTTGTATCCCTGGAGTCGCTGCTGGGCAGTCTGGAGCACCAACGACCCGGTGATAATGCCGATTCTCGTGTGGCCCAGTGCAAGCAGATGCCGAACACACTCGCGCGATGCCGCCGCGTTGTCAACCGATACGGAGTCCACCTTGATCCCCGGAGGCACGCGGTCCAAACAGACGATGGGAGTCCCCCTTCTGAGTGTCTCCGCGATGTGAGTGGGGCACTCTACGCCGGGGGCAACCACCAGGAGAATGCCATCCACACGCCTTGACCTCAATACTGAAAGGACTTGTTTCTCGCGATCGACCCGGTCGTCTGTGTTGAAGGTCAGAATCAAATAGTTCCGCTCCAGGGCGGCGTCCTCCGCCCCTCGGACCATTTGGGAGAAAAAGGGATTGGTGATGTCGGAGATCACCATGCCCAGCATCTTCGTGCGCCGCAGCTTCAGGCTCCGTGCGACGTGATCCGGGTGGTAGCCGAGCTTGCGAATAGCGGCCAGAACGCGCTCCTGCCTTTTGGGGCTGACAGGAACGGTCCCGGTTATGACGTTGGAGACTGTCCCTATTGATACTCTCGCTTCCTGTGCAACTTCCTTGATCGTGGCCATCAGTATGGGCTGGTCTGCGCCCCTCGAAGTGGATTGAGAACATTCCCGAAAAGTGCCTGCATCCTGAAACGATTCAGGAATTTCGAGATTCTACCGCATCTCGGAGCCGCGAGCGCAGAAATTATCACTCCCACGCTCCTCTTCGTAGCCATGGGATTACTGCACATGCGGATCGCGCGCTTCTCTGCTGGCCGGCGGGCCGGTCTCCGAAACAGCATCGCTCCCTTGACCCTTCAGTGAAGCTTCGAACCGTTGCAGCCGCTTCAGGACCTCCTGTTCTCGGGCACCGTCGTCCTTGCGGTTGGCCTTGTTGTATGCATTCAGGAGCGTGGTGTGAACCATAACGCTGTCAGGAGCCTGCCTGGTGGCGGTTTCGAGCTCCTCTACCGCTCGATCTGTTTCCCCCAGCTTCAGAAGAATTCTTCCTAGAACCAAGTGGCCAGCAAAAAGCTCTGGTGCCGATCGGACAGCCTCCCGGGCCAGCTCCAGTCCCCCTAAAGGATCGTCCAAGTAATGGGCCCGAATCGTGGCTATCTGCAGTCGAGTCATTGGATCGTTGGGCGAATTCTGCAGCTCGGCTTTGAACACCTCGCAGGCTTCAGTGTACAAGGCGTGGGAGGCAAGATACTTTCCGTATGTGTAGTGCAATCCTGGCAAGCGGGGATCCTCAGCGATCAGCTTTTCAAATGCTTTCCTTACATCGCTTACCGCCATGTCCCGGCTCCGAGCGACGAGGGTGCCGACTTTCATCACTGCCGTGCGGAGTGTCGGCGCCTCTCCGCCTGGGAGTGTGCGAATGCGCAACGAAGCCAATCCAAAGGCTTCCATCAATTCGTCGCTGGCCACGCCCTCGCGCGAGAGCAGCAGGAGGCGGACCAGCGCTGTGTCGAAGTCTCCGCGCCGAACCATCAAGGCGGCAGTGTGGTAATAGACGAGGCGAAGCAGCGTGTCGTCGGCGAAGTCGAAAGCCCGCGCCTTCTCCATGTGCTCAACGGCGAGGTCATACTCCCGCATACGGAACTCGCATATACCCAACAGGGCCCATGCATCTCCGCTCCTCGGTTGGACCTTCACGAGGCATTGGAAGGCTTCTCGGGCCTGAACGTATTCCTTGCGCTCCGCTAGAAGGATTCCGAGGCTCTCCCATCCCTTGGCCCATCGAGGGTTCTCGGCCAGCGCCCTTCGGTAGAGCCCTATCGCCTGTTCGGCCTCGCCCGCATTCTTGGCCGCCTCAGCTGCGGCAGAAAGTGACTCAGAATTCGCCGGACTGTAGCTTGGCGTTTGGCCGCTTGCCGAAATCGGAAAATACAGTAGCCAGAGTGCCAGGACACATCCATGCGGCAGGACCGAGAGGCGCTTCGCCGGCAGCATCTTCAGGATTTCCATGGGGCGCATGCGATTACTCTTCTCACGAATGGGCCAGGACTTGCAATGGCTGTTAAACGTGTGTCTGAGGTCAAGCCCGCGAATGTCGAGCGGGGGTCAGAATCAGCAACACCCACAAGTTTCAGGTACTTCTCGGCACCAGAGAAGGCTGCGGGGGGCCGTCAAGTAAATCGAAATAACATCCGCACCTGTACTGATGCCTCGCGCCTCTGTCCCCAGGTGAGTACACTCTACCATCCTACACTTTCTGCTGTTGTTAGCACGTGAAAGTGTCCGGTTTTTGTAGCACATGATCTGTCCGGTTGTATAGTTTCATGTTCTGGCCGTTGGGGCGCTAAGCGAGGGAGCCCGTAGGGCGACTGAGGTTAGCGC
>Ga0315282_10005172_pt1 | contig 22326 bp, 18 predicted proteins | sample YL17G07_20_MG_FD_203693 | JGI IMG/M metagenome (GOLD analysis project Ga0315282, IMG submission 203693) | Sediment microbial communities from Yellowstone Lake, YNP, Wyoming, USA - YL17G07_20 | ecosystem: Environmental > Aquatic > Freshwater > Lake > Sediment | place: USA: Wyoming | collected... | reverse complement strand
CTTTCCTTTCCGATCGTGCTCTTGGCCGCCGGCGCGGGCGTTGTGGGCCATCTCGCCCAGGCCGGCTTTCTCTTCACCGTTGAGCCCCTCACGCCGAGCCTGGAGAAGCTCAACCCGGCGCAGTGGTTCAAGAAAGTCTTCTCCATCAAGAACCTGGTGGAGTTCCTCAAGTCGTGTCTGAAGATTGCCGTGATAACGTACGTCCTCTGGAAGGTGTTCCTCAACGCCATTCCGACCCTGGTGCTGATGCCCTACGGCACGGTGGACAACGGCGTTGCGTGTCTGGGCGCGATGACGTATGAGATGGTCAAGTACTGCGGCGGCGCGTTCGTCGTGATCGCGGCCTGCGACTATTTCTGGCAGCGGCATTCGTTCATGAAACAGAACATGATGTCGAAGGAGGAGGTCATGAACGAGTACAAGGAAATGGAGGGCGACCCGCACATCAAGTCGCAACGCAAGCATCTGCATCAGGAGATGGTGATGGGCGACTCGACGGCGCAGGTGCGCAAGTCCACCGTGCTGGTCACCAATCCGACGCACATCGCCGTCGCCCTGCGCTACCAGAAGGGCGAGACGCCGCTCCCGGTGGTGACGGCGCGCGGCGAGGGCGCGTTGGCCCGGCGCATGATCGAGGTCGCGGAGGAGGAAGGGATTCCGATCATGCGCAACGTCCCTCTGGCGCACGACCTCTGGGACCACGCCACGGTGAACCAGTACATCCCTTCGGAGATGATTGAGCCGGTAGCCGAGGTCTTGCGCTGGGTGCAGGAAGTCACCGCCAGGCGGTGAGGCGCGAGGGCGTTGGAACGCGGGGGGGAGTACGATGGCGGGAGTTGACTCAGCAAGCGGCGCCAATGCGCCGAAGTACGTCGGGCTGGGGACGGGACCGTCCGATACGGAGTCGGGGGCGCCCATCGAGGGGTCCTACCGTGGGCAGCAGGTTGCGGTCGAGGAGGACCCGCTGTCGCTGCTTGCCGACGCGGCCGAGGAGTTGACGTTCGGCGCGAGCGAGCAGGTCGAGAAGAAGGTGGGCGAGCGGAAACTGAAGTCCGAGCAGCACATTGTGAAAGTCGCGCACACCGAGGAATCCGAACTCCGGACCCAGACGCTGAAGGACCTGGACCCGGAGGCGCTCAAAAAGTTCCTGGCACAGCTCAAAGAGACCGGCGCCAACGCAGACGCCATCAAGGACCTCGCGCAGAGGACCTTCGAGGACCCGACGCAGCGGCACGCGGCGTTGTCCGAAGCCCTGAAGCAGCTTTCGGAAGACGCCACCTATGCCGACCTGAGCCAGGCCGTTGATACGGTGTTGACCCAGTTCGAGGCCACCGAAGGGCCGCAGATCCGGGCCGGCTACAACATTGACGGCGTGGACTCCTCAACGGTTGGCTCGCCGCAGCAAGGGCGCGACCTGTACCGGGAAACGGTCCTGGGCAACGCCGACATAGCGCAGACGTTCACGACGCTCATGGACAAATTCGGCCCCGACAACTTCCAGCAGGCCCTGCAGTTCCTCATTCAGGCCGTGGGCGCCGATGTGTCCTCGTCCACCCCATCCACCGACAAGACGGCGTTGTTCACGGCCAACAGCGATCTGTACCAGGTTGAGCTCCTGGGCAACTTGTACAGGGACACCGAGAAGCTGCTGGACAACGTGGACAAGACCTTCGGCATCGAAACCGGAGTGAAGCCGTTCGGCCTGATGAAGGAGACCCTGCGGCTGAAGGATGCGCGCCTGGTGGATCCCACGGCTATCCGGTCGCTGCTGGATCTCAAGGGCGAAGAGGCCCCCACGCGCGACGTCGCGCTGGTCAAGGGTTACAAGGACCTCGTTTACAGGCTGCCCCTGAAGATTTACAATGATCCCACGACCCGGCAGACGTTATTGAACGGCATCCAGAGTGTGCTGGACGAGGCGATTACCGTCGAGGAAGCTACGTTGCCGGAAGAGGAAGGCGAAGGCGAAGGGCAAGGGCAGGAGAAAGAGAACGAGGGGGAGACGACGTGAGCTGGGTGGATGACGTGCTGCACGAGTTCGGCCGCACCCTGGGCATGCGTCGCCTCGCGTTCAACGCTCGGGGCGTGGCGCGGATGACCATGGAGCGCATGGGCAGCCTGGGCATCGAGCGGCTGCCGGGAGAGTTACTCGTCTACATGGTCAGGCGCGTGCCGGCCAGTGAGGGGCGGATACTGCGCCGGGCGTTGACGCTCTGCCACTACAACGAGGGCCACCCCTTCGTGCTGCAGGCCGGGCTGAAGGGGGACGAGCACCTGGTCTTCCTGGTTCGCATCCCCGAGCGGGAGTTCTCTGTTCAGACCGTGGAGCAGAGCATCGAGCTGCTGGACCGGTTGCATGGCTCGGTGGCGTAGGCGCCGCCGGCCGTGACACCAGTGAAGGGAACGCCATGGCACGCATAACACCGTTCACGTCGCAGGTGGGCATCGAGAACGTGATGACGCCGCAGAGCGAGGTCGGGCGGGCCAACCTGCCCAGCTCGCTGCGCGTCCTGCCCAGCGACGACATCGCGCAGGCCGCCATGACGGGCTCGCTGCCGCCGACCCTGCGCGAGCAGTTGACGCGTTTTCTCGAGCCGCAGATCACGTTCCGGGAACTGCTGATGCCCGACGTGCTGTTCGCGGCGCTGTCGCACTGCCGGGACGAACTGCGCGACGAGGCGGGGAAAGAGCCGGCGGGCGAGGCGGCGAAGGCGGCGCAGACGCTGGACGAACTGCTGGCGGACAAGCAGTTGTGCGACATGTTCCGCAATCTGCTGGTGACCGGTTAGGCGGGACAGCGGCCGAGGGAGCGGCCTGCCATGGACGACATGCGGCGTCAAGCCTTGATTCTGGTCGGGTACATCTACCTGGGCTGCGGCAAGACCGAGAAGGCCGTGTCGCTGCTCGAGGCGGCGCGCGCGAAGGCGCCCGGCGACCCGTACCTGTGCCGTGCGCTGAGCTTCGCGTACATCCGGACCGGACGCTACGAGCGGGCGCTGGGCGAGGCGGAGAAATGCCTCGCGGGCCTGAAGGCCGCCCCGCAGGACCGCCGCTGCGCGCTGCTGCTGAAGGCCCATGCGCTGTGGGGGCTGGGGCGGGAGACGGAACGGAAGCGCACGGTCGAGGAGTTGTTCGCGCTCGGCGCACGCACGGAGAGCGCGCATGAATAAGCTCCTGGCGCTCATCAGCCAGCTCAACCGCCAGAGCGACGTCCTGCTGATCATGATGGTCGTGGCGATCATCGGGCTCATGGTCGTGCCGCTGCCGCCGCAGGCGATTGACCTGTTGATTGCGATCAACCTGTCAATCTCCGTGCTGATGCTCATGATCTCGCTGTACATTTCGAGCCCGCTGCAGTTCTCGGTCTTCCCGTCGCTGCTGCTGTTCACGACGCTGTTCCGGCTGGCCCTGGCCATCGCGACGACGCGCATGATTCTGCTGAAGGCCTACGCGGGCGAGATCATCCTGACCTTTGGCAACTTCGTGGTCGCGGGGAACTTCGTCGTCGGCGCGGTGGTATTCCTGATCATCACGATCGTGCAGTTCCTGGTGATCGCCAAAGGCGCGGAGCGGGTCGCGGAGGTCGCGGCGCGCTTCACGTTGGACGCCATGCCGGGCAAGCAGATGAGCATTGACGCCGACATGCGCGCCGGGGTCATTGACATGGACACGGCGCGCGAGCGCCGCGAGATGGTGACGAAGGAGAGCCAGTTGTACGGGGCGATGGACGGCGCGATGAAGTTCGTCAAGGGCGACGCGATCGCCGGCCTGATCGTGACGGCCGTGAACCTCGTCGGCGGCCTGGCCATCGGCATAATGCAGAAGGGCATGCCGTTGGAGGCCGCGGTGAAGAAATACTCGATCCTCACCATCGGCGACGGCCTGGTGTCCCAGATCCCGGCGCTGCTGATCTGCATCACGGCGGGCGTGGTGGTCACGCGCGTCGCGTCGGGCGAGAACGTGCACCTCGGCGGCGACATCGGCAAGCAGTTCCTGGCGCGCCCGAAGCCGCTAATCATCGGCGGCATCATCCTGCTGCTGTTCATGATGGTCCCCGGCTTCCCGAAACCGCAGTTCTTCCTGCTGGCGTGCATCGCGCTGGCCATCGGCTACGGGGTCAGAAAGATGGGCGAGGCGGAGGGCAAGCCCGACGCGGAGGCGAAACTGGCCGCGGCGCTCGCCCCCGCCGGCGAGAAGGACAAGGCGCAGAAGAAGCGCCCTGCGGGCGTCGAGGAGTTCTCGATCACGGTGCCGCTGCTGATTGACCTCTCGGAAAGCATCCGCCAGAACATCCGCGGCGACGAACTCAACGAGGAGGTGATCCGCGTCCGGCGCGCGCTGTACTACGATCTGGGCGTGCCGTTCCCCGGCATCAACCTGCGCTTCCGCGACGACCTCGAAACGGACTCCTATGTGATCCTGCTGCAGGAAGTGCCGGCCAGCAAGGGCTGGCTGCCGGCCGGCAAGGTGCTGGTCCGCGAGACGGCCGAGCATCTGAAGGTGATGGGGTTCGAGTTCGAGACGGGGAAGCAGTTCCTGCCGGGCATGGAGACGGTGTGGATGCCGGCGGAAGCGGCGCCGCGGCTGAAGCAGGCCGGTCTGGCGTTCATGGCGCCGACCCAGATTCTCGTGCATCACCTTTCTTTCCTGCTGAAGAAACACGCCGGCGAGTTCATCGGCATTCAGGAGACACGCTTCCTGCTCGTCCAGATGGAGGCGCGGTACGGCGAGCTGGTCAAAGAGGTGCAGCGCATCATGCCGCTGCAGAAGATTGCCGAGATCTTCCAGCGGCTGGTGCAGGAGCAGGTTTCGATCCGGAACCAGCGGTCGGTCCTGGAGGCCCTTGTGGAGTGGGGGCAGAAGGAGAAGGACCCCATTCTGCTGGCCGAATACGTCCGGACGGCTCTGAAGCGCCAGATAAGCTACCAGCACACGGGCGGCCAGAACGTGCTGCCCGTGTACATGCTGCACCCGAGCCTGGAGGAGAAGATCCGGGGTTCGATCCGGCAGACTTCGTCCGGTTCGTACCTGGCGTTGGATCCCGCGACGACGGCCAAGCTGGTCGAGAAGATCAAGGGAGAGGTGGGCAATGTGGGCGAGCTTCCTACGAAGCCCGTGCTGATCACCTCCATGGACATCCGCCGCTACGTCCGCAAACTCATCGAAGCCGACCTGTACGACATCCCGGTGCTCTCATACCAGGAGTTGACGCCGGAGATAACGGTTCATCCTTTGGGCAAGGTGGCGCTGTGACCCGACAGCGGCGCGGAGGGGCGCAGCAGTACCGCAAGGCAATCCGGAATCTTGCGTTTTCCTCTTGGCGGGACAGCAGAGAGCCGCTAAATAACATCGCTGTTAATGCCGCGCAGTAGTGGACCGCAGGTCGCCGGCTTGACGCGTTGGGGGGGAGCTGGCAGTGGACAACAACACCCAGAGCGGGAAGGTGGTCTTGTCGCTTTCCGGCCGCCTTGACGCCTCCAACGCGGGGGAGTTCGGCGAGAAGCTGACGGCGGCGGTCGCCGCTCCCGAGACCAAGCATGTCATCGTGGATTGCGCTACCCTCGCGTACGTTTCGAGCGCGGGGTTGCGGGTGCTGCTGAAAGCCGTGCGGGAACTGCGGCAGCGCAACGGCACGTTGTCGCTGTGCGCTGTCAACTCCGCCGTCCAGGAAGTCCTCAAACTTGCAGGTTTTGTGTCGTTTCTGTCCATTTACCCAAGCGTGGACGAGTGTTTGAAGAGCAAGTGAGCAGCGTCCACGGCCTCGCGTTGTTCGCGGGGCCCCGGAACCGAGAAGAAAGGGGAAGAAGATGGCCAAGTCCGCCGCTGTTGATACCCGGAAGCGAGATGCCGAGCTTGCGGAGCTGAACCGCAAGACGAAGAAGCTGCTGGCCGACTTCCAGGCCGCCACAGACGCTAAGGAGCAGAACGACCGCGAGGTTCAGCGCCTGATGGACGAATACGGCGTCAAGGGGGTGGCGGGCGGGGTGCCCGCAAAGCTGGACAAGCTGCCGGAAGCGCAGCGCCGCGTCATCGAGAGCTTCCAGCTCGGCCTCGAACGTCTGCAGGCCGAGACCAGGCAGAGCGCGGCCGCCCCCGCAAAGAAGCCGAAGGGGATGCGACGGCGGAACATGGTCTAGCTCTCGCGACGTGCAGCGGGGGGAGCGGCAGGGGGTCGAGAGTCTTGGGATGGCCCGGAAGAGGTCTCTTTAGCCGCGCGGCCGTCGCGCGCTTCGAGGCGAGGTCAGAGTCCATAAGCACTATTCCAGGTAAAAGGAGAAACCATGGCGAAGGCAAGCCGAGCAAAAGGGATCGCGCAGATGGAGATGCCCAAGGGGCTTGGCGATTCCGACAAGAAGATCTTCGAGCTGGCGCAGCGGACGATGCGCGGCGAGACGAGCCTGAAGGCCGAGTTGGGCCTGACGGAGAAGGAACTGGAGGGCATCTACGCGGTAGCCTACAACCTGTACAGGAACGGGAAGTACGGCGACGCCCGCTTGTGCTTCGCGTACCTGTGCATGTTCGATCCCACGGTCTACAAGTACGTGTTCGGCATCGCTTCGTGCTTCCAGGCGGAGGGGCAGTACCAGGCGGCGGGCACGTACTACGCTTTTGCCAGCGGCCTGGACCAGGCACAGCCCGCGCCCTTCCTGCACCTGGGCGAGTGCTTGCTGGCCCTCAGTGACAGGCCAGGCGCCAAGACCAGTTTCGAGCGCGCCATCAAGCTGGCGGGCGAGAAGGCTGACTACAAGGCGGTCAAGAGCAAAGCGGCGGTCATCCTGGAGAACCTGAAGTCGTAAAGGCTGCGCACGGCACGATAGAATCCGCTGTGCGTTCCGAATGCCTCGTGCAGCAGCGAGGCGGCAACCGGATTGGAGGAAGAACCATGGGTTTGGGACCCATTGACGGAACTGGGCAGGGCATGTCGCCGCAACTGCCCGGTCTTAGCCCAGACGAACTGAAGAAGATCATGGCGGGCCTCCAGCGACTGGGGATCACGCCGAACGATGTGCAGGGCGCGCCGCTGGTGAAGGGCGGCCCACCACCGAAGCTGGGCGGGCTGCCGGAATTGCCTCCGCCCCAGACGACTGCGGTCGCTGTGGACATCATAACCATCGGCAAGCTGATGTCAGACATGATGAATACGCAGCTCAAGACCGGCGCGGAAGGGGTGAAGACCAAGCAGGCCAACATCCAGAACGAATTTGAGGCGCGGATGAAGAAGCTGAGCGACTACTTCTCGAACCTGGCGAAATCTCAACACAGTGGGTTTTTCGGCAAGCTGTTCAGCGCGCTGGGGCACCTCTTCAAAGGCGACATGAAAGGCTTCAAGGCGGACATGGCGCAGGCGTTCAAGGATAACCCAGTTTTGGGCAGCCTCTTCTGTGTCGTCATGGCCGCGGCATTCATCGCCGGCGGCCCATTCATGGCGATGACGGCGGCCGTGGCCTTTGTACCGTTCATGATGGCGGACCCGGACATCTCGAAGAAACTGGGCAAGCTCTGCGCCGACGCCTTCGGCGGTGACGAGAAGAAGTGGACCATGGCCATCGCCATCACGGGCGCGGTCCTGCAGGCCGCCGAGATGATCGCGATCAGCGTCGCGGTCGGCATTGCGACGGGTGGGGCGGGCGTGGCGCCCATGGTGGCCATGCTGGCTGGAGTGCTGGCCGCGCTGCCCATGGCTGCGATCGGCGCCGAGGAGGGCTATCACAGCATCAAGTCAGCCAAGTACGGCAGCCAAGCCACCAAGGACCAGGCCGCCGCCGCCCAACTTCAGGCCACCATCCAGGACATGCAGGGCGACATGAAGCAACAGCAGGCGTACATGAAGAGTATCATGGATTGCCTGCTCAATCTGCTCCAGAAAACCTCGGACGGCGTGCAGTCCAACAGCGAGGCCATGAAGACCGCCGCCACGTCCGCGCCGGCGCCGGCCTAGGGACAGGTAGCCAGTCACGGAACACAAGGAGAAGGACCATGGGCATTGATACCACCGGGATGAACCCGCAGTTGATTAACTACCTGCAAGGCCAGTACGGTAGTGATCTCAGCCAGGTTGATCCGGCGAAGCTGGAGCAGATTGACCTGGATAAGGTCCCGGATTCGATCCGCGACCAACTGGACACATATATCCAGTCCCTTTTTCCGCCAAAGGAGGAGGTGGGCGGCCCGCCGCCTCCCAACGGCTCGCCCAGCGACTCCGGGTCGGTGTTTGACAAAGTGGACATCTATGCGCTGTCGGCGTTGTTCATCCACTGGTCCGACACCCAACGCAAAATGAACCGGGAGATGTCCATTCTTGACCAGGCCATGGTCAAGGACAAGCTCCTGCAAGCGGCCGACAAGATGCGGGAGGCCGGCCGGAAGCAGTTGGTCTTCGGCATCGTCGCCGGCGCCGTGGCCATTGCCGGCGCGGTCCTGAGCGTAGTCGCCCCCATTATCCAGGCGGCTGCCGCCGCAATCAAGGCCGCTGTCAAGGCAGTCGTGGACACGATTAAGTCAGTTGTCACGAACGCGCTCAAAGAGACGCTGCAAAGGGTGCTCAAGGCCGTAGGCCAGGCCATGGAGAAGGTGATAAAGAACGTCACGGACAAGATCGGCAAGACAGTCGAGAATGCCATGCAGAAGGCTGTCAAGGAGGTGACCGACAAAGTCGCCAAGCAAGGGGCCCAAGTCACCGAGAAGGCCATAAAGCAAGCTGTCAGCAAGGCCTCTAAGGAAATCGCCCATGAGACCTCCCAGGCCCTGAGAAAGGAACTCACCGAGGCATTGAAAGACCCAGTCACCAAGACCCTGAGCAAGTCGAGCCAACAGCTCATTGATGACACCTGCAAGCAGGTAGAACAGCAGGTCCAGAAAGCCGTTGAGAAGCAGATGACTACCCAGTTGACCAAAGTGCTCAATCCGAGTTTTCTGCGGCGGGCTGGGGAGGAATTGCTCAAAACGCTCCCTATGGCGCTCATAGGGCAGCAGCAGTCCCTCAGCGCCATCGGCGGCGCCCTCTCGACGGAGAAGCAGGCCGAATCCCAGGAGCAGAATGCCATAGCCGAGGGGATGAAGTCGGAAAAGCAGCGCAACGACGATTCCATGCAGGCCAATGTGGAGAGCATCAATAAGTTCCTACAGATGATTCAGGACTTCCAGCAGGCGCAGATGCAGGCGCAGAGCGCTGCGGCGCAGGCGTAGGCTTGTGGTCGCCCGCCGCAACGGGCAACCCGACAGACAAAGCAAAGGAGAGGACAATGGCCATAAGCGGAGTGGGGACCCCTTCTTCAGGCAGTGTTCAATCGCTGGGAGACGGGTACTTTCTGGTAGACGGCAAGAAGCTGAATCTGCAGGACCTCATCATGAACATTGGGGTCCAGATGAAGGCGACCAACGACCAGAACCTGGCCACAAAATACGGGGAGATCAAGGACAAGCTCGCGACCCAGCAGAAGATGAACGACACCCTGCAAATGCTGAATACCTATGCGAAGTACTTCGATTCGGACGGGAAGTACAAAGGCGGCGGCCCGGGGTCCAAGAATAGCGACACCTCCATGAAACTCAGCGACGCCGACATGAAGGTGTGGAAGGACCAGTACCGGCAACTGCTCAAGGATGTTGGCGTGAAGGACGGCAGTGGCGGCGCCCAGGGCATCGGCAGCGACGGCATCTTCACCAAGGCGGAGCTGGATACCGTCATCGAGGGCCTGAAGGGCAAGTTGCAGAGCATGAGCACGCAGAACGAGTTGGACATGATGGACCTCAACAAGCTGAACTCGCTCAATACCTCCTGCGTGCAGCTCCTGAAGAGCGGCATGGACGAAGCCAAGAGCGCCATGCAGGCGAGTGCACGCTGAAGCCGTGGCGGCGGAAAGGGAAGCGTGCCGTGGAACTCCAGGAGAGCATACGCAGCCTGTGCCAGGCGCTGCAGGCCGACGTGCCCGAAGCGGACGCGCGCGGACGGTACGTGCTGCGTTTCGAGGACGAGCTGGAACTGCGCTGCTTTCTGCTGGTTGGCAAACCCATGCTGGAGGGGGTCATCTGCAGGGCGCCGGCCGAGCCGGCGGAAGCCGAAGCGCTCTTCAAGAAGCTCCTGCGCGTGTCCTTGGCGCGGGCGCGCGACCGCGCCGACACGCTGACGCTGGACCAGGAAGCCGGCGAAGTCCTGCTGGTCCGGCGTCTGGCCGTGGAGAGCGGCGGCGGGCGGGAGTTCGTGGGGGCAGTCGAGGATTTCCTGAACCAGCTCGACTTCTGGCACAGGCAGACCACCAAGGACGTGTCGCCGCGCTCGCCGTTCTCCATGTTTGCCAGACCGTGAGTCCGAGAAGACATGCCCTTGCGTTGTGTGCGGGAAAGGAGACCGACATGGATTCCCAGTTCGCGGAGCTGATCACGGGCTTCGGCAAGACCGTCGCCATTGATGACCTGAAGCCGGATGAGAACGGGTACGTATGTCTTACGTTCGACGGCCGCGCAGTGAACATCGAGGAACGGGATGGCGTCGTCTATTTCTACACGGTGGTCGGCCCACTTCCGGCGGACGGCAAGGCCGACCTGTATGCGCGCCTGCTGGCGGCCAATTGTTTTTATCGCGGCACGCGCGGCGCGGTCCTGGGCGTGGACGAGAAGCTGGGCGGCGTGCTGCTCTTCTACCAGACGCCCGTCGCGGCGCTCGACCGGACGCGCTTCGAAACGACGCTAGAGAACTTCGTCAATACCGCGGAAGGATGGAGCAAACAGCTCCAGGCGGCGACGGGCGAAGGCACGGGCGCTGCCGCTCACGCGGGAACCGGGGCCGTCTGGGCGTAGCGCGGGGCTACTCCGGCACACACGGGCCGTTGGCTTCAGCCAGGAAGAACGGAGGGTGAGAGCATGGCTATGCGGGTGAGCGACTTCGCGCGGCTGGGCACGGACGGCGGCTTTTTCAAAAAGGACATGGGCACCGGCGAGCTCAAGGTCGGTGGCCAGGGCTTTTTCGGCCGGGTTGCGGGCTGGTTCCGTTCGACCAGCAAGCCCGGGACCGTAGCCGAGAACCTGGGGGCGTTGAACGCTTTCATCCGGACGATCGGCACGGACCCGAAGTATGGGCCCAAGTTCGCGGACATGGCCTCGCGCGAGCTGTCACACCTGGCCGAGACGGGCAAGCCGCTGACGGCCCGGATGGTGCGCGATCTCACGGGCAAGATGGACCGTGAGATGGACCAGGTCAAGGGCCTGAACAAGATGCTGGGCGAACGGTTCGCTGAATACGACATCCACGGCGATCCGCACTGCTTCGGCTCGCTCTTCGCGAACGTCAGCCACGAAAAGGGCTTCAACATCGGGTTGGACAATCTTGACACCACGGGGCTGAAAGACGCCATACGGGAGGGTATCCGGGAGGCGGGCCAGAACGGGAGACACGCCGTCTCGCTGAAGGAGGCGGGCGAGATCGCCAAGCGTGAGATCGGGAAGTTCATCACGGACAAGCAGACCTTGTTCAACGCGATTGACGGCATGCATGCGGAGCCGTCGGACAAGACGGCGCTGAAGGAGATGGTGTGCCGCAACGGGGGCATCCGCAGGCCGGAGTACCTGGAACAGGTCCTGTCCATGAAGACGGCGGGCCACGACCTGTTGACAGCCTTATCGCAGCCGAACCTGAGCCGCGAGGACGTCATGCGGGCCTTGACGCAATACAGCGGCGAGTACAGCAAGGCGTTCGGGAAGATCCGCAAGGAGGGGGACGGCGCGGACGATGTCGTGCGGCTCGCCGGCGACAGCCTGCAATTCGGGCTGATGACTGCCGGCCTGGATACGAACGCGCGCCAGGCGATCTACAGCCTGCTCACGTCGCCGGACTGCCGGGAGCTCCGGCAAGCCTTCAGTTTCATCGGGATGAAGCAAGGCGAGGTGGAGGGCGTGGACGAGCAGACGGCGCTGCTCGTCGCGAATAACATGGCCCGCCCACAGGAGTTCATCAGCGAGCTGACCACCACCATCGGCATGTCGCTGGGGTTCTCGCGCGAACAGACCTTCAAGGCGCTGGACGAGCCGGCCCTGGTCTACGACGACTTCGCGCAGATTCCGCAGGACATTGTCGCCTTCGCGCGCGAACTTGGCGCGCAGATTCCCGACAACCTGACCGAGACCCGGACGGTCATGAGCGAGGAGTTCACTCACGACCCGACGACTGTGTTACGCGGGAACGATCAGGCGTGGCGCACGATCAAGGGCTTCATGACGCAACATGCCCAAAGCTACTCGGACACCGCCATGAACAGCCTGGAGCAGGCCAAGGAGACCGTGAAGGGCACGCCGCAGGAGGTGTACAACCAGTTCCTGCAAAATTTCCTGGGCGGTTCGACGCCGGAGGAAGTGCGCGCCAATGTCCGCAACCATCCGGAGAGATTCGGCGCCGTGCGCAATATCGCGCGCATGGTGTACGGCCAGGGCTGCGAGATCGGCTCGCCCAAGATGGCGCGCGACGCCATCAACAGCATTCTATTCCTGCGCACGGTGGGGCCGGAGCTGGCCCAGCACAACTTTGACCCGGACAACCGGGAGGCCAACGTTGTTGACAGGGAAGTCGCACACATGCTACAGAGCGACCTTAACCAGTTGGGTACGCACGACTGGATGGTTGATGTTCCCCTGAACGGGCCGCCCCCGCAGAGCGTCAAGAACCAGGAGCTGCTGCTGGCCTTCCTTCAGGAAGTCACCGGGCAATAGCGGATTCCGAAGCCAGTCGAGGAGAAAGGATCGCCGATGGACCTGCGTTCGCATGCCAACCAACTGCTTGCCGGCGCCGCGGAGACACTGAAGCTCGAGCGCCTGGAGTTCAACGAGCGGGACGAGTGCATCGTCACGTTCGACGAGCGGGTCGTGGTCCTGTTCAGCCTGGACCTGGAAGACCTGAACGGCATTGTCATCAATGTGCTGCTGGGCGCTCTGCCGCCCGAAGGGAAGCGGGAGGCCGTCATGACGGAGCTGCTCAGCGGCAACTACTGCTGGGCGCGGACCGAAGGCGGCACCATCGGCGTGGACCGTGCAACCGGCGTGATCACGCTGAGCTATCTGGTGGAACTGCCGCTGGAGGTCCCGGAGCAGTTCTCCGACATCTGTGCCAAGCTTCTGAACGTGGCGGACTACTGGATGCGCAAGATCGAGGAAACGGGCGGCATCGCACCCGAGACCGTACCGGCCGGTGCGCTTTCCTCCGGCGGCATCGGGCCTGCCATGCGGGTGTGATCCGGTTCCCTGGTGCATCTCTTCGCGAATGTCGAGCATGCCTGAGTGAGGGTTACCAATGTCTACGACTCCAATCTCCAACAGGCTCCCCGATGTCAGGCTTGGCGAACTGTCGCTTGGGACGGTCAAAGGCCAAGAGTTCACCCAGAGCAAGGTGCGGCCCACAACGGTCTCGGGGCAGACCATCCCCCGCCTTCCCAAAGAGGTCCGGCAGGAAGCGCGGCACGAGATGCCGAATCCGCAGCCGCTCGGCCACCACTTGGCGCGGACCGCCCTTGAATCCGCATCCAGGGTCTTCCAGTCCATCACCTCGCGGCTGAAGGAAGCCGGGCAGGCCGTGATCGGGTATTTTCAGCGGGAGAAACTGCCGTCTTCGTTGCGGATGACCATGCCGCCCAACGGCACGGCGTTCAACCTGGACACGAAGTGTCTCCCGTCGCGCTTGCCAACGGGGATGACCGTGGAGCAGTTCAAGACCCAACTCCAGGCCAAGATCAACAACGGCTACAACCTGGTGCGCGACCTGTCGTCAGGGAATGTCCCCAACCGCGCCTGCACAGCGGAGGACACGACCAACATCGTGTGGTTTCTGCAGGCACAAGGGGAGAAGAAGATAGGCCAGAGCTTCGAGCAGGGCGCGTTCTCGATCCCGGACCCGGGCGGCCACATTCAGCAGTTCCTGGACAGTTGCCCCGAGGCCTACCAGCGTTTCTCGTCACACCTCGACGACATCCAGGGGCAGCAGGGCTGCAAGCACCGCGGCATAGATTCCTCCGGCAGCACCTCGGACCTCGCGCATCTACTGCCGCACGGCATGCAGACGCTGCTCTACGGCAAGCTGCCGAAGGGTGAGGGGACGCGCCTGCCCGAGCAGCGCCTGTACCTGAAGATTGAGGAGCACGGCTGCTACATGTCCAAGCCCAAGGGCGGGCGGGACGTTGGCGGCCCGACGCGGCCGATGAACCGGCACGACGTGGGCGCCTTCCTGGGGCACATCGGGACGACCATCCCTTCCTTGTTCCGCAAGCTGCTGGGCAGAGGCGAGGGCGAGGGCACATTCAAGGAGCGCCTGCCGCCGGAACTCAAGAATGGCTTCAAGGCGCTGCAGCGCGACGCGCCGCCGGAAGTCCAGGAGATCCTGGGGCGTGGCGGGCCGATGTCGAAGTCCGGCGGCGTGCGCGTCATGCTCGGCAACATAGACGCGGTGCTGCAAGACAACGCCCTGCATGTGAGCCAGGAACTCCGCGGCCGGCTGGAGCAGTTCAAGACGGAGCACCTCTCGGGCCGCAACGGCCTGGACCACCCCGAGTGCCGCTTCGGGGAAGAGATCATCCTCACGGCCAACGAACTCACTCAAGGGGTGAAACTGGTCCCGAAGGAGAACTTCTCCCCCCAGTTCGCCCAGGAGTGGTCGAACCGGGTCAATGAGCAACTGGGCCAAGACCTTCAGCTACCGGATCGCTTCACGCCACAGGGTCTGAACGAGCAGTGCCTCCTGGACACCTTCCGTGAAGGCTACAAGTTCGGCGGTCAGGAAATCAGGACCCCCGAGCAACTGCAGTCCTTTTTCACCGGCGAAAACGGCATCCGCGACGCCAAGATTGTGACCACCGTCGTAAATCAAGCATTCCTTGCGCCTTCTCAGGTGATCGGCGCCACAACGAACCTTGGGCCCTTCCAGGGGGTCCTCAATCCCGTCCCGCACAGTGAACATCACGACTTCAACGTCACGCGCCTGAATGACGGCAGCTACCGCGTGGACTTCCAGTACGAGGTGAGTCCCAGCATGTTCAACTCCATGGAGGGGCAACAGCGGCGCCTCGATCCACAGACGAGCGAGTTCAGCATGAGTGGTTCGATCAGGATTCGGCCCGGCGGCAATCCGGTGGTTACGTTCGAGCAGCCGCCACAGTACGGACTGAAGCTTGAGGAGACCCAGTAGGCCAGGCGTTCCGGAAGGGCTACGTGGACTGCGCGGTGGGCGCGGGGGCGCTCTTGCTCCCCTCGCTGCCGCCGCCCGCGGCAGGCGGGGGACTGGCATTGGACGGCTGCTCCACGGGCTGGGGCAGCATCGTCAGCAGGGAAATGCCGCCCGGCCCCTCGCCCAGAAGATAGTCTCGCCCGCGCACCCGCACCACCAGCAGCGAGTTCTTGGGCGCCACCACCTTGCGCGAGAGGACCTGCACGTCGTCGGACGACGTACCCTTCCCCAGCCCCCGGCGGACTCTGAAGACGACCCAGGCGCCGCCGGCCAGCAGAAGGGCGAGCAGCACCAGTTTCAAGCTGTCCGTCCAATCCCACGTCTCGCGCTTGTGCCGCTCCTTCGGTGCGTTCTCCTGCGTTTCGCGCTGCAGTTCCTCCATTTCGCGCCGCCATTCCTCGCTCAGCGCCGGCCCTTCGGTTGCTTTGGCGTTCCGCGGTGCGGCACGGGTGTCTTCGCGCGGCTTCTCCTCGCCGGCCGCGGGGACCTTGGGTGTGGGCGCCTCCTCTGCCCCGTGCGCCACGCCACAACGTGGCGTGCACGGCCCGCATGGTGTGAGAAGAAACACTGCCGTCCAGAGCAGGGACAGGCGCAGCGCCGGCGTGTGCCACGTCACGGCGTGCGCCACCGCCGGCTTGCCCGGCAGTGCGGCCGCGGGTCGCGGGAGCGGCAGTCTCTCGTGGCGGCACATTGGCTTCACCTCACTATGAGACCTCTGTCGTGAGCCGCTGTCAAGCAGACGTGGGGAAAAGCCCAACGAAAAAGCCGCGTCTCAGCTTCTCTGAGACGCGGCTCTTGGTTTAACCCGGCAACGACCTACTTTCCCGCTTGTAAGCAGTATCATCGGCGCAGGAGGGCTTAACGGCCGTGTTCGGAATGGGAACGGGTGTGGCCCCTCCGCCATGGTCACCGGAACTTTCCTTGCTCCTCGAATCCACGTGGGGGCGATTGGCGAGGCGGCAAATCCGTAAAGGGAAGGCGTTGCGAGCGCCGCGTGGTGGACCGCGAGTCAACTTAATCTCGCGCCAGCGACGCCAGCATCGGTTCCCTGAAAAGGGAATGGCTTCCGGCCGCTGATTTCGCAGTGCGGGCCGGGCCCTTGCGGGCGCTGCCGGCAACACGAAGCCGGAACCGGAAACCGGAATTGTATGAAGAAGGGATGTCTGAGGGAACAACGCGGGGCATGGCTGCCGTACAGCGAAGCAGACACGAACCACAGTTCCAAGGACGCGCTCTAATCCAGCCCGCGTCTGCGTCTCTCACGAGACGAAGGACGGGGGGCAGGAGAAAAGCGGTCAAGTCGGTGGACTGATTAGTACTGGTAAGCTTACCCGTCACCGGGCTTCCACATCCAGCCTATCAACCTGGTGGTCTACCAGGAGTCTCATAGGGATCCCTTGTCTTGGAGGAGGCTTCACGCTTAGATGCTTTCAGCGTTTATCCTGTCCGTACATAGCTACCCAGCGCTGTGCCTAGCGGCACAACTGGAACACCAGGGGTACGTACAACCCAATCCTCTCGTACTAGGGTTGTTTCTCCGCAAGGATCCTACGCCCACGACAGATAGGGACCGACCTGACTCACGTCGGTCTGAACCCAACTCACGTACCGCTTTAATCGGCGAACAGCCGAACCCTTGGGACCGATTGCAGCCCCAGGATGCGATGAGTCGACATCGAGGTGCCAAACCTCCCCGTCGCTATGGACGCTTGGGGGAGATCAGCCTGTTATCCCCGGGGTACCTTTTATCAGTTGAGCGACGGCCATTCCACACTGCACCGCCGGATCACTAAGCCCTACTTTCGTACCTGCTTGAGGTTTTTCTCTCGCAGTTAAGCACGCTTGTGCCCTTGCACTCGCCGCACGATTGCCAACCGTGCTGAGCGTACCTTAGGGCCCCTCCGTTACTCTTTAGGAGGGGACCGCCCCAGTCAAACTGCCCGTCTACCACGGTCCTCGGTCCGGATTACGGAACCAAGTTAGAATCTTCGTACACAGAGGGTGGTATTTCACCGTTGACTCCACTCCGTCCGAAAACGGAGTCTCGCAGTCTCCCACCTATCCTACGCAATGAGCACAAAGACCCAATAGTAGAGTACAGTAAAGGTCCACAGGGTCTTTCCGTCTAGTCGCGGGTAAGTGGCATCTTCACCACTGCTACAGTTTCGCCGAGCCTCTCGTGGAGACAGTACCCCTGTTATTACGCCATTCATGCAGGTCGGAACTTACCCGACAAGGAATTTCGCTACCTTAGGACCGTCATAGTTACGGCCGCCGTTAACCGGGGCTTCGGTTCGTTGCTTTGGAGGCGAACCCCCTGACAACTTCCCTTAACCTTCCGGCACAGAGCAGGCGTCAGACTGCATACGTCGTCGTTGAGACTTTGCGCAGTCCTGTGTTTTTGGTAAACAGTTCCAGGGACCATTTCTCTGCGGCCTCTCGGAGCGTTTTTGAGGCACTCCTACCAGGCGCTCCTTCTCCCGAAGTTACGGAGCTAATTTGCCGAGTTCCTTCACGAGAGTTATCTCGAGCCCCTTAGGCTACTCGCCTCGCATACCTGTGTCAGTTTGTGGTACGGGCACATGCAGGGTTAACGTGCGCAACATGTTTCTCGTCAGCGTAGCTGTGACCGCCTCTCCGTTGTCACACGGATCGCACTCGCGCTTCGGGCTCAGCCCGTTTTCACCGGACTTCAACGCCGTTTGCGCTTGGAGGAGCCAGCTAACGGCTTCCCCGGTCTTGGCTATCTGAGTAATGCTGGCACAACCCTACAAGTGGTGCCGGAATATTAACCGGCTTTCCATCGGCTACGCGTTTCCGCCTCGCCTTAGGCCCCGACTAACCCTGGGCGGAGTTACCTGGCCCAGGAAACCTTATGCTTACGGGGAGAGAGCTTCTCACTCTCTTTATCGCTACTCGTGTCCGCAGAATCACCTCCACAGGCCGCGACCACCCCTCGCGAGGCGGCTTGTATCTCCTGTGGAGCGCTCCCCTACCCAAGTGCCGACACGCAGGCCGGCACATGATACGTCTTCGGTGTGAGTCTTATTCCCGTTAATTATCGGCGCGAGAATGCTCGACCAGTAAGCTATTACGCACTTTTTAAATGGTGGCTGCTTCTAAGCCAACATCCTGGCTGTCTTCGCACTCTGACCTCCTTATTAACTAAGGCTCACTTAGGGACCTTAGACGGTATTCTGGGCTGTTTCCCTCTCGACCACGGAGCTTATCCCCCGTAGTCTGACTGCCGGGTTACGGCGAATGGTATTCGGAGTTGGACAGGGTTTGGTATTCCGGTAGGAACCCTAGCCCTATCAGTCCTCTACCCCCACTCGCTATCTTAGCCGACGCTAGCCCTAAGGCTATTTCGGGGAGAACCAGATATCACCATGCTTGATTAGCCTATCACTCCTATCCTCAGGTCATCTCACCGTTTTTCAACACAGACAAGTTCGGACCTCCATGAGGTTTTACCCCCACTTCATCCTGCCCAAGGATAGATCGCCATTGGCTTCGGGTCTAGTAAGTACGACTGGATCGCGCGTTTCGCACTCGGTTTCCCTACGGCTGCGCCCCTCGAGGGGCTTAACCTTGCCGTACCCACTAACTCGCGGACTCATTCTTCAACAGGCACGCTGTCACGGTGCTTTCCACCGCTCCAACCGCTGTGTAGGTGTATGGTTTCAGGGTCTTTTAACTCCGGTCCTTCCGGTTCTTTTCATCGTTCGCTCGCGCTACTGATACGTTATCGGTCGCTGAGGAGTATTTCGCCTTGGAGGGTGGTCCCCCCTGATTCACACCAGGTTTCCCGTGCCCGGTGCTACTCGGGATACCGCCGGATCCGAACAACCAGTAGTACAGGACTGTCACCTTCTGTGGACGGCCGTTCCAGGCCACATTCCTACCGGCTCTTCTCGTCGTTACGCGGTCCCACGACCCCGGCGACATTCGCATGCCACCGGTTTAGGCTCTTCCCATTTCGATCGCCTCTACTCTGGGAATCTCGGTTGATTCCTTTTCCTGTGGGTACTGAGATGTGTCACTTCCCCACGTTCGCTGGACGCGCCTCTATGGATTCAAAGCGCGCAAATCCGGATTACTCCGGACTGGGTTTTCCCATTCGGAGATCCCGGGATCAGCTTGTGTGCAGCTCCCCCGGGCTTATCGCAGCTTACCACGTCCTTCCTCGCCTCTCAGCGCCAAGACATCCTCCATACACCCTTAGTAACTTGACCGCCCTCATCCCACTCCCCGAACTTCGCAGTTCCGTGAATGTCCAGATGTGTGTCGCCTCACGGCGGCACGGCTGGGCGGCCCTTGAGAACTTGATCCATGGCTCAACTGTACAGCAACGTCATGCCACGTTGTTCCCGTTTGACTTTCAAACACCCCTTCTTCAATTGTCAAAGAACGCACTGCAAACTGTCCCGTTGGTTTGGTAGCGGGGGCAGGATTTGAACCTGCGACCTCCGGGTTATGAGCCCGACGAGCTACCAGGCTGCTCCACCCCGCGTCGAATTTTCAATCCGCGATTGCCGATTTTCGATTGACTGCGAAAATCGAAAATCAAAAATCCGAAATCCGAATGGTGGAGACGACCGGATTCGAACCGGCGACCTCCTGCTTGCAAAGCAGGCGCTCTCCCAATTGAGCTACGCCCCCAGTCGGATCTGCGATTTTCGATTTCTGATTGAACTGCCTCTGCAATCGAAAATCAAGAATCCAAAATCTACAATCCTGTTGGTGGGCCCGGGCCGATTCGAACGGCCGACCTCGTCCTTATCAGGGACGCGCTCTAACCAACTGAGCTACGAGCCCGGCGACAGTCGGCAGAACGCAGAACGCAGTATGCAGTCCCTGCTTTCTGCCGTCTGCCTTCTGCCTACTGGCCATAGCTCAGCCGACCCCAACGATCAAAGTTGAACATAGACAGTTAGCACGTCCGCGGAACTCGTGTGCGGCAAGGTTCGTCATCACGGCAGGCGGTTGGCCTGCCGTGGACATCTAAGGCAATCCCCTTAGAAAGGAGGTGATCCAGCCGCAGGTTCCCCTACGGCTACCTTGTTACGACTTAGTCCCAATCACTGGTTTCGCCATGGGCGTTCATCACGACTTCAGGCGCCCCCAGCTCTCGTGGCTTGACGGGCGGTGTGTACAAGGCTCAGGAACATATTCACCGGGGCGTGGCTGATCCCCGATTACTAGCGATTCCGGCTTCATGGGGGCGAATTGCAGCCTCCCAATCCGAACTGGGGCCAGTTTTAAGCGATTTGCTCCGCCTCGCGGCCTTGCTTCGCGCTGTACTGGCCATTGTAGCACGTTTGCCGCCCCGGACATAAGGGCCATGATGACTTGACGTCATCCCCACCTTCCTCCGGTTTAACACCGGCAGTCTCCCTAGAGTTCCCGGCATGACCCGATGGCAACTAGGGATAGGGGTTTCGCTCGTTAAGGGACTTAACCCGACATCTCACGACACGAGCTGACGACAGCCATGCAACACCTTCGCACGTTCCACCGGTTAAGGTGTCATTCTACTTTCATAGAACTAATCCGTGCGCTTCGAGCCCGGGTAAGGTTCTTCGCGTTGCATCGAATTAAGCAACATGCTCCACCGCTTGTGTGAGCCCCCGTCAATTCCTTTGAGTTTCAGCCTTGCGACCATACTCCCCAGGCGGGATACTTAACGCTTTTGCTCCGGCAAGGAACCCCTTGCAGGGCCCCCTACTTAGTATCCATCGTTTAGGGCGTGGACTACCAGGGTATCTAATCCTGTTTGCTCCCCACGCTTTCGCGCCTCAGTGTCAGGAATCACCCAGAAGGGCGCCTTCGCCGCCGGCCTTCCCCCAGATATCTGCGCATTTCACCGCTACACCTGGAGTTCCCCCTTCCCCTGTGACCCTCAAGCCGTGCAGTATAAGGCGCAATTCCCCGGGTAAGCCGAGGGCTTTCACACCTTACTTACACAGCCACCTACGCGCCCTTTAAGCCCAGTGACACCGAACAACGTTCGCCCCTCACGTATTACCGCCGCTGCTGGCACGTGATTAGCGGGGGCTTCCTCTCAAGCTTAACTCAACATCCGGCTTTGTTGGAACCGGATGATTTGCTCACCTGTGACAGCGGTTTACAACCCAGAGGGCCTTCATCCCGCACGCGGCGTCGCTCGGTCAGGCTTGCGCCCATTGCCGAATATTCCGAACTGCAGCCACCCGTAGGTGTCCGGCCAGTGTCTCAGTGCCGATGTGCCCGGTCAGCCTCTCAGCCCGGGTACCCGTCGTAGCCTTGGTGGGCCGTTACCCCGCCAACAAGCTGGTAGGGAGTAGACCGATCCTTGAGCGCGAGGCCCGAAGGTCCCCCGCTATTGACCCCTGGTGGATGCCCACCCGTGGTCTTATCGGGAATTAGCGGCTCTTTCGAGCCGTTGTGCCCACCTCAAGGGTACGTTATCTACCCGTTACTCACCCTTCCGCCACTTTACTAGGGGGTTTTGACACCCCCGTTCTCGTGCGACTTGCATGCCTCAACCACGCCGCCAACGTTCGTTCTGAGCCAGGATCAAACCCTTCAATTGAAAACTCTCGTTGTCAATGGAAGTGCCGATCTTGAGCCAAACAAACGTCAACTTTCACATTTGTTCGCTCGTTGTCTTGTATGTCTAGCTGCCACCCAATCCCCTTGTGCGCCCCCTTGGCCTCACGGCCATGCAGGCGCCCAAGCGGAACTGCGCGGTCAACCCACACACGTGTTCTTTAGAGCGTGCTAACTGTCTATGAATTTTCAAAGAGCCTGACACGCAGCCTTCAGGTTTTCTCACCATCCGCGCTGCGACGCAATCCGCTAAGACCGCGTTACGCTGTCAAATCTCTGCAGTACCAGTGACGAAAATAGCCCCGAGCCAACCCATCTTCCCCAAATACGCCGCATCGTACGGCAAACGCGGTGCACCCGGTATGGAGGCCGGAACTTGACCCGCTCAGCTATCTTCCGTTCTCACTAGGCCACCCGCAACCCCACTTCCGCGGATGACACGATACTTATACACGCTCCCAGCAACACTGTCAATGCTAATCCCACATTCCCATGCAGAATTCTTTCCCCGCGTAAACCACTGTCCCCACACGTTT
>Ga0315282_10005171_pt1 | contig 22326 bp, 23 predicted proteins | sample YL17G07_20_MG_FD_203693 | JGI IMG/M metagenome (GOLD analysis project Ga0315282, IMG submission 203693) | Sediment microbial communities from Yellowstone Lake, YNP, Wyoming, USA - YL17G07_20 | ecosystem: Environmental > Aquatic > Freshwater > Lake > Sediment | place: USA: Wyoming | collected... | reverse complement strand
ACAAAATGGCTGTGCTGGCAACTGCCCATAAACTAGTTAGGGTGATGTTTGCAATGTTGAAGAACAAAACATTATTCGACCCAAGGATGAATTGATGATAGTTGACTGAAGTCAATGTTTGCAGGTTCTACCAAAAGGTGCAGACTTCACTGGTAATGAATAATATCAGAAATATTTCGTCTATCCTACTGGAATAGGAGCCTAACCCGCTCTTGGGAAGAATGTTTGACTTTCTCATTAAGAATTTATAAATTGGCTTCAATATGAAAGCTAGAAAAATTATGATTCAAAGCTTTTTTTCTTTTATATTTGTTCTTTTCTTTTGCCAACAAATAGTTTATTCTGGAAAATTAAGTCCCGGAGAAAAAAGACGAATAGAATCAGGGGCTATTGATGCTTTTGAGCAAATAATATTCCTTTGCAAAAGGGACAGATTCGATGAAATATATGAATATGGAAACACGACATCCCAGACGCGAATATCTAAAGAGATGTTTATGTCAGAATGGAGACATTGTCCATTGGCTCTGTCTTGGGAAACTGTCCGGGACATCCCCGAGGTAGAAATAGTATCTCCGACCCGGGTTAAGTTGAAGGCAACCCTGGGCTTTAGAGGACCATTTTTCAAAACCTATTTTCACACACAAATCTTTGAGATGACATTAGAGAAAGGTGAGTGGCGAATAGATTTAAATTACCCATTGGGTATTGAGGCGCGATGGCAGGATATCAAATGATCCTGCCTTTTTTATGCATCTTTCAATGAGTAATCCTTAATTCTTGGTATCATCTTACTGTAAGAACTTGTAGGTGAAAGAAACAACATCCTTTCTTAGCCTTTGTTTCCAGAGATTTTCAAAAATGGATTTCGATACACGTATGAAGATCACAATTGTTAATCCATAGTTTCCTGAAATAAGAAGAGGCAGGACCACAGGTCCTGCCTCTTCTTATTTGTTGCCATGAGGAGGCGTGGTATGAACGAACCTCTTAAGCCGCTCTCTTCAGGGTAGCCCGAAGCTCATCCGCACCCCTATTGCTGACCGTATGCTTCACAATAATATCCGCCGGCCTCACGTCTCTGCCGTAGTAGGCCTTGTTCAGACTGTCCCTCACCCCGACAACAGACCCTTCGAGGTTAAGACCTGCATAGAGGCCCTTCGTCTTTGCAAAGGAGACAAAGTCAGCGGTCACATCCGGAATGCCTGCATTCGCTTTGGCACCGGTACCCACCGGGCCCAGGGCGACCGAAGCATCCCCGCCTAATTTGACCGATGATGAAAGCAGCGAATCAATGGCTTTCTGGGACATTGCCAGCATGACTACCTCCGCGGCCTCACCGCCGATCTGAAGACCAAAGGTCACCGAGCCAACGGTGTAGAAAGCGGGTTCACTCCAGTTCCCCGTTCTTTCATCTCTCACCATAAGGACACCCGTTCCTCCGGAGCCGCCCCATATAAAGCCTCCTTTGATGACCTGAGGAAAGATCAGTATCCCCTTGGCATGATCTATGTTCTCGTGAAGCCACACATAATTCGAGTCATGCATGAAATCATTAAAGGTAATCCGGGCCTTGTCCACGAGGCCTTGAACCTGGTCCTTATCTTTATCTTTTGCGATAGCGGGCGCGTAGGATACAAGGAGTATCCCCATCGCTAAAAAAGCCAATACGAGCATTCCTACGTTTACATGTTTGCGTCTCCTATCTTCCATGTTTCCGTCCTCCTTTCCGGCTAAACTTACTCAATATAAATATAGGGATCAGGTGGCAAAAAAACCAGTAAGGAAATTATCTTTTGAGAAATTTTTCTCATTCTTAACAATCTTATGCTGAAAATAGTTTGGGAATTAGAGACAGCAGGGTCGGCTGAGGAAGAAATCTTTGGGAAGAAGTTTTTTTATGTTAGTAGGTTAGGTTAAGTTTGCCTGTGTGAAAAGCCTGCTTCAGGCGATCTTGAGTATAGTATAGTTCTTAGCGCCCCCTGGAGTTTGCACCTTCACTTCATCCTCCACTTCCTTTCCGATTAAAGCCTTGCCCAGGGGAGAGATGATCGAAATCTTGCCGGAAGGGATATCTGATTCGTCAGGCCCGACGATCTGGTAAGTGACTTTGCCTCCATTATTGAGGTTTTCGAGAGTGACCACAGAGCCAAAACCCACTTTCCCATTTGGAAGATTGATGCTATCTATGATCTCAGAATTGGCTAACTTCCGCTCCATCTCTTGAATCTTCTTTTCAACGAATGACTGGTGTTCTTTAGCGGCTACAAATTCTGCATTCTCACTGATATCTCCATGGGCCCGGGCCTCCTCGATGGCCTTGATGACCTGAGGACGGGTCACCTTCTTCAGATTCTCCAATTCTTTATGGAGATTGTTATACCCGTTGCGCGTGATGGGACTCCGTGCCATGGAAACTCCTTTACGGTAAAGGTATATAACTGACCGGGGTGAATCTGTCAACCGCCCCTTCTGCAACGGGCCCCAGCCCTTGGTTGGATAGAAAGAGGCCCGCCTCCTATAAATTGGGCCCTTTTCTCGTATCTTGATGTGCCGGCAGGTTTTTCTAACCCTTGATCAATCTCGGAAGCATCATATGGTGGTGAGGGCAGATTGAGATGGGATTTTGATAGACGGAGTCCGCAAAAGCCACCATATATTTTCTTATATTTGCAAAAGAGACAATTTCATCGACCAAGCCCTTTTTAGCACAATAAACGGGTCTCGACTTCTCATAATATTCCTGTGCCAAGGCATTCATTTTGTCAATGACGGGCTTGAGCGGACGGCCTGAATCCTTTTCTTTTACCAGTCTTCTCGCAAAGGAGGCGACGGCTGCGGTTTCACCGTGCATGACATAAATCTCCGTCGTGGGTGTGCCCAGCGTAAACACATTGTTATTGTTCGCCTGGGGCCCTCCCATGATGTAGTGGGCAGCGGCTGTCCCCTTTCTTAAAACGATACACATCATGGGGAGGTTGGACTGTTCGATGGAATAGATCAAGGATTGCCCCAATCCGAGGAGCTCGGCTTTCTCTGCGATGTCTCCCACATCAATCCCAGTTGTATCCTGAAACCAGATGATGGGGACCCTGTCTCTTCCGCACTGGGTTACGAACTCGTTCATCTTAATGAGGCCCTGCCGGTAAAGCTTTCCGCCGACGCCCGGATAGGGGGCGTATTCGGGATATCCCTTGGGCAAGAATCCCTGTCGATTGCCTATGATCCCAACCAAGAAACCGTCGATTTTTGCCAAACCCGTATAGACCTCCGGACCGTAACCGGGTCTGAACTCCATGTGCTCGCTGCTATCGGTCAGCCTGGCAAGGACTTGATCAAAATTATAAGCAAGCTTTTGATTGAAGGAGACCAGGCAGTTGATCTCTTCGGGTGAGAACCTGGGCTCCTTGGGTTCCGCTACCCTGAAGAATTTAGGATCGTAGCCTGGAAGGTACTTCATATATTCTTTCAGTCCATCCAACACCCCTTCTTCCTTTTCAAAGACAGCCTTGAAAAAGCCAGTGGAGTCATAGTGGATCTCCACCCGCCCGGGGGGCACCGCCTTGAACTTTCTCGTTGCCCCAATAATGAGCTCGGCCCCCTCCTCATCAAAAAAACCTTTTGGGCTCATCCCGCTGACAATGCCGCCACCCCCCACAGCAATGTTGCAATTCTTATGAGCCAAAAGGATGGTAGGACTGACCCCTTGGTATCCCCCGCCCGCAGGATTGGTCCCGTAGATCCCTGCCAGAACGGGAATCCCCAATTTTTCCAGTTCGGCGTGCCTGAAGAAAGTGGTTCCGCTTCCTCTCCGGTTGGCGTACACCTTTTCCTGTTCAGGGAGTTTCACACCGCTACAATTAACTAACCAGACCAGAGGGAGGTGGAGGCGCTTTGCCATATCCGTCACTCTCAAGATATTTTCTGATTGACCGGCAATCCAGGCTCCGGCCATGACTTTATTGTCGAAGCCGATGACGACAGCCCATTTTCCGCCGATTCTACCCAGTCCATCCACCACGCCGGTTGTCCCCGATTCTTCTTCCATCGGGTCGAAAAGGGTATGCAAAGGACACCATGTGCCAGGATCCAGCAAATATTCAAGCCTCTGGTATACTGTCATCTCTCCTCTTTTATTGATTTCATCCGTGGCCAGACCCGCTTTTTTTACTTTTTCCAAAGCTTCCGCGATTGTTCTTTCGACTTCCCTAATTTTTTGAACATTTTCATCTGCCTGTTTAATTTGTTGTTCAGTCAAGGCCTTACCCAAATCGGTCATCTTTTCAAAATATGGTTTCATCGACAATCCCCCTACCTTGGAATCAAACAATTTTTTCACGGCATTTCTAACAGAAAAGAAATATTATAGCAAGAAAAATTTTCTATTTACTTTTCGTTTATTTCTGGTAAGTTATAAGCATGAAGGTGTTCACAAAAGCTCAATTAGCTCTGATCTTCTTAGCCGTTGCCTGCTTGATAGGCGTTGTAACGAGCCTCATTGTCAACTCCCTGATCACCAACCAGATTATTTTTGAAGCGCAGGAGAGGGTCAAAGAAGATCTCAATACGGCCAGATATGTCTATGCTTCTAAGATTAAGGAGATTGACCGGACGATCCGCTGGACAGCGATCAGGCATGTGCTGAAAAAGGGATTAAAAGAGAAAAATATTTCTTCCATCCGGAATGAGCTTGAAGGACTAATGGTCGAGGAGGGACTTGATTTTTTAACATTGGTGGACCGAAGCGGAGTGGTCGTATTCAGATTTCATAACCCCCCGGTATCAGGAGATAGCTTGCTCCACGATCCTTTTATTAGAATGGCCCTGGAGAGAAAGGAGATTTCAGGAACCCAGGTTCTCTCAGGAGATGAGTTGTCGAAGGAAGGGAGGAGCCTGACCCAAAAGGCCGTTATCCAATCGATTCCCGTTCCCAAGGAAAAACCGGCCAAAAAAATTGAAGAGACTTCCGGAATGGTATTAAAGGCAGCCAATCCGATTATTGATTTTAACGGAGAGGTTTTAGGTGTCTTAACTGGAGGGGTGCTCCTCAACCGGAATTTTGAGATCGTCGACCAGATTAAGAACATTGTCTTCAAAGATGCCAAATACAAAGGAAAAGAAATCGGAACAGCCACCATCTTTTTAGGCGATTTGAGAATCTCGACCAATGTCATCGATAAGGAAGGAAATCGAGCCATTGGAACCCGGGCGATGCAGGAGGTCCAACAGCAGGTTCTTGGAAAAGGAGTCCCCTGGATTCAGCGGGCGTTTGTGGTGGATGATTGGTATATCACCGCCTATGAACCCATACGAGACGTGCAAGATAAGATTGTCGGCATGCTCTACGTGGGGATGTTGGAGAGCAAGTATGCTTTGATGAAGGAGAGGCTCATCCTCCTTTTCTTCTTCTTCTCTATGTCAGGGATGTTGATCGCCCTGGCCGTCTCCTTTTTCCTCTCTTGGAGGATGTTCAAAAGATAAATTCCAAATTACAAACACCAATCACCAAACAAGCTCCGGATTCCAGTGACCGGAAAACAGGTTAAAAGATTATTCTTCATCCTCGTGTTCGGTATTATCTTCACGGCCCTTATTCCGTGCTCGTCTTTTTAACCCTTTGACGAAACCTGAGATCAGAAGCCATGCGACAATGATAACGATGCCGATGGCTAAAAAATTCGGAGCCCCGATCTTTCTTAGAAAATCTGAAAAATGTTCAATCGTATCCATCATTCTGATTTTTTAGTCAGGCTGATTTTTCAGCCACGGCAAGGAGGGAGGTGCCGAACGGAAGGGGAAAGAATTTTTCCAATTTGAGCAGGGGGACAAAGAGATTATAAATTGTCAGTTGAAAGGAGGGAAGCTCTTTTCTCCTGAGTATTTTGCCGTTTAGGAACCATCCGAAAATTCCAATTCGATTGAAGTATTTCAAATAAATTACTCTAAACCCCTGGGCTTCTAATTTATTTTTCAATTCCTTCTTTCCGTATCGCCTGCGATGGCGTAAATGTTGATCCAGGCTTCCATAAAGCCATGGATGAGAGGGGACCAGGAGGAGGAAGCGCCCACCCGGCTCCAAAAGGTCGAAGATATTTCTTAGCGCCGTTTCATCCTGTTCAATATGTTCCAGTACGTTGAAGCAGATGACCGAATCAATATGATAGGATCGGTAGCGTTCTATCTCTGCCCCGGGTATATAGAGGCGCTCGACCATAAATTTCTTATACTTTCCAAAAGTATTCTTCAAAAGGGTAAGGTATTTCGCCTCCACATCGGTCGCGATGACGAGATCTCGATCCAAAAGAAACTTTGTGATATTACCCGTCCCGGAGCCGATTTCCAAAACTCTCCTGCCTAAGAAGGGTCGGAATTTTAAAAAAATCCACCGATTATAACGATGGAGTCTCTTCATGCTCTGGAGCGTTTGGTAAACGATATCCTCGGTCTCTCTATCAAAAAAATTATACCTCAAGATGGAAAAGATCGCTTTCAACCCATCCATCCATTTGATCTTCTTTCCTTCCCAATAATCTCGGCCGCTGTAGGAAATGGGGACTTCATAGATTCGGTAATTCATCTTGGCAATTTTAGCTGTCACCTCGGGCTCAAAGCCAAACCGATTTGACCTCAAATGAAGATGCTCCAGCACCTCCTTCTTGAAGACTTTATAACCTGTTTCCATATCCGTGAGATTTAGGTCTGTGCAGAGGTTGGAGAAGAAAGTCAGGAGCTTATTACCCAGAGTATGCCGGAACATCAACACACGCCTTGGGGCGCCGAGGAATCGAGACCCGTAGACTACATCGGCTGTTCCGTCGAGAATCGGTTCGATCAGCTTAGGATATTCCCGGGGATGGTACTCTAAATCCGCATCTTGGATAATGACGATCTCGCCTGTGGCTTCCTTGAATCCGGAGCGCAACGCTGCCCCCTTTCCCATATTTTGGGGTTGATAGCAGATGCGAACCTCGTCCTTCGATTCTTTTCTCCTCTCCGTTTCCCATCCTTTTAAGAACTCCCTTGTCCCGTCTGTGGAAAAATCATCGACCACAATCACCTCTTTGGGGAGATCAACCTCGAGAACTCTGGAGAGAATCTCGCCGATGGTATTGATTTCATTATAGACAGGGATAACGACCGAAACTTTCATAGAAATTTCTGGAGATTATATCAAAACGACGGGTTCAGGGAAAGGTTTATTTATAAGGCTCCTCTCCCGAGCCCCCTTAACTCTGCCCATTGTAAAATACCGGCCTCGAATTGTATAGGCAACGGCTCCCTCCTTGAAATAAATAGTGATTGACGGGTCAACTGGCTTGTGATTAGGATAGAAGGAGAGGAGGGAGTATGGGAGTATTAACGAAGACGTCGTTGTTATCGGCCGGGTTTTTATTTTTGCTACTGGGTCAAGGCTTATCAGGAGGGAGTGCTATGGAAATTTCATCTGCCGCGTTTAGGGATGGGGAGAAGATCCCGATCCAACATGTCATGCCAGGAGCAGGGGGAAAGAACATCTCTATCCCGCTGGCATGGAAAAACATCCCTGCGGGAACCAAATCTTTTTGTCTTTCAATCGTTGATCCACACCCGGTGGCTCAAAATTGGGTCCACTGGCTGGTCATTAACATTCCGGCGCAGGTGACCTCGATTGAAGAAGGGGCGTCCAAAAACAAAATGCCCAAGGGATCTGTTGAGCTGAAAAACTCCTTCGGAGATGCTGGGTATGGTGGACCGCAACCCCCGAAGGGAACAGGCGACCATCCTTACGTGGTGACCCTTTATGCCCTCAGTATAGAGAAACTCGACCTTGAGATGAACACTTCCCTTTCGGCCTTTAAGAAGGCGATCGAAGGTAAAGTGATAGGCTCAGCGAGCATCACCGGCAAGTTTGGCCGTTAACCCGGGGACTGAATCTCAACGATTCTCTTTCGCTCCATACGTCCCTCGGCTACGTCCCGTTTGATTCACTACGACGGGAACGGACGGGAATGAACTCGTGCGCTCAAAAGGATCCGTTCAGTTCATCGGCCACTGGTTTTTTGCAGGCCTTGCAGCGCTGTGCACCTCTGAAAAGCGGTTTGCCACACGAAGAACAATGATAGCGTTCACATTCTGCGCGGGCCCATTCTACGCTCCCCTTCTCATCACCGTATTCAGCTACTTTAGCCCGCCATAAAGGAATCGTTCTTTTCATTACCCTTAGGCCAGTAGGAAAGGGGAAATTTTCTGTCATACTGCATGGCCATTCCTTGCATTGGTGGCAGGAATAATAACCTTTGGATTTTACGCAATTCCTTATTGGACATATCCTGCAAAAACCATAAAGCTTCTTTGGGGGATCAGACTGCATACATCCTAAGCATTCTGTTTCTTCAGGTTTTGTTCCATAGAGGTTCCCCATAATTGCCTTGAATTTTTCATTTTCGTCCCTCGTTGATATGTAAACTCCGCATGCACCGCAGTATAATCCGCAGGGTGCCATCAAATTCTTATTTCTAATCTCTTCTTCGGTCCACCCCTCCATTTTAATGCCCCCTCTCAGGATCATAAAAACGTATTGGGTTTAGTGAAACAGTCTATTTTTTTAACAATGTGGCAAAACCCTTTTTGAGAGTCTCGGGGAAATCTTTTGCCGTAATCAGAAGACTCTGGACCAGTCCTTCGATCTCCAGGTGGGTCATCTTATCCAGCCCTCCCCCCAAATCGATCGCCCGTTTGGCCAACCCCACAGCCAACGCAGGTCTCTGGAGCAGTTTGGCCATAAAGGCATGGGATTGCTCCTCCAGTTGGCCATCGGGAAAGATCCGATGGATCAGGCCAATTTCATAAGCCCTCCGGGCAGTGATCATGTCCCCGGTCATGATCAGCTCTTTGGCCCAGGCCGGGCCGAGCATCCGCGTCAAGCGGGTCGTTCCTCCGCAATCCGGAATGATTCCCAGGATGATCTCAGGAACCCCCAGCGTTGCGCTTTCGGAAGCGAGACGAAAATCTGCCGTCAATGCTAATTCCAGCCCCAGCCCGCCGCAGAAGCCCTGAATCTTGGCGACGACGGGTTTTTCAATACGCTCGATCCGATTGAGGATGGCCTGAATGGCATCGACTCCCTCTCGGAGGTGGATCCCTGGAGCCCTTCCGTCATCTTGGGCAACGGCGGCTAAGTAGTTAAAGTCAACGCCTGCAGAGAAGGCCGGGCCGGCCCCCTGGAGCAGAATCACTTTGGCTTCCAAACTGACGCTGAGCTCCGAGAACGCCCTGTTGATTCCTTCCAGCACTTCTCCGTTGATGGCGTTCCGCTTTTCCGGACGGTTGAGCGTGATGGTACCGATGCCGTTTTTCACTTCCCATTTGACCAATTGGTTTGCCATGAAAGCCCTCCTGAAAAGAGTGATCAGTGATTGAGAATGACTGTCGGCGAATCCATGATAAAAACTCGCCGTGAGTCGGGTTGAACATAAGAGTTATAATCGCAATTTGAAGCCTCCCGCCGAAGGGCGGGGCTTCCCGGCAAGGTATTAGCATCCTATTGTGCCCCTTTACGCCGCCTATCACGTTTTGGCGGTACGGAGCACATTCCGGTCAAGGTTTTGGAGGGGAGACCGCTTCGATCCCACTGCGCCCAAGACGGACGGGCTGCTATTCTTCTGTCATCACGTCATCGGGGAGCTCGTCTGTATCACCGGCCGTAATGGGAAAATGCCGGGCAAGTAAAACTCCTATTTCCTGGATAGCGTGAGAAAGGGCATCGCAGGCCCGACCCTCTCTCACCCCTCTGGAAACCTCGTTTGCAAGCCGGTTCAGCGTTCCCTGATCCATTTTCTCGTGAATACCTTTATCCGCAAGAACCCAGACTTTCCTTTCGAGAAGGGAGAGAAAGAAGAGAACGCCTGTATTTTTCTTTGTCTTGTAAAGTCCTTTTTCAAAAAAAGCCCTCTCAGCTCTCAGACTGACCGCTTCCTCTTTTCTTTTGATTCCAATAAAGAGCTTCTTCAATACCTCCACTCTTATAAAGAGGAACCAGCAGGGGAAAAAGAATATGAAACTTAAGGGAATATAAGACCAGATGGAGGAGTGAAAAAAGAGAACGGTTAAGATCAGTGACAAAACGCTTCCGAGAAGGACACCGCCGAGGACTTCTGCTTCAATGTAGTGGTCGCTCCGGTCAACCACCATGACGACGATCTCGCCAATCGTCCGGGATTCGACCTCCCGGGTCATGGTCTTAAGTCTCTCTTTTTCTTCTGCATTAAAGAACTTATGTGCTTTTGAATGTCCTCTCATTACCAGTCTCCTGAGGCTCCGCCGCCTCCGAAGGAACCGCCTCCGCCGCCGAACCCACCCTCGAAGCCACCGCCTCCGATGGAGTGGCCGCCCATCCCTGGTCCATAGAAGAACCCGCCACCATGGTCCCTGCGGCCATCCTTTCGAGAGCCTCCTGAAGAAAAAAGACGGGGCAAAAAGAAGCCTCCACCGAAACCAACGATGGCTAAAAGAATTATGAGCGGGATTCCTACGGGGAGAACGGCAAGATAGACAAATGTTGGGAGCCCAATGGCTGCAACGACTCCACCGAGAACACGGGAGAGACTGCCTAAGATGAGGGTAAATATGGCCAAAAACAGAAAGACGGTCAGAAAAGGAGGAACGCCTCTTTGCCTTTGGTGAGCCGACCTTCGCTCGGCCCTGAACTCACCCCGTGTCGCATCGATCAATGAAGAAACGCCGGCAACAAATCCTCCGTCAATATCGCCCTGTTTAAACCTCGGTTTGATGACCAGATCAATAATCCTTCCCGCCGTGAGATCCGTTAGCCTACCTTCGAGGCCGCGGCCGACTTCGATCCTGATCTTTCTTTCCTGTTTGGAGACGATGAAAAGAACTCCGTTGTCCTTCACCTGTTGCCCGATCTTCCATGTTTCGGCTACTTTGATGCCGAACTCCTCAATATTTTCTCCTTCGAGAGAGGGAATGGTCAGAATAACGATCTGGGTTGAATCCGACTGCTCAAAGGCCCTTAGTCCTTGTTCAATCTTCGACTTTGCAGGAGGGCTGATCATCCCGGCATAATCGTTGACATAGCCCTGAAGCTTTGGAACATCGAGGCCGTAAGCAGTGAAAGGCAGACACCAGAGCCACAGAATAAAAAAAAGAAAAATCTTTTTCATATCAAACCTTGTAGCAGTCTCGATATGCTTAACATGGTTAACCATGAAAAGTCTTCTTTTGTCCACCCCCACCTTTACCCTCCCCCGTCACAAGGGGGAGGGTAAAGTTAGGGACATTTAGAATTTCACCTGGGGAGCTTTTGAAGCCCCGGGCTCGGCCTTGAAAGGCTCTTTCAGTGTCAGATGGAGCAAAAGGCTATTGGTCAAACTGTTTGGAAATACTCGGATGGAGGTATTGAAGACTTCGACCGCCTTGTTATAGCGGGTCCGTGCGACATTGATCCTGTTCTCTGTTCCTTCCAGCTGGTGCTGGAGGTCCTGAAAGTTCTGGTTCGCTTTGAGATCAGGATAGCGCTCGACAACGACCATCAGTCGAGAAAGGGCACTACTCATTCCGGCCTGGGCCTCCTGAAATTGCGAGAAGGCCTTAGGATCGTCAATGATATTTTTGGGCACCTGCATCGCCCCGACCTTTGCCCTTGCCTCTGTCACAGCGGTGAGGGTTTCCCGTTCATGTTTGGCATAGGCCTTGACCACCTCAACGAGATTAGGAATGAGGTCATTCCTTCTCTGATAGGTCGCCTCAACATCTCCCCATGCCGCCTTGACCGCCTCCTCGTTTTTCTGCATCGTGTTATAGCCACAGCCAGAGAGTGTAACAAGGATAAAAGCGGGCAGAACCAACTTGATTAATAGCGATCCTTTTCTCATCTTTTCCTCCTGTTCACCCCGTTAGAAATGTTGCCCCGCTGGAATTTTTAACGGGGTTCATCCGTATACGGCAGTTTCATTCATTCCGGCGAAAAGGGATGCCAACCATTTCATCGGGGTATACGTCATGTCTTTTAAGGCACTATAATAATGTAAGAAGAACTTTGTTTCAAGTTCTGATAAAAGATTTCGCCAGGGATTTGACATTACGGAGGATACGGACTGCCCCCATCAAAACAGCCCTCTCCGCTCTGATTCCTGTGTAAGAGCAATAATGAACCAGGGACATTTTTGTCAATCGATGCGGCATTTTGTATCAATAAAAAGAAAATCACCATAAATTCTTAAATGGGGTCATAAGATAATCTATTGAATATATTCTTAAAATAATTATTATCTGACAATTAATTATTAACGAACCCTTGGCACATTTCTTGCGTTTTCAATAAATTTTGTAATCAAAATACAGTACACCCGTAAAGCTATCTAATAGTACCAGCCCGGAAAGTTTTGAAAAATGAAACCGCTATCATTACGCTTTTGCGTAATTTTATGTTTTTGGGCCTTTTTCAGCCTAAGTCACAGCCAAGATCGAAGCTGTCAGATCAGATCTCAATAAGCATACTCATAAGAATAGGTATGCTTTTTATTAATATCGCGGCGGCTAATTTCATGGGAGCTGCCGCTTGCCTCCCGCTCTACGGGAGCAGATTCGCTATGCTCACTCTTAAACAGAGAGGAGGAACAATGTATAGTAGACTGAGTGCACGACAAAATGCCATAAGAGATGCAAAAAACAATCTTCCCGGCAGGGGTGACCAGCAATTCTCTTCGTTTGAGAAAGAGCTGATGGCAATGGCCAGGAATGAGGCGCGACAAATCACCTCTTCATATGGGCCGAAATTAGAGGTCCTCAATGGAAAATACAAACCCTTGCTTCAGGATTACGAACGTATCTCCAAAGATTATGATGCCCATGCTGCCAGGATCGGTCGGAGCGAACCAAGTGTGGAATTGAGCAGGATGAAGTACTATGTGCTGATGCTTTTATTTGTGCTGGGTGAAATCCCCATGAACTCGCTTGCCTTCGCTGTGTTTGGAGAAAACCAGATTTTCACATGGATCATGGCGGTCGGCGTGGCCGTAGCGATTCCATGGATAGCCCACTCCATGGGGATTCTTTTCAAGCGTTGGACCGTTCCATGGTGGAAGAATGCCATTGGCATCGGAACACTCCTTTTCCTGACCATCGGCGGCCTGGTTGCCATCGGTTACGTACGTGTCCAGTACTTGGGTGACCTCAGCAAAGCGGGGACAGTGAGCAGCTTTGGCAATAGTACCTTGATAGGAGCTGCTTTTGTTGGGCTGAACCTGGTCATTTTAGCCGCAGCGACACTCTGTTCTTATTTTGCACATGATACGGATTCCATGCTGGAGCATTTACATCGTAGGACAAACCAACTCGAAAAGGCCACGCGAACGGCCGAAGCAAAATATAGGAAAATCCTAACCCAACAACAGCAAGAGCTACACCGGATTCAGCAACGAACCCAGGAAATCATCCATTACTACCGCAAAATCAACCTGCGCAAGCGCCCGGACCATGAAAAACCCAAATCCTTTGACCGGGATCACGAGTTGGGCGTAGAGTTTGGAAATGAAGACGAAGGCACGAAATTGGAACCCGAGACCACCCCTCTGAAAATGGTGGTAGCCAAACCAACCCGTTCGTAATGACTGAGGTGGTCTATCCAAATGAGACAGCGGCAACTGAAATGTCTGGGGCTTATCATTATTGGCGCACTTCTCTTATGCCACCCATTGAACCGGAGTGCTGAAGCTGTCGGCAAACCCGAAAACTCCTCCCAACCTCCACGGCTCATCATTATTCTTGTGGACATGTCGGGTAGTGCGGATCAAGCTCGGCGCACGGTCTGTAAGGAGGCATTTGAGAAGATTTATCGAAACCTTCGGCAAGGGGATCGCGTTGTCGTGGGGACAATCGCCAGTCACTCCTATATCGATTTCAAGCCGACAGTGGATGAGGAAATTCCGAAGAAGACTATTTGGGACAACCGCTTACAGTTTGAGAGAAACCTGACCCATGCCAAGGAGAAAATTCAAACGGAGGTCAATAAACTCTTATCGCACAGGGGGGGATCTCCCCTGACGGAGATTTTAGATTCGCTGAATATTGCAGATACCATTTTCCATGACGAGAAGGAGCGTCAAAAGGTATTGGAGATCCTTTCTGATATGATTCAGGATTCAAAGGAATACAAATTTGATAAGGACAAGATTACAGACGAGTATATTAGCAAAGTGATCACCTATCGCCGAAAAAACAGCCTCATGCCCAACCTTACCGGTGTCAAGGTCTATGTGGCAGGGGCGAGTGCGACTGATTCCGATAAATTTCGAGAGGTACAAACATTCTGGGCTCGTTATTTTACCGAAAGCGGAGCGGATTTCTCCTCTCATCGGTACGGACATTCCCTTATCAATTTTGAAAATGGATCCTAAATGAGCCAAGTCCTGATACGAAACACGCCGACTTCTAACAAATTTTGACCGGTTTCATCCATCCGGCAAAGCTTGCCTCTTCTCTATTGCAGTGAATCAGAGATATCTTTCATTTATAAAACTTCCAGAAAACCCCAGGCTTTCAAGCCTGGGGATGAATGGTGCCCGGAGCGATGCCAGGTGAAACCTGGCGAAGCGGAGCAAATTTCGATATGATCTGGCCATGGCCAAATATCAGACTGGGTCCCATACGAAACACCGATTGCAGTACCACCTGGTGTGGACACCGAAGTATCGTCGGCGCGTACTGCGAGGCAAAATGGTCATCCGCCTGAGAAAGTTGTTGTATGAAGCATGCCGGATCAATAAGTGGTGGATCAGTGAGTTGAGTGTCCAAGAGGACCACATGCATCTTATCATCCAGACGAGACCAGAGGATAGCGTGGCGGAGGTGGTGCAAAGGTTGAAGGGGGGAACGAGTCGGGTGATAAGAAAAGAGTATCCGGAGCTGGAAGAGTTTTTGTGGGGAGATAGTTTTTGGGCGGACGGGTATTTTGCCGAGACAGTAGGACAGGTTAATGAAGAGGTCGTGCGGCGATACATAAGGGAACAACGTCGGTAATTATGCCAGATCATATCAGTAGACCTGAAACCCTGGGCTTTAGCCCAGGGAGTGGGTTCATTTGATCGAATATAATATTGAGCGAGACAAAAATAGGAGAGAGGAGATGCTGGGCAAGAGCGGTGGCTCAACGGGCGTCCCGTTAATCGATGTTGAAGGGACCATCATCAGAGGATACAACCCTGACGCCCTTAAGTCCGCCATCGAAAGAAGAAGAAATTTATAAGCCTCATGGATCAACAGCATCCTTTTACGGCAAAGGGCTCCTAACGGATTGAATAGAAAAACCTCCGAGCCTCGGCTCGAAGGTTTTGGTTTGGCTTGAGACGGGAGATTTACTCCTGCCCGGCGTGCACAAAGAGCGGTTCAAACCCTCTCTTTGGCATGTTCCATTCCACCTGCGGTTTCCTTTTCAAACCTCTCCTTGTGGTACACCCATGCTGTATTAGAACCTGAGAGAAATTATTAACCCCCTAATTTTCTTGAAAAAAATCAGGACTCGTGTTAGTTTTGTTTAAATTATGAATGAGCCCATGATTGAGATACATCATGTGTTTAAGACTTATCCAAGTCAAATCTCCGCTCTTTCGGACATCACGATAGAGATCTTATCAGGGGAATTCGCTTTCGTCGTTGGTCCCAGCGGTTCTGGGAAAAGCACCCTTCTTCGAATCCTCTGTTGTGCAGAAAGACCGACGGATGGCGACGTGGTCGTTGATGGAATGGAGATCACGCGGCCCGGTTTCAAAAAAATCCACCAATTGAGAAGGAGGATGGGAATCGTTTCCCAAGACTTCAAATTTCTACGTGACCGGACTGTAAACGAGAATGTCGCTTTCGCTTTGGAAGTAACGGGCCATACCCGAAAGGAGGCAAAAAGTGAGGCCTCGGAGATGTTGAGGCGAATCGGTCTTGAAGAAAGGGAGGAAGATCCGATCCTCGCCCTCTCTGCCGGTGAACAGCAGCGAGTGGCCATCGCCCGGGCTCTGGTCAATTCACCGCCCTTGATTCTCGCTGATGAGCCCACAGGGAATTTGGATGCCAAGATGACCCTTGACGTCATGAGGATCTTCAGCGATTTCAACAATCAGGGAACCACAATCGTGTTTGCGACTCAATTTACGGGACTCATCAAACGTTTTCCATACCGTGTTATTCAGATTCTGAACGGGCAGATCTTGAACGGAAAAAAAGAAGTGGTCAACGAGATTCGAGAGGTAAAAGCAGGGGAATGACTTTTTTTCTCCTATATGTGATGAGGCGGACCCTACGAAATATGATGGGAAACTTGTTCCCCAATCTCATCACCATCGGCATCATTGCCGTCTCAATCCTCATCTTTTCGACTTTTACTCTGCTCGCCTTCAACCTGACCAGCTTCCTCAAGAATTGGGAAGACAAAATCGAGGTCATTGCCTATCTGAAGCGGGGAACCCCTTCCAGTGAAGTGGAACCTCTCTTAAACAAAACTCGACTCCTCGAAGGGGTGGAGATCGTAAGATATGTCTCGCCCTATGACGCAATGACCTTTATGGAAACGAAATTGGGCGGGCAGAAGAATCTCCTCCAAGGGATTCAACCGGCACTCCTTCCACCTTCTTTCGAGATTCAGTTGAAGAAGGATTATCGGAATTCTGCAAGGATTAACGAGGTGGTCACCCGCCTGAGAGAAATGGCGCAGTTTGAGGAGATTCAATACGGACAGGAGTGGGTGGAGACATTTTCTGCGCTGGTCCACATCCTACGTCTCACCCAGTGGATCCTCGGAGGCCTTCTCCTCATCGCGATCGTGTTCATCACCTCCAACACCCTCCAACTGACTATCTCCTCCCGTCGGGAGGAGATCAAAGTCATGCACTGGGTCGGGGCAAGCCCAGGCTTTATCCGGGTTCCCTTCTATGTGGAAGGACTCATTCAAGGTCTCCTTGGAGGAGGATTGGCGATTTTTTTTCTCTTTTTATTGCATCAGGGGCTTCTTCTCCATATCCCCCCATCGATGCAGGCTTGGTTGGCAAAGGTTCCTGTCCTTTTTTTGCCGCCGGAGACCATCGCTTGGATAATATTGGGAGGAATGGTTCTCGGCTTTTTTGGGAGCTTCGTCGCTTCGATGAGGGTTCTGAAATATAAATGAAAGGGTCTTTGAACAGAAGATGGACATGGATCGGATGTTTTTTGATAGGATGGATCTTTTTCTTCGGGACCCATGGCCCGAGGGCCGCCCAAACTGACCGGGTTGATAAGGACATCACCGAAAAAAAGAAAGACCTCAAAGATATTAGAAAGGAAATTAACTTAACCAAGGAGAAGGAAAAAAGGGTTCGGGGTAAAGAATCCTCCATCCTGGGAACCCTCCATCTCCTGGAAGTTGAGCTTTACCGGAAGGAGAAAGAATTAAAACGGATGGAGACACAGTTGACCCAGACCCAGGAGAGGCTCCAACAGATAAGGCAACAGACCGTCCTGCTCAGCAAGGGAGTGGAGTCCACCAAAGAAGAGCTGATCTCCAGGCTGATCGCCCTTTATAAGATGGGAAGGGTTCCCGTGGAGGGTCTCCTTCTCACTTCACAATCCTACCCCGATCTGCTGAGGCTCGACAAATATCTAAGGGTCATTATTGATTACGATGCTCGCCTGGTCGAGACCTATCGGTATCAGGTGGTTTTGAAAGAGCGATATCAGGAGGAGTTGATGCAGGATCAGTTGCAAGGGCAGCGAAATATTTCTGAGATAGAGAGAAAGAGAAAGGAGATCACAAAAGTCAGTGAGGAGAAACGGACGCTGCTCATATCCATTCAGAATCAAAAGGTGGTCTACCAGAAGGTCCTCTTGGAATTAGAAGAGAGAGCGAAGGAGCTTCAGAGGCTCGTCACTAAACTGGAACGGGAGAGGAGTCTTTTGGCATACGGGAAATCGAAATATGAGACCCTCAAGGGGAAGCTGACCCCGCCTGTCCAGGGGAAAGTGATCAGCTTGTTTAAGGAAAAGGGTCAGAATGGGATAGAAATCAAAGCCCCGATGGGAGCCGAGATTCGAGCGGTCCTATCCGGGAAAGTTCTCTATGCCGATTGGTTTAAGGGGTTTGGGAATATCGTGATCATCGATCATGGGGATCAAACCGTTACCGTTTCCGGCTACTGTTCAGAGTTATTGAAGAAACCCGGGGACGGGGTCTTCCAGGGGGAGGCGATCGCCTTGATCGGAAGCGCGGGATCGTTGAAAGGTCCTTGTCTCTATTTCGAAATTCGCCGTCGCGGGAAGCCCCAGGATCCGATAGAATGGCTTTCCCGTTTAGATCGAATCGTTTCCCTGCCGGAAGAGAATAAGAAAGGGAAGAAGGGATTATAAAGGAGGATGATATGTCTCAATGGAAAAGGATAGGAAATGTTAAGATCGTTTTGATGGTCTTCGCGGTCTTCCTCGTTGGAGTCCTCATCGGGTCGGGCCAATCTCAAAAGGTTTCAGCCCTTTCCAATAGCACGTATGAAGACCTAAAGGTTTTTACGGACGTCCTCGGTCTCATTCAGAAGGATTATGTCGAGGAGACGAAATCAAAGGACCTGATCTACGGAGCGATCAAAGGGATGCTGGAAACCTTGGACCCCCATTCCGCCTTCATGCCGCCTAATATGTACAAGGAAATGCAGGAGGAGACGAAAGGTCGGTTTGAAGGATTGGGAATCGAGATCACCATTAAGGACACCATTCTCACCGTGGTCTCTCCCATCGAGGGTACGCCCGCGTACAAAGCGGGGGTCCTGGCAGGGGATCAGATTGTTAAGATCGACGGAGAATCGACAAAGAATTTCACTCTCATGGATAGTGTGAAACGATTGCGGGGCCCGAGGGGGACCAAAGTGACGATTAGCATCCTGCGGGAAGGCTTCACCAAACCTAAGGATTTTACGTTGGTCCGGGAGGTCATCCCCGTCCGAAGTGTACGCCATGAATTATTAGAAAAAAATTATGGGTATATTCGCCTCTCGCAATTTCAAGAAAAGACGGATGACGAATTTGAAAAGGCGATGAAGGCATTGGAGGAAGAGAGCAAGGGAACCCTGAGAGGCTTGATCCTCGACCTTCGGAACAACCCTGGCGGCCTCTTGGATCAGGCCGTCAAAATAACCGACCGATTCGTCGAATCCGGTCTAATTGTTTCAGTGGAAGGAAGAAAAGAGGATCAGAAGATGAAATTTTATGCTCACCCTGATGGGAAGCTTTTGCATTATCCATTGGTCGTCTTGGTCAACGGCGGGAGCGCCAGCGGCGCAGAGATTGTGGCAGGGGCCCTTCAGGACCAGGGTCGTGGCCTCATCGTTGGAACTCAGACCTTCGGAAAAGGGTCGGTTCAAACGATCATTCCATTGAAGGATGGATCGGGTTTGAGGCTGACCACTGCAAGATACTATACCCCGAGTGGCCGTTCCATCCAGGCCAAAGGGATTGTGCCGGATATCATCGTCAAACCTTCGAGGCCCGAGGAAGAGAAGGAAGTCATTACCCCCAAACTTCCCGCAGAAAGGGATTTAGAGAGACATTTGATGGATGTGGAAAAGGGGGTGCCCAAAGAGAAGGAAAAGTCAAAGAAGGGAGAGGTTAAGGAAAAGAAACCAGTCGATAGTCAACTGGAGCGAGCGCTTGAGCTCCTCAAAAGTTGGGAAATTTTTAATAATATAGCGAAAGGGAATAAATAGCTCAGAGTTCGGAGTTAGGAGTTCGGAGAAGAGAGAACTCAAAAGCAAGATTTCAAAACTCATCCAGGGGTTTTACGGGGTTTAATGGCTAAACAACCTCACCGGCGACGAGGATTGAGGAGGTGGGTGGGTTATGTCTTCTCTTTCTTTCTCGGTGCCCTACTGGGGCTCGCCGGATACATCTACCTGACACGAGAAAGACCTTTCTCTCCGGAGGATTTTTCTCAGAAAGTTTTTTTGGTCGACCAAATTATTCAAAGCCAGCTCTACGAGATCGGCCTTCAGAAAAAAAATATCCTTCTTCATCAGACCTCATTAAAAAAAGAGGATGGCCTGGTCTGGAAACAATCCTCCTTGAAGGTTCGGGTTCTCCCCTCCCTCTCCTTTTCCCTGATCGAAGGAAACTTGAGGCGAAGCCTTTCTGCACTCGGGAGACCCGTTTCGATTCAGTCCTCCCAAAAACCGGAATCCCTCCATTTGGAGGTCAGGGTTTTGGACCGAGTTACCCACCAGCTTACCTTTGTCTCCTCCATTCCATCCTCTCTGAAAATGGGTCTTCACCCCAAGATTGCCATTGTGATTGACGACCTTGGGGGAGAAAAAAAAATTTCTCAAGAACTCCTTCGGTCGGATCTCCCCATCACCTTTTCCATTCTTCCTTTCACTCCTTTTTCAAAGACTCTTGCTAGGGAGGCTCACCGGAAGGGAAGGGAGGTCATCCTCCATCTTCCCATGGAGCCTCATGGCTATCCGCAGGTGCGGCCTGGAGAGGGAGTTCTCCTTGAAGAGATGGATGAAGCGAGTTTCCTTCATCAACTCTCCAAGGATATTGAAGCAGTTCCTTACATCAAAGGGGTGAGCAATCATATGGGATCGCGATTGATGGAAGATCCTGAGAAGATGAGGATTGTCTTTTCAGAGTTGAAGAGGCGAGGTCTCTTCTTTTTGGATAGCCGCACGACTCCCCAAACGATCGGTTTCCAAGTTGCCCAATCCATGGGCCTGAAGGCCTTGGAAAGAAGCATTTTTATCGACAATTCATTGACTGAAGAAGACATCAAACGACAACTGGAGCAGCTGATCCAGATCTCCCTCTCCAAGGGGAAAGCGATCGGGATCGGCCACCCTCATCCCTCCACGCTCAAATTCCTCAAAGAGATGATCCCCAAGATGAAGGAGAAGGGAATCGAACTCGTCCCACTCTCTGCGGTGATGGAGTAGTCAATAAACAAGCTCAATAGATCCTTCACCAAATGATCGTTGAAATTTCAATGGCCGAAATTCTTAAAATCGGGACGGACGGATCGTTTTGGAAGATGGCAAATCGTGGGCTTTTTTGGGGTTGGGTGGTTGGGATTTTGGGAACGATTAAAGATCTGCAATCAATCGTAGATCTTCAGAATCTCATCCCGGGGAAGGGGTTTAAGTTCTTTGCTCCCTTTTGGATCTATCCTCAGAACTCTGGCTGGCCCCTTCCTCACTTTGCCGATGACTCCGAAGGGAATAGAATTTTTTCTGAAGGCCTTTCGAATCGGCATGAGGTCTGACGGAGGGACGGCTAAGAGCAGTGCGCCGGAAGCGATGGTACCAAGAGGGTCCATTCCAAATTCCTGACAGAGGAGGCGTGACTCTTTATAGATCAAGACTTTTTCTAAATCGACTTCTATCTCTGTATCAGAGGCCCATGCCATCTCGATCATCCCATTGATCAAACCTCCTTCCGTCGGGTCATGCATCGCGTGGACAGAAGAGACCTCACAAGCAATTCTCGCCGGGCGAAGGACTTCGATCCCGGGATCAAAGATAAATCTCTTTGCCTTCCGAATCACCGAAGAAGGGATGCCTCTTTTCAAAAGTTCGGCCTCCTTTTCCCTTGCCATGATCGAGGTTCCTTCAATACAGACTCCCTTAACCAGGAGAAGGAAGTCTCCCGGTCTTGCGCCACCGGCGGTCACCAGCTTCTCTTTTTTAACCTCCCCAATCATATGACCAGACAGGATCATTTTCTTAATCCCGGGTGTGATCTCTGTATGTCCCCCGATGAAGGAGACTTTAAACCGGTGACAGGCATCGTGGATCTGCCGGAAGACCTTTTCGATCCCCTTTAGATCCGACCCTTCCGGGAAGAGGAGGACGGCCGAAAACCATTTGGGAATTGCTCCCATCATCGCAATGTCATTCAGATTTACTACCACTCCATAGTATCCGATCATCTCTGTTGTAAAGGTAATGGGGTCTGAAGTGACTACCCAGTAACGATCGGCGCTTCTCCCCGGATCAATCACTGCGGCATCTTCACCAATCTCTGGACCTATGACGACCCGGGGGTCGAGAATCGTGTTTCTTTCCAAAAATTTTTTCAGAATACGGATCTCCAGTTTTCCGGTCTTCAGGAATCTTGTTTTCCGTTTCAACATCCTACCTCCAACGGCATTAAACCAGATTTTATGAAGAGGTGCAAGCCTTCCTTCGATGGGAGGAGTCAACCGTAGGATGAATTTGGCAGGCATTTCTTGAGGAGTTCAGGGTTTGATGATCACTTCGATTTGGGGAGCATTTTTGTCAATCTTCGTGCCTACCGAGGTGGAACAATAAGCACAGAGATATTCGTACTCCT
>Ga0315282_10005170_pt1 | contig 22328 bp, 16 predicted proteins | sample YL17G07_20_MG_FD_203693 | JGI IMG/M metagenome (GOLD analysis project Ga0315282, IMG submission 203693) | Sediment microbial communities from Yellowstone Lake, YNP, Wyoming, USA - YL17G07_20 | ecosystem: Environmental > Aquatic > Freshwater > Lake > Sediment | place: USA: Wyoming | collected... | reverse complement strand
CGATCACATGCCAGTTCGTCGCCACGCGGCCATCGGCGGAGAGGAGGAAGCCCGAGCCGGAGGAGTTCGCCTCGTCCTTCTCATTCGCATACGACACGCTTCGCACCTGGACGAAGACGCTTGCGGCTTTCGCACGAGCCAGGACAGCAGGGGCGAGAGGACCATCCGGGGCACGGGCATCCTGCCCGGGTGCCACGGACGCAGGCTGTATCGCGTCCGTGCCCCGTTCGGCGGCCAGCGGCACGGACCGGAAACTGCCCCGGTCCGTGGCACCGGCGAGGGGGACGACGTACACGGGCGCGGCGGGACTGCCCAGCATGTACCGCCCGACGAGAACGCCGATGACGAGCCCCAACACCCACGCGACCGCAGTTCTCCGGCGCATATTCCGCTCCCCCCGCATACGGGCCGCGCGCCGCGGGTCAGGCTGGAAAGCCTGACCTACGTGCGCGCCGGCCTGCCGGTAGTATACCATCGCCGCCGTCCCGCGAATACCCTGTCCGCGGGAAATGTCATTTCTTGATGTAGTTCTTGTGGACGGACGTGCCGTTGCGCTCTCCGTCGGACGTTTCGAACAGGATGCTCTCGTTGCGCTCCTTGGTGAGGACTTTGACGCGCGGACTCACGGCCTTCTCCTTCGGTGCGACACTCTCACGCTCCTCGACCAGCTTGCGTGCTTCTTCCACCGGGACGGGGCTATAGTTCCGGTTCCTGTCGCGCTCGGCAATGGCCTCGATCGCCGCGGACTTCAGGAGTTTCGGCCAGAGTTTCACAAAGAGCTCGTGGTTGCCATAGATATCCGCGTTGTTGGCCTGGCCGTTGATGGCGAAGACGAAACCGATCGTGTCGCTGAACCCGCTGGTCACGCCGGAGAGCGCCTTGATGTAGTCGTCGGCCGTCTCCCGCACGACCTTGTTCTCGAGCGTCAGCACGAAGCTGGATTCGGATTCGCGCGACTTGACCTCGCTGTTGAGGCTCTGCGCGAGCTTCGTCTGGTTCGCCGCGACCTCTTTCCAGACCTCGCTCTGTGCCGCACGCTGTTTGGCGGCGAGCTTGAGCGACTTGCCCGGCGCCTGCTCAGTGGAACTGCTGAAGTGCGCGGACGCTTCCTGCCCGCGCTGCGACCAGCGCCCGTGCTCGACACAGAACGACCCGATAGGCATCCTGCCGGACCGGCGCGGCACAATGAAGTCCGTCGCGATGACGCGGTCCTGCCTGCCGCCTTTGACGATGTCGCCTGCCTGGACGAAGATTTCCTCCTGCGGCGATAGGTTCTCGATCGCCAGCTCGTTGACGTTGCCCGTTTCGTAGACGACGGCCTTCTTCTGCTCCAGCGCCTCCTGCAGCGTGAGGAATGTCCCCTGCAGCGTGTCCTCTCCGTGCGCCAGGTAGATCGTCAGGTTCGCATGCGTGTATGGCCCGGAATAGCGATACACCGTGTTGTCCCCTCGCTGCACAACTTGCGGCGGCGCGGGCGCAGCCGGCACGACGGCGGGCTGCGTCGCAGGCACAGTCTGTAGAATGGCGGGTTGCCGCAGAACTGCCGCGGGATGCGGCGGTGCGTCGTCCGTGTCGCCGCCGGCATACCAGATGACCGAGCCGCCAATGAGTGCAGACGCCAGGATGATGAGCCATGTTTTCATGCGACGTCTCCTGTAAGGGCAGAGCATCACCCCGCGGCAAGCGCTGCCGCCGGTTTACTGCCCGGTGGTTTGCTTCTGGTGGCCGTTCCATGCGCCGCCGAAGACCGGCGGCAAGAGGCCATCTTATTTCTTCTCGGCGGCTGCCGGCTTGCTGTCTGCGGCCGGCTTGGGGGCCGGCTGCTCTTTGGCGAGCGCCTCGTCGTTCTTCACTTCTTCCTTTGCGGCCGCCTCGGCCTTCTTGCGTGCCTCAAGCTTTGCGGCTGCCGCGGCCTGCGCTTGCGCCTCAGCCTTCTTGCGTGCGTCAACCTCTGTGCGGTCCATAGCCTGCTCGGATGCCACGGCCTTCGCGATGCGCTTCTCCGCCTGCGCACGCGCTTCAGCCTCGGCGAGTTTCTTCGCCACCTCCATCTTCTCAACCCGCGCGAACTCCTTCTCCTTCGCGAGTGTACCAGCCTCCGCGCGAGCCTCCGCTTCCTTGGGAGCCTCTTCCTTCGCGATCTTCCTGCTCTTCGCCGGCGGCGACTGGCCCTTCCCGCCGGATTCGGCGGGCGTCTCGACGCGTTTCCGCAGGTCCGGCGCGGCCGAAAACTCGGTGACACCGGTGTCGCCGCTGTCCCCGATTTTTCCCCGCGTCCGCTCGCCGCTCGCGCCCTTCGCCTCCCGTGCGACCTGCTGAAGCACGGTGGGCGCTGCGGGCGGCGGCCAGAGCAGCCGCCACGCGGCTCCCGCCGCGCCGCATACCAGTAGCAGAGCGGCAGCGGCCCATAGCGGCGCCCGCAGACGCCGGATGAACGCCGAGCGCGATGTCGCCACAGCCGCGGCCTCCGCCAGCGCGGCGACCTGCTCTCCGGCGAAGGCCTTCCCCGAGATGAACAGGACGGCGGCTTTGGCGGTTGAGCCTGCAAACGTCACCGGCAGTGTCGCCGCGGAGGCATGCGTTGCCAGCAGTGCGGGAATGACGACAGCGGAGAGCAGCACGCCGCGGCGTGTAAGCCGGTCCTTCAGCATTTCGCGCCCGCGGCTGAGCCGCTGCTTGACCGCATCGGTGGAGCACTGGACGAGCGCGGCGGTCTCCTCCACCGTGCGTTGCTCAAGGTGATGCAGGACGATCGGCAGCCGGTACTTCTCGGGCAGCGCGTTCAGCTCCCCGTCGAGCGCGGGCGCCAGTTGACACCACTCAGGCGAGGCGTTGGCGAGCTTTTCCTGCATCGTACCTGCCTCCCGCTCCCGCTGTTTCCGCAGCCTAGCCGCGTCGCGCGCATGCATGCCCACATGCCATGCCGCCTCGTACAGCCAGCCCGCCAGCGACGCCCGTCGGTGAAGCGACGGGTCACGCGCCTTGCTCGACAGCGCCAGGAAGACCGCCTGCGCTGCGTCCTCGGCATCCGAGGGTTCACGCAGCACACGGAGACAGGCGTTGTAGACCATCGTCTCGTGACGCCGAACCAGCGCTGCGAACGGGGCCTCATCACCCGTCCATCCAAACGCTGCCAGGAGATCCCCATCAGTGCGCTGGTCGGCTGCGGTTGCGTCCATCGCCTCTCCCTTCGTCTGCCAATCTTCTATCCGTTTATGACTGGCGAGGGTGACATGAAATTCCAGAAATCTTGCGCGCTGGAACAGGTTCTGAAGGCCGAGCCACACAAGTATTTATGGCAACTGGTGTTACGCGCCCTTCCGCGCCAGATCCACGGGGAACATCCTCGGCTTGGCGATCCTGAGCGTCGGCCACGGGCAGCCGTTGTGTGCTGTGGGCTGTCCGTGCCAGCTTGTGCCGTAACGCGCAATGTGTCCTGGACAAAACTGTTGTTTCCGACACTACTTTTCGGCGCCTTCCTTCATCGCCCCCGATCCACAAAACTGTCGCGTCTCAACGCATTTTTCGGTCATTTCTGCGCCCCGGAATGCTCTTTAACATTGCACAATGTTTTTAATTGCTTTTGCGATTTCCATGGGATACACATAACAAAGGAACACACGATTGCCCAGGCGGCGCACCGGTGGAGGTGCGGCACGGCCGGGCGGCCCATGAGCGCGATGTGACAGGAAGGGCAGACGTATGCCGCACATCTGGCTTCAAGACACCGAGGGCGCCTGGGCCGCTGCGCCGCTGAACGGTGCAGCCATGGCGCTGACAGGCGATCCGGCTCGGCCCCTGCTCCCGCGGGGCGGCGGCGGCGGCCCCGCCGCGCTCCTGCGCGCCGGCGCCGCAAAGCCCGAGGCGTGGGTGCTGCTCGTCGCCGCGGCGCGGCCCGACGTGCGTGTCAACGGCAGCCCCGTCGCCGGCATCCGCGTGCTCGCCGACCGGGACGAGATCACCGTCGGCGCAGCGCGCGTCTTCTACTCCAGCGAACTTCTGGCGTCGGTGCAGCCCTTCCCCGGCGAGCGCCCCGTGACGTGCCCGCGCTGCAAGGAGCCTATCGTGCCGGGGACGCCCGCGGTGCGCTGCCCGTCGTGCAGTGTGTGGCACCACCAGACGCCCGAGCGTCCGTGCTGGACGTACAGTCCCGGCTGCACCAACTGTGGGCAGCCAACCGATCTTCACGCGGGTTTCCGCTGGGTCCCGGAGGTAGCCTGACATGTCCGCGCCTGAGCTGTTTTCCCTCCCGTCGTCCACCGCGCGCGCGGAACCGGACCGCCAGCGCGAATCCGCCGAGTCGCTCGCGCTCGTCGGCCTCGGCAACATCGGCGGCTACCTCGTGCCGCACATGGCGAAGATGCGCGGCCTCCGCCGCGTGGTCCTCGTAGACCGGGACGTTTACGAGCGCTCCAATCTCACATCGCAGGACATCGGCCCGCACGCCATCGGGCTTGCAAAAGCCGAGGCGCAGGCGCAACGTCTGCGCGCGCTCAACCCGGAGCTCGAGGTCATCCCGCTGCACGCCGCCATCGAGGACGTGCCCCTTGGCCGGCTGCGCGCGGACGTGATCCTCACGGGACTCGACGGCCGCCTCGCGCGGTACTACGTCAACCGGGCCGCGCGGCGCCTGGGCGTGCCCTGGATTGACGCGGGCGTAGACGCCCGCACGCTCTCCGCGCGGGTCCAGGCCTACCTGCCCGGGCCGGACGCCCCGTGCATGGAATGCGCCTTCTCGGACCGCGACTACGCGCTTCTGGCTCAGCAGTCGTACCCCTGCAACGAAGCGCAGCCTGCAACGCCGGCGCCCACCAACGCGCCGTCGGCGCTGGGTGCGCTGGCGGCGGCGCTGGAAGTGCTCGAACTGCAGAAGCTCTTGTCGCAGGCGCCGCGCGGCGAGTCGGTCTGGCGGCAGGCCGTCCTCGACTGCCTGCATCTGCGGTTCTACGCCACGGCGTTCCGCAGGAATCCCAACTGCAAGTGCGAGCACGAGCCCTGGCGCATCGAGGAGACGCCCTGTTCGCCCGACCTGCCGGTGTCCGCTGCGCTGGATCTCGGACGCCAGGCGACGGGCCTCGACACCGTGTCGCTGCGCCCCGCGAACGACGACGTCTTTGTCACGACGCTCACGTGCCAGCAGTGCCACGCCACGCACGCACGCAACCCGCTGCTGCGCCGGCGGCTGGCGGCGCCGCCGTGCCCGGCCTGTGGCGGCGCGCTGATTCCCAGCGGGTTCCATCTGGTTGAGCGGCTCAGCCTGCGGTCCTTCCCGGCGGCGCTGGACACTTCGTTGGCCGATCTCGGTTTCCAGCCGCACGACATCTTCGAAGTAGGCGGTGCCACTGCGACGGCCCGCTTCATCGTGGGCAGCGAGTGAGCGTGGAGGAGGAGGAGAACATGGACCCAATCTTGTCAGGCTTCCTGCAGGCGCAGTTCACGGCCGCCCGGACGTTGTCGCGCGAAAGCGATATCGTGAGCGTCTTCCCGGTTGACGGCCCGCTGCCCCAACACTACATCGCCGAATTCCGCTGCCGGGGCCTCGTACGTGAGGGCAACGCCCCGCCGGCCGCGTGCGACTTCTTCGCCTTCGGCATCTGGTTTCCCGACATGTACCTGCGCGCCGACTTCAAGGTGTCGGACATCATCACCGTGCTCAGCCCGCAGAATCTGTTCCACCCGAATGCGCGGCCGCCTTACGTGTGCGTCGGCGAAACGATGCGCGCCGGCACCGAGCTCACCGACATCGTCTACCAGCTCTACGAGATCGTCTCCTACCAGAAGGTCACCATGAACGAGAACAAAGCGTTGAACTGGGATGCCTGTGTCTGGGCGCGCCAGAACACCCACCTGCTCCCGCTCGACCCACGCCCGCTGAAACGGCGCAAGCTGAATCTGCAGGTCGTGCCGAAAGGAGCTTTAGCGTGATCAGCGTTGAGCCGACAGCCCTGGACGTGGTCCCCGACGTGCTGGCGGAGTGCACCGGCGGCGTTGAGGAGGCCGGCCCGCGGCGCTGGAACTTCCTCCTGGATGCTGCGGCCAATCTGGAAGGCACGGCGTGGCTCACGCCGGACTGGCTGTGCCTGGAGCTGCGGCTTGCGGGACTCAAACCCCGCCTGCCCGTCTTCCCGCTCCTGGAACGGCATGCCGGTCTGCCGGGCAACGTGAAATTCGTGCTTGTGCCGGGCGAACGGTTCGTGCGCGTACGCGCCGAGATCCCCGTCGAAGGCGAACTCGACATCACCCCGCGCATCCGCGACGCGTGCCTGGGCTTCTGCGGCGCGGCGCTGCTCCTGACCGGCCGCCGCAATGCTGCGGAGTTCCTCGCGCGGCATGAGCCGACACCGCCGGCGGCGCCGGCGCCGGTGGGGCTGGAGAGCCTCTGCAGAGATGCCGGGTTCCCCTGCACGCCTCGGTCCGCGGCCTGCGTCACGGTCGAGTTCGAGGCGCCGGGACAGTATTGGCAGGCCCTCTTGGAGTCGGACGGTCACGGTGTCCGTGCACGCGTTGAGCTGCTGAGCGGCCAGGCCTTATCGCCCGCGTACCGCAAGGCCCTGGGCCTGTTCCTTCTGACAGTCAACGGCGCGGTGCGCATGGCGCGGGCTGTCGCTGCGCGCCGCGATGGCCGCGCCGGCGCGCACCTGGAGGTCTGCTTCGGCGCGCCGCCAACCGCCGCCGAGATACGCCACGCGCTTGCGGCCGTGTGCGCGGCGGCGCGCCTGTGCGCGCGGGAGTCGAGAGTTCTGCAAGACCAGGCAATTGCGAGAGAGTACCTGCTGAGGCGCGAGGGCGGCCTCGCGGGCAGGACGAGGGGAAGCGTTCAGTAGAAAGGAGACCAGCATGCTCAAGCTGCACGCGAGCGATGCGACGGGGCAGAAAGCCGTGGACGTGATGGATGTGCCCGCCGACGCCACAGTCGGGGAGCTCATCAACGGCCTGCTGCCCAGGCTCGATCTGCCGATGAACAGCGTTGACGGCACGCCTCTGTCTTATCAGGCCAGGCTCCAGCGTGAGGAGCGGCACCTGCATAACTCGGAGCGGGTCGGCGATGCTCTCAAGGCGGAAGACGAGATCACGTTGCATCCGAACATTGATGCCGGCGCGGGCTTTTGACCCGCGCTTCACAAGAGCGCCGCCACGGGGCCGGCGGCGGCCCCGTGGCTTTTGGGACAGGAGGGTCGCACATGCCAGGCTATCGCTTCGAGATTGACGTGTTCAAGGACGAGGGCGCCCGCCTCGGGCGCATGCCGCTCCTCGTGGACTGGCTGCCTGCCCGCGAGTGGGCCTGGTTCAACGGCGTGCGCCGCGGCGAGCTGCCTGCGTCGCTTTCCCTCTCCAACGCCACAGTGACAGTGCAGCCGGCCTGGAACGCTTCGCTGGGCCAGCCGTATATCTCCGGCTTCGAACTGCGCGTCTGGAGCCACGGCAGCGGCGGAACGACCAGCCGCTTCACGACCGCGTACTTCCACGGCCTGGCCGAACAGATCTCCACCGAGTTGGTTGAGCAGGGGCTGCTCAAGCCGAACGAGCTCTTCCGCTTCGTCATCTCCGCGCACGAGGACAGCCAGAGCGCGCCGCATGACGACCAGGGCGGCCCGTTCAAGGTCGTTTCCGTCGAGCCCCCGCTGTCCATGCGGGAGACAGCCATTGACGGTTTTCTCGAGCGGGCGGTCGCGTTCACGCCGCTGGACGACGTCGAGATGCCTGTCTTCGTCCCCTGGCCGGTGCTTCAGGAAGCGGCGGCACTCACCCGCCGCGCCGGCGCGCTCGAAACGGGCGGCATCCTGATCGGGCATCTGCACCACGATGGCCGGCTGCCCGAGGTCTTCGCGGAGATCACCGCGCAGATTCCCGCGCACCACGCGCAGTCCGGCCTCGCGAAACTGACTTTCACTCCCGACACGTGGGCCGCAGTCCACGCCGCCATCGCGCTGCGCAACAAGGGCGAGAGCTACCTCGGCTGGTGGCATTCGCATTCGTTCCTGAAGGAGACGTGCAAGGAGCCGGCCCAGCGCAGGGCGGGCCTCAAACTCAGCGCCTCCTTCTTCTCCCCCGAAGACCTGCACCTGCAGCGCACGGTCTTCAGCCGGGCCTTCCACGTCGCCCTGGTCGCCGCGGACAGCCCATGTTCTGGTTTGACCTGGAGCGCCTACGGGTGGCGCGCCGGGATGATCTCGCTACGGAGTTACCACATCCTTGGGCTTGGCAACTGATTTTCGCAGATGGGAGGAACCGTCATGCCTGCCGCACGCAATAGCACCCCCGCCCTCCAGCCCGACGCCATCATCCACGCGCTGCTGAGCGACGACCCCGACGGCCTGAGCGCCGACGAGAAGATCGAGCAGCTCCAGTGTCTCAGGCGCCAGTCCGAGGAGTACAGCAAGCTGGCCGACCTGTTTCTGATTGAGCAGCTTGCCCGCCGCACCCAGGGCCTGCGCGAAGCGCAAGCCAAGCTGCGCGAGGCCAAGGAGCTGTTCGAGAAACTGATGGAGCCGCCGCAGCATGCCGCCGTCTTCCTGCGTTCGCTCTCCACGCCCCGCGGCATGCGCGCCCTGGTCGGCCGCGGCAGTTCGCGCTCCTTCATTGGGATCTCGGAGGAGGTGGACGCCGCCTCGCTCCGCGCGGGCGAGGAAGTCCTGCTGTCGAAGGACCAGACGTTCATCGTTGCCAAGTCGCCGTGCGGCTTCCCCGCCTGCGGCGAGACGGCGCAGTTCGAGCGCTACCTTGGCCCGGCCAGGGCCGTCGTGAAGTTCCGCGACGAGGAACTGATCGTGGACCTGGCTGCCCCGGCGCAGGAGCAGCAGCTCAGAAGCGGCGACCTCATCCGCGTTGATCGCGCGAACTATCTGGCGTACGAGAAGCTCGAGCGCTCACAGGGCACGCAGCTCTTCCTCGAATCCACGCCGCGCGAGACGTTCGAGCAGATCGGCGGGCTGAGCAAACAGGTCAAGGACCTCAAGCGGCTCTGCCTGCTCCAACTGGAGTACCCCGCCACCGTCAAGCGGTACGGCCTTCGTCAAAAGCGCGGCCTGCTGCTCCACGGCCCGACCGGGACGGGCAAGACCCTGCTGGCGAAAGCCCTGGCGAACTTCCTGGCCACCGTTTCCAAGAGCGGCCGGTCGCGTTTCATGAACATCAAGCCCTCGCAGTTGCACTCCATGTGGTACTCGCAAAGCGAAGCCAACTACCGCGAGGCGTTCCGCGTGGCGCGCCAGGCCGGCGACGAGGAACCCGATGTGCCGGTGGTCATGTTCTTCGACGAAGTGGACGCCATCGGCGGCACCCGCGGTTCGTCGCTCATGCGCGTGGACGACCGCGTCATGGAAGCCTTCATGACCGAGTTGGACGGCCTCGAGGCGCGCGGCAACATCCTCGTCTGCGCCGCCACCAACAGACACGACGCTCTCGACCCCGCCCTCGTCCGTGCCGGCCGGCTTGGCGACCTGGTGCTTGAGGTGCCGCGGCCCAACATGAGCGCCGCGCGCGACATCTTTGCCAAGTACCTTCGCCCCGGCCTGCCCTACGCGAAGAACGGCCACGGCCCCGACAGCGAGGCCACCCGGCGCGACATCATCGAGGCGTGCCTGTCCCGCATCTACGCCCCGAATGCCGACAACGAACTGGTGACGCTCACCCTCCGCGACGGGAAGCGCCGCACCGTCCACTCAGGCGACCTCATCAGCGGCGCGCTCATCGCGCAGATCGTCAGCGCGGCCAGCGAACGCGCCTGCCTGCGCGAGATCGAGACCAAGGAGGGCGGGCTGCAGATCCAGGACCTGGTCGCGGCGATTGACGAGGAGTTCGCGCGCACCGCCGCGTTCCTCTCCCCGGCCAACTGCCGCAACCACCTCACCGGCCTGCCACAGGACGTGGACGTGGTCCGCGTCGAACCCGCGGCCCGCAAGGCGCCGCAGGCCTACAAGTACGTGAACATGGAGGCGCTCCATGGCTGAGCATGCCGCTGTGCCGAAGCAGTGCGGCTTCGATGCCGAACTCGGCTGCTTCATCGAAGGTTCGGCCGAATGGCCGGGGCAGGGTCCGAGCGCCGCCAGCGCTCTGCTGGCGGAGATCAAGGGGCTGCCCGCGTCGCCCCGCGTCAGCTTCGTTTCCACCACATACGGGTCCGAATACTCGGCGGGCCAGGGCGACGGAGGCGAATCCGGTGCGGGGTATGGCGCGGGGCATGGCGCGGCGAGCGCCGCGTACAACCCCAATGACTGGGGACGCAAGTTCCTGCCGTCCAACGGCGGCTCGGCCTACGTTGACTGCAATCACCCCGAGCTGGCCAGCCCCGAGGTCCATGACGCGCACGAGTTCACGGCGATGTGGCACGCGATGCTGCGCATCGCGCAGGGCGCCTGGCGCCGTGCCAACACCAGGCTGCGCCCTGCCGGCAGACGCATGGTCGTGCTCGTGAACAACAGCGACGGCCACGGCCATGCCTACGGCTCCCACCTCAACTTCCTCCTCAGCACGCGCTGCTTCCGCAACATCCTGCACCGCAAGCTGCACCAGTTGATCGCGCTGGCCGCACACCAGATCAGCAGCATCTGCTACACCGGCGCGGGGAAGGTTGGCAGCGAGAACGGGCGGCCGCCGGTCAACTACCAGCTCGCCCAGCGCGCGGACTTCTTCGAACAGTTGACCAGTGTGGACACGATGTTCCACCGCGGGGTGGTCAACCTCCGCGAAGAAAGCCATGCCAAGGCCGCGCTGGCGCGGCTGCACTGCATTTTCTTCGACGCCGGCCTGTGTCACGCCGCCACGCTGCTGAAGGCCGGCACGATGCAGCTCTTCCTCGCCATGCTCGAACGCGATGAGCCCGTCGCCGACGTGCTGCTCGACGACCCGCTCCCCGCGCTGCTCGCCTTCAGCCACGATCCGATGCTGCAGGCGAAGGGCCGCATGGTTTCAGGGGCCGAGTACACGGCCGTGGAGCTGCAGCAGATAATCCTGGACAAAGCGGCCGCCTTCGTCGCCGCCGGCAAGGCGGAGGGAATGGTGCCGCGCGCGCCCGAGATCATCGCCTTGTGGGCCGACACGCTGGAGAAGCTCCGCCGGCGCGACCTGCCGGAACTGGCGCGCCGCCTGGACTGGGCCGCCAAGCTGATGCTGATCGAGGGCGCGCGCGCGCAGGCCGGACTGGCCTGGGACGCGCCGGAGCTGAAGACGCTCGATCATCTCTACAGCAGTCTCAATCCGGCGGAGGGACTCTACTGGGCGCTCGAGAAGAACGATGCGGTCGAAAGGCTCGTCACTGACGACGAGATCGAGCACTTCACCCACGAGCCGCCCGAGGAAACCCGTGCGTGGCTGCGCGCGCAGATGCTCCGCCGCATGCGGCCGGCCGCGCTGCTGGAGGTTGACTGGGAGGTGATCCGCTTCAGGGCCTGGGCGCCCGAGGCTCACGCCCCCTGTTACTACGCCTTGCACATGCCCGACCCGGCGCGCTTCTCGCAGGCCGACTGCAACGCGGCGTTGGAGGCCGCCGGGAATTTCCGCGAGGCGTTGGGAAGCCTGGGTCTGCAACAGACCGACTACTGGGGCCGTGCGCTGTGCACGGACGACAAGCAAGAGGACAAGTGGGCAACCACAGAGAGGAGGCAGTCATGAACGAACGCGAACGGCCGCGCACCGATACCGCTGGCCCCGCCGGCGGCGGCACTGGCACGCCTGACGGCCAGAACGTGGAACGGATTCGCCGCGCCGGCGAGGAGTTCTACGCGGCGGCGGATGCAGCGATCAAGAGCGCGCTGTCAACGAACCACGCCACGTTCCTGGCCAACAGCAGGCAGGAGGGAGGGCAGTAGCCATGGCTCAGCGCCTGTTGGGACAGGAGACCGAGTTCGGCTTCGCCGCGTTCAGTCCGGACGGCGCGCGGCTCGGCGGCGATAGGCCCGCGAGCCTGTTGCTCGCCGTAGCCGGACGGAGGCTGCCGCACCTGCCCGACATGCACAGCCATGGCATGTTTCTGGCAAGCGGGGGGCGTTTCTATATGGACGCGGGGCACCATCCTGAAGGCACGACGCCCGAATGCCCCAACCCCTGGGACGTCGTGCGCTACAACCTGGCGCTTGAGGAGATACTCACGGGCCTCGGCGCGGCGATGAAGGCCGCGGACCCGGGCATCGGCGAGGTCATGTTCTTCAAGTCCAACGTGGATTACAGCGGCAGCGGCAATAGCTGGGGCTGCCACGAGAACTACATGCACTGCGTCGAGCCGGACGTGCTTACCGAGCAGTTGATCCCGCATCTGGCCTCGCGCGTGATCTACACCGGCTGCGGCGGCTTCGACCCGTTCGCGCCAGGACTGGACTTCATGCTGTCCCCGCGCGTCGCGCACCTGCGGCAAGTAACCTCGGCTGACAGCATGCACGCCCGCGCGCTGTGCGACACCAGGAACGAGCCGCTCGCCGGCCTCGGCTACCATCGCGCGCACCTGCTGTGCGGCGAAAGCCTGTGTTCGCACACGAGCGCGTGGCTCAAGATCGCCACAACCGCGCTGGTCGTGGCCCTGGTGGAGGGCGGCGTGCGGCCGGCCAACGCCGTGCCGTTGCGCAGTCCGCTCGATGCCACACGCTGCTTCGCCACTGACACAACCTGCCGCGCGGTCGTGGAAGCGGCATCCAACACGTACTGGACTGCGCTGGGCATCCAGTACCACTACCTGGCGCTGGCGGAGGCGCGCGTTGACGCGCCGTTCATGCCGCCGTGGGCGGGCGAGGTCTGCCGGCACTGGAGCGCCATACTCCAGCGTCTGGAAAGCGCCCCCTACTCCGTCTCGGCAACCCTGGACTGGGCTATCAAGCTCGTGCTGTACCGCGAGCGCGCCCGCCGCCGCGGCATTTCGTGGGAGCAGTTGCCCGCCTGGAACTCATACCTGGCCGACCTCGCCAGCGTGCTCGGCCGCCAGCAGCCGACCCTCGATGCAGTCTGCGAGCTGCCGCTGGATGAGCTGAAGCGCATGGCGTCGCAATACGGTCTCTGCGCCCTGGAGCTCCCCGCGTTTCTCGAGCTGCGGGACGAACTCTTCGAACTGGACACGCGCTTCGGGCAGCTCGGCGCCGGAGGCGTCTTCGCCGCCCTGGACCGCGCCGGCGTGCTGCACCATCGTTTCCCCGGCGTGGACAACATCGCGCATGCGATGGTCAGCCCGCCGGCCAGCGGCCGCGCCCGAGTCCGCGGCGCCTGCGTTCAGCGCCTCGCCGCGCACCCCGACGAATACAGTTGCACCTGGGACCAGATCGTTGACAACCGGCGGAACAGGCGGTTGGACCTCTCCGACCCCTTCGTTGCCGGCGAAGCCTGGGAAGACCTGCGGAAGGCCGGCCCGGCCGAGACCGAGTACGCCCGCGACATGGCCGCGCGCTTGCGCACGCTCCGCGAACGCGAGCGCCAGCACGTGCGGTTCTGACTCACTCACTTGCGCGTGATGCCCTTCCCGCACAGCGGCACAATGTCGCGGGCCGCGGACGGATCGTAGTTGAAGATGGTGAAGCCGCCGGTCTTCAGGCGGCGCGTGATCTGAATCTGGTCAATCACCTTGCAGATGTCGTTCGTCTGCGTCCAGCAGCTCAGCCCGATGCCCGGATAACACGGCACCTTGCCTGCCCAGCCAACCTGCGCCTTGACCCAGTTCTCGAACTCCGCGTTCTCCTCTGTGTAGTCCATGGGGCAGACGAAGTCGAGGTAGCCCTGTTCGCACCACAGCTTCCAGTCCTGGCCCACACCGTCCCGGTCCACGGGCCAACTGCGGAAGACCGCCGCCGAGATCCTGATCTTCGGCTTGGCCTTGCGCGCCTGTTCGCTCACCCCGGCCACGACCTTGGTGATGTTCGCGCGCCGGAAGTCCAGCCACTTCTGTTTGACCTGCTCGTCGCGCCGCGTGTCGGCGGGCCAGTTCGCTACCTTCGCAGCCGTAGCCGCCTCGAACCGTTCACGGCAGCCCGGGCAGAAGCACTCGTCAGGCCCCGGATAGCGGATGTAGTCGAAATGGATGCCGTCCACGTCGTATTTCGCGGCGACCTCCACCATCGCGTCAATCTCCAGCTTCTGGTTCTCCGGATGCGACGGGCACAGCCACGTGCCCTCGGGCTTGCCGTCGAAGTGCACTTGCGTGCGGCCCGCGGCCTTCATCTTCTCAACGAACTCCTTCGGCACGCTCCACCCCATGTTCCAGTTGACCTTCCAGACGTGACACTGGACGCCGTACTTCTTGCAGGCCGCAAGGCACTGCGCGATCTGATCGCCCTTCTCGCGCACTTCCCGCGCGACGGGCAGCACGCTGCTCTCGTAGTACGCCGTGCCGCCCCAGAGCATGTTGGGCAGGATGGCAGTGAAGCCGTTATCGGCGAGCCGCTTGATCGCGGCGTCCCAGTCCATTCCCTGCACGCCAAAGGCGCTGTGGCACCAGAACGCGCGGTGCTCGCCGGGCTGGGGCGAGAGAGAGACGCAGTAGGCGTTGAGCAAAAAGGCGTCAGCATCGGCGGCCGCGGCCATTGCTTCCGGATAGCGCTTGGCGCCGAGGGCCGCCAAAGCGTCGGCGCGCCGCGCGCTGGCGCGCGCCTCGCCTTCCTCGAGCGTCTGCGCTGCCTGGGTGAAGGTCTTGAAGGGGCCGAAGCACCCGGCGCGGTCTATGGCCGCGCGCGCGGCGCGCTCCCAGCACTCCGGCAGGAAGTGCCCGACCAGCGCCAGCAGCATGCGCCGTTTATTGGCGGGGTCATCCGCGAGCAGCACGTGCGTCATCCAGATGCAGTTGTCGGAGACAACGACCGCCGCGTTGCCGCTGAAGTTGCCGGCGTCGTCGAGCCATTCCGCAACCACGCGGCTCTTGCCTTCGACCGCTTTGGCTTCACTGATGTTCCACGACCGCTGCCCCACCACCTGCGGCGCGCCAACGATGCCATTCGGGATGAAGTGCATTGCAGCGAAATAGCCGGGGCGCGTCTGCGGGATGTGCCGGCCGACCTCGATCCCCACGACGGAGCGGAGCTTGGCGGGCAGGCCGTAGAACCCGATCAGCTTGCCGCCGCCATTGAGGAAGGCGCTGAGCTTGTCGGCGACGTCGTCGGGCATGCCGGGGTTATGCGGCAGGATGAGAAGCTTCCTGTCCTTGAGCCGCTCGGCAGTGACATCCAGGTCGCTCATCACGGCGAACGGCAGGTCGAGGTCCTTCAGCACGAGCGCCACGGCCTCCGTATACGTGGCGACCGATTGCGTCTCCTCGGGCCGCTGCTTCGCTACGGATTCGCCGCGGACGATGACGATGGGCGCATCCGCACCGAGCAGACCAAGGTCCGTGATGTAGAACTCCGTGTCCGTGTCGCCGCCGCGCCACGCCGAAATGCGGAGCGTCTGTATCTTCCCCCACCCCGCGGGGCTGCCTTCGACCCGCGTGCCGCTCTTCTCCACGGTGATCGTGTTCCAGGTTGCGGGCTCCTTGGCGGAGAAGCTGCCGGCGTACCATCCGTTGCCGCTCTGGAAGTAGAAGCTGAAGTGCGACACCGGCGACGCGTCGCGGCAGAAGAACTTGAACCGGACGCCCTGGCATGCCGCCAGGTCCAGGTCCCCGGCACGGTCCCACGAGGCGCGGTCAATCTTCGTGCCCTTGAACGTGCACGGCATGCGCAGCACCTGTCTGGCGCCGTCAAGCTTCACGACCGACACCGGCGCCGTGCCGCCCATCGGTTTCCACGCGGCCTGCGCCGCCGCGTCGTCGGCGAACGTGGCGGGCTCAACCAGAACGTACTCAGCCTTCGGCGGAGCGGGCGGCAATTGCGTCTCCGCAACTGCCGCAAGGCTTGCCAGCACGACGCACACCAGCGCTATGTTCCGCATACGATCCTCCCCACGCACAGTGGAAAACACTTTCGTCAGCCCTTCACCGCACCCTCCGTCATACCCTTGATGAAGAGTTTCATCGAGAAGATAAAGAGCACAATCACCGGAATGCTCGCGATCGCGAAGCCCGCCATCAACGGCCCGACTTCCTTGACGTACGAGCCGTTCAGGCGCTGCAACTGGACCATGATCGGGTAGCGAATCTCGTCGCGCATGACAATCAGCGGCAGCACGAAGTCGTTCCACTGCGAGATGAACAGCATCACGCCGACGGTGCCAAGAATGGTGCCCGACAGCGGCAGGACGATCGTCTTGAGCTGCTGGAAATGGCTGGCCCCGTCTATCTCCGCCGCCTCGAACAGGTCCTGCGGTATGTCCGCCACGAAATTACGCAGGACGAAGATGCTGAAGACCTGCCCCGCCGCGGTGCCCACCAGGATCAGCGCGGAGAGCGTGTTGACCAGATTCAGGTCGCTGAGGAGGCGGAAGAGCGGGATCAGGTTGGCGACGGTCGGCATCATCATCAGGATCAGCAGCGCGTTCCAGAAGAAGCCCGAGAGCGGCATCCGGACGCGCGCAAAGAAATACGCGCCGCTCAACGCGAAGACCAGTGTCCCCAGCGTCGTGCAGATGGACAGGTAGATGCTGTTGGCCACGCCCGGCGCCACGGCCGTCCAGGCGCGCGCCCAGTTCTCGGGATGCAGCGGCGGCGTGAGCACCGCGGGCGCTTCGTAGAACTGCTTGTTGGTCTTCACGCTGACGATGATCATCAGGTACACGGGCAGCAGGGCGGAAGCCAGCACCAGCCAGATGATGAGGTGCTTGGCGGAACGCAGGAGGAAGCCTTCCGCGGCACGCCATGCGCGCCGCAGCAGGCCAGCCTGCCGGGCGGCGGCGAGACGCATGTGCAGTTCACGGTCCACGGATCGCCGCATGCCGCCGAGGAAACCGACAGCGCGCCGCACCGCTGCCGCGCACGCGCCGTAGGGGAAAGCCAGCGCGAGCATGATCAGCGCGAGCAGCGTCAGCGTGCCGAAGTAGAGCAGGACGGCTGCGACGCACAGCGCGCCCGTCCGCACCACGCGCTTCTGCCGCGCCGACAGCTCGTCCCAGTTCAGGAAGAGCGTGCTGAGCTTCTGCAGGGACATCACGATGATGGTCAACACGATGCCGATGGCGCAGGCGTAGCCCATTTGGTTGTCCATGAACGCCTTACGCAGCATAAAGAGCGCCGGCACCTGGACCACGCCGCCGGGGCCGCCGTTCATGTCGGCCAGCACCAGCACAGTGGCCGCGTCCTTGATGGTGTCAATGATGGTGAAGACGAGCATGAGGTAGATCGAGCCGGTGATGAGCGGCAGTTCGATGCGCGTGAACTTGGTCCACCAGTTCACCCCGTCAATCGCCGCGGCCTCGTAGACGTCGCGGCTGATGTTCTGCAGCTTGGCCAGATGCGTCAGCACCGCGAAGGAGCCGACCCAGGGAAAGCCCCAGAGGATGATCGCAGTCAGCATCAGCTTGGGATCGCCCAGCCAGTTCGGCGGCGTTCCCGCCGTGAACACGCCCTGGTAATGTCCCTCCACGACCGAGCCCCACTGCAGCGTGCGGTCGAGCCAGCACAGCAGGTCCTGCAGGCCCGTCGCGGAGAGGAGTTGGTTCAGGTAGCCGGTGGACGCTTCAAAGAAGAAGGTGCGCCAGACCATCGCCACGATCAGCCCCGGCAGCACCATCGGCACCACGAACATGCAGCGGTAGAAGAACTGCATCTTCTCGCTGGGGCAGCGGTGGATGCACACGGCCACCAGCAGCGGAGGGGCCATCTTCAGGATGTTCCAGGCGCCGAGGATGAAGGCCACCTTGAAGGAGTTCCAGAATTCCGACGATTGCAGCAGGTCGGCGAAGTTGCCCCAGCCGTTGTACTCGGAGATGTCCGCGCCGTTCCAGCGGAAGAAACTGTGGAAGATGCCGCTGGCCGCCGGGTAATACTGGAGCAGCCCGATCAGCAGGAGCGTGGGGATGATGAACAGGTACACCTCCCAGTGGTACCGCACCTGCGACAGCTTGATCTTCCGTGGCACCATGGCCGTCAGTCCAGGTCCATCAGCGACTCATGTTCACTGCCCGCGCAACCGCGCCCGAATCTTCTGCAGCACTGCCGGGCTGTACTCGTACGGCGCGGCCGCCCCCAGCGCGGGGCCTTGCACAACCAGAGCGACCTTCCGATTGTGGTCAATCTCGGCGAGCACCTGGCGCGACGCCGTCATCGCGCGGTACTTGACCCACTTCGACGCCGCCTCGGCCCCCGCGGCGGCGAGCGCGTCGGCGCGCATGGCGCCCAGCAGGTACTCGTTGCGCTGCAGGTCGCGGCGCCAGTCGCGTTGGCGCTCCTCGAAATCCACCGCGCCGCGCTGCTTGTAGAACGGTTCGAACTGCGCGACGAACGCTTCGTACGGGATGTCGTGCGACTGAAAGAGCGTGTAAAGCTGCTGGTAGCGGCTGCGCGTCTCCCCGCCCAGGCCGAGGACGCTTAACGCCCCATAGACCCCTTCCAGACGCGGGGCGAAGGCGTCGTAGAAGGAATCCATCTGCGCGCCTATCGTGATCGGGATCCAGCCCATGACGTCGTTGACCTTCTCGTTCTGCTCGCGGCTGGCCATGAAGAACAGAAAGTCCAGCGCGACGTCCTGATGCGGCGACGTGCGGGTGATGCCCACGGGGAAGCCACCCTCGGGCATGCCTTCGTACTGCGGCCCTTCGACCACCGCGCCGTATTCAGGATCGTCGGAGCGGGGCATCGGGAAGTCCATCACGCCGATCTCGAACGTGCCGTCGGCCTGCGCGATGAGGCTGCGCGCGTCCCACGTCCCGGTGCTCAGGAACACGCCCCGCTGCTGCGCGAATTGGAAGACCGAATCGTCGCGCGCCAGCCCCGTGAACCCGACGGGGAAATACCCGGTCACCTCCCACGTGACTTTGTACCGCGCCTTGTACGCGGGATGCTGGAAGTCTATCAGGCCCGTCTTGAAGGCCGCATAGACTTCCTCCGCGCTGGCGAAACCGTCGCGGTCGAAATCCACTTTCCGCAGCGCCGAGTAACTGATGGGGTCGAACATCTGCGACTCCCACGCCCACATGCTGTCATTGGCCGCGCAGATGGGAATGTAGTTCCGGCCCTGCGCGTCCTTCTGGCTCTTGATCGTCTCGCAGACCGCGAGGAACTCGCGGTAGTCCGCGGGCGGTTTCGTCTTGCCCGTGAGCCGCTGGTAGAGGTCCTTGTTGTAGAAGATGCGCACGCCGAAGAGCGACAGGGGGATGTGCATGTAGTCCTGCAGTTCCTGGATGTACGCGCCGCGCATGCCGTCCTTATAGGTGCGGCGCAGCGGCACGTTCTCCAGGTCGGTGCCCTTGTTGTACGGGTTCAGGCGGCTGACGTACGGCGTCATGGGCACGAAGTAGCGGCTGTAGTAGGAGATCATGACGTCGTGCGGCAGCTTGGACGAGTCGGGAATCTCCACCATGTCCGGCGCGGTGCCGCCCAGCAGGTTCGTCGTCAGCCAGGTGCCGTAGGCGCTTTCCGGAATGATGTTCTGCACAACGCGGACATTGGGGTGCAGCTCCTGGTAGCGCCTGGCCATCAGTTCGAGCGCCTCCTTGACGCCGGTCTCAAGCTGCCAGTGCGAGATGTGCAGCGTGATGGTGCCAGGCGGCGATTCCTGGACGCGCGTGGTCACGATGGTGACAGCCGACCAGAGAAATGCGCCGCCGAGGATGAAGAACGGGAAGTACCGCCGCAACCACTGAAACGCCGTGGCCCCGGCGTGCCTGCCGCCGCCGGGAGGAGGACGGACCATCGAGGAGCGCAGGCGCTCGCTCATCGCTGCGCCCCTCCACTCCCCTGCCCCGCCCCGCGGCCGGCTTCGGCGCGCAGTCTGGCTTCGAGATCATCCATGCGCTTGAGCGCCGTTTTCGCGCCGTAGCAGCGGATGTCGGCGGGATACTCGTCAATGAGCAGTCGGTAGTACTTGCGCGCGGTGTCCAAGTCGCCGGCCTCGAACTCCGCAATCGTCCCGATCATCCAATAGCCCAGCGCCTTATCCTGAATGGGGTTCAGCGGATCGCGTTCCTCCGTGTCAACGGCCCTGATCATTGCCGCCAGACGCTTGTCCGGCTGGCGCAGTGTGGTGTAACAGTGCGCGAGCAGGTAGTACGCCGGGCTGATAAACGTGGAACGCGGCCGGGCGGCAATGAACCGCTCCAGCGCCGCCGCGGCCTGCCGCGCGTCGTCCTGCTTGAGCGTCGCGACATACGTGGACTGCTGGTAGATGAACGCCTCTTCACCCGCCAGATGGTCCGGGAAACGCGCGATGCATTCCTGGTACGCAACGCGAACGGCGGCGTAGTCCGGATCGTCGCCGACGGGCACCAGGTGCTTCATCCGCGCCAGCGCCAGCAGGCTCCACGCCGCCAGATCGTGTTCCGGCGCCTGCTCGACGATTCGTTTGAAGACGGCTTCGGCCCGCGCCGGGTCGGCGTCGGGGCGGCGCAGGTTCCAAGTCGTCGCCAGGCCGTAAAGCGCCCGCACATGGACATCGCTCTTCTCAGGCGTGCGCGCGGCTGCGGCATCAAAGCACGCGACAGCGCGCGTGAAGTCGCCCAGGCGGTACGCGCTCCACCCCGCCGCGACCTGCTCCCGCGGGTCCTCGATCCCCTGCTTCTCCGCACAGCCGCCAAGCAGCAGGCTGAGCACGACGCACACAGCGAGAGCGGCTGAATTCCCCTGGCTTGAGCCCATGCGTGACCACCAGAATAGACAACCATGCAAAGTCTACAACGGCTTTTCGTCCAACGGCGGGAGTGTTTCGCGAGCGTTACTTCCGTCGGTCGCGCCGGCCACCGTGCCGGCGGGGACGCCGGCGCCGGCGAACTCAGACGGAGCAGTCGAGGCGTTCCACGAATCCGGCTGTTTCCTTGGAGCCTTTCATGAGGTATTGTTAGCGTGTAGGTGGTGTTACTCTTCACCGCCGCGCATGGCAGCGCGTGAGATCGCCGGGGGCACGAATGACGTTCTTCCGCTGGCTCCTCTGCATCGCCGCGTGCCTGGCCCTCGGCCGGGCCGTGGGCGGCGAGAACGAGGCCGGCGGCGTCACAACCGAACAGGTTGACGCGGCGCTGAAGCGCGGCGCCCAGGCCGGGCTGCGGAACCTCGACCGCTTCCGCCGCGCCGGTAACATGGGCTACAGTATCGTCTCCGTCATGGCGTTGCTCAACGCCGGCGTATCGCGCGACGACAGGGACGTGAACGCCGCCATCACCTACATCGTCCGCGAGGCCGACCACTCCCTGCACCAATACGAGGGCGCCTACGAAGCCGGGCTGACCTGCATGCTGCTGCACATGCTGAAAGACCCCGCGCACCGGCGCCTGGCCGAACGGATGGCCCACTTCCTCCAGAACCGCCAGAGCCCCGATGGCAGTTGGGGCGACAACAGCCGCACGCAGTTCGCGCTGTTGGGCCTGAAGGCCGCGCAGGACCTCGGCGTGAAAGTGCCGCCCGAGGTGTTCAAGCGCGCGCGGCGGTATATCGAGTCCGGCCAGGTGAAGGCGGACGGGAGTTGGGGCTACCAGCCCGGATCGGCGACGGGCTACGGCAGCATGACCGCGGCCGGCATCACCAGCCTGTTCATCATCAACGAGCAGCTCAACAAGGAGAGCACCTTCTGCGGCGCCGCGCCGGGCGACAACCGCATCCAGAAAGCCCTGGGCTGGCTGGGCGACCACTTCACTGTCGAGACAAACCCGACCCACGGGTATTACCACTACTACTATCTCTACGCGCTGGAACGGATCGGCGTCCTGACCGGGCAGAAGTTCATCGGCGGGCACGACTGGTACCGCGAGGGCGCGGCGTACCTTGTCCGACACCAGTTGGATGACGGCAACTGGCAGGACGGCACGTCCTTGGCCACCGAGTTTGCGCTGCTGTTCCTGGGCAAGGGGCGCGAGCCCGTCGTGCTGCAGAAGCTCGCGTTCGGCGGCGAATGGAACCCCGACCCCTATGACGCCAAGTACCTGGTCGAGCAGGCCAGCCGCGACCTGGGCATGCCGATGACCTACCAGGCCGTCGAAGCCGGCGCCTCAGCGAACGCGCTTGCGGCGGCCCCGGTCCTGTACATCCAGGGCCACAGCGCCACGGGCTTCAGGCGCGGCACGCGGGAGGCCATCAGGACGTTCCTCGAACAGGGCGGCTTTGTGTTCGCCTCGGCGTGCTGCGGCTCCACCGACTTCGACAAGAGCTTCCGCACCGAGATGGCCCTGATGTTCCCCGACGCCACGTTCGACCGCCTGCCGCCGAACCACGAGATCTTCGCCGGGCCGCACAAGATTGCGGATCCCGACGCCTGCGTCATCGAGGGGCTGAACGTCGGCTGCCGCACCGCCGTGTTCTACGCGCCCAACGACATCTGCTGCGGCTGGGGCGGCTGCAAGGGCTG
>Ga0315282_10005169_pt1 | contig 22328 bp, 15 predicted proteins | sample YL17G07_20_MG_FD_203693 | JGI IMG/M metagenome (GOLD analysis project Ga0315282, IMG submission 203693) | Sediment microbial communities from Yellowstone Lake, YNP, Wyoming, USA - YL17G07_20 | ecosystem: Environmental > Aquatic > Freshwater > Lake > Sediment | place: USA: Wyoming | collected... | reverse complement strand
ATGGGGATCGACAACGCCGCCATCGAGGTGGACGCCCCCGAGGTGCCCATCATGGACGGCTCGGCGGCCCCCTTCATCTTCCTCCTCAAGACGGTCGGCACCCGCGTGCAGGCCGCGCCCAAGCAGTTCATCGTCATCCGCCGCCCGGTCGAGCTGCGCGACGGCGACAAGACCCTGGCCGTCTACCCGGCCCGGGAGCTCAAGATCACCTTCAGCATCGCCTTCGACCATCCGCTGCTCCGGCAGCAGCGCTACACCCTGTCCTTCTCGGACCGGGCCTTCGAGCGCGAGATCAGCCGGGCGCGCACCTTCGGCTTCTTGCACGAGGTCGAGGCGATGCAGCGCCGGGGATTTGCCCTGGGCGGGTCGCTCGAGAACGCCGTGGTAGTGGACCGCTTCCGCATCCTCAACGAGGACGGCCTGCGCTACCCCGACGAGTTCGTCCGCCACAAGATCCTCGACCTGGTCGGCGACCTCGCCCTGCTGGGCAAGCCGATCATCGGCCACTTCCGCGCCGACAAGTCGGGCCACGCCTTGAACCACCGCATCTTGAAGGAGCTGCTGAACAGCCCGCGGGCCTGGGAGCTCTACGAGGCCGAGGTATCTCGCAAGCCTGCCCGCGCCGAGGTGCGCCTGCCCGCCTTCGGCCTGCTCGACGTCGCCCCGGCCTGATCGCGGCGGCCTTGCACTAGCCCCTCCCTTTAGCGTAATATCGCCCTGATTCTCCCCCGGGGGGAAAGGGGCGCGATTGAAAAGCCGACTGCTGCTGGCGCTGGCCCTGGGGCTGGCGCTTATCCTTGCCTGCCCCCCTGCTGTCTCCGCCGACGCCACGATCCGCGACATCGTCGTCACCAACACCCGGGACGACCTGCTGGCCTATTTCGCCGTCGAGGGCTGCTTCACCCCCGAGATGAAGGAGGCCATCCTCTCCGGGGTGCCCACCACCTTCACCTTCCTCATCGAGCTAGACCAGGTGCGTGACTTCTGGCTGAACTCCTGCAAGGCCAGCCTCCACCTGAACCACACCATCAAGTACGACAGCCTGAAGGGCGTCTACTGGGTGACACTCCAGGAGCAGGGCAACCAGCCGCAGGCGGTGCGCGATTTTGCCACGGCCTGCCGCATGATGGCCGAGATGAACGGCGTCAGGGTGGCCCCCCTCGGCACGCTCCGCAAGGGGAGCGGCTACCGGCTGCGGGTGCGCGCCGAGCTGTCCAAGGTGCGCCTGCCCCTCTACTTGCACTACGTCCTGTTCTTCGTCTCGCTGTGGGACTTCGAAACGGACTGGTATAGCGTGGACTTCGTCTACTAGGGCTTGAGGGGAGGGGTGGGCGTGTTTGAGGCGGGCGAGCGGGAGCGGCGCAAGAGGAGGCGCGAGGGCCTCATCGTCGTCTTCACTTGCCTGCTGGTCATCGCCCTCACCGTGGTCGAGACCCAGATCTTCAACGTGGGCGTGGACCTGCCGGCCACGGGTGGGGTCGTCGTCTTCGCCCTCATCAACCTCAACGCCGTCCTGCTGCTGCTCCTGGCCTTCCTCGTCTTGCGCAACGTGGTCAAGCTCGTCTTCGATCGGCGGCGCGGGGCGATGGGCAGCCGCCTGCGCACCAGGCTGGTGGCCGCCTTCGTCGTGCTCTCCATCCTGCCCACGGTGCTCCTCTTCTTCACGGCGATGAAGCTCATCACCACGAGCATCGACTACTGGTTCGACAGCCGGGTCGAGCGCTCGCTGGCCAAGTCGGTCGAGGTGGGGCGCAACTACTACGGCGACCTGGCCGACCAGGCCCTCTCCTTCTGCCGCCAGGCCCGCTCCGAGGTGGGGCTGGCCGAGGGCGGCGAGGCACAGGCCAGGCAGTTAGAGGCGGCCCGGGCGAGGTTCCACCTGGCCGCGCTCAGCCTGCTCACCCCCGGCCAGGCTGCCGTGGCCCAGGCGAAGGAAGGGTCACTCGGCCATCTCGCGGTGCCGCCGCCGCCCGCGGAGGTCTTGCGGCGGGCCGCGGTGACACCTGCCGGGCTGACCCGGATCCAGCCGCTCTCCAGGGGCGAGCTGGTGCGCGCCCTCCTGCCAGCCGCGGGGGGTCGCGTGCTCGTGGCCGACTACTACCTGCCCGAGAGCATGGTGCGCCGCCTCAAGGACGTGCGCTCCGGCTACGAGTCCTACCGCCAGCTCCAGATGCTCAAGAACCCCATCAAGCTGAGCTACGTCATCACCCTCTCGGTGCTGACCCTCCTCGTCATGTTCACCGCCACCTGGCTGGGCTTCTTCCTGGCCAAGGGCATCACGGGGCCGATCCAGCGCCTGGCCGAGGGCACGGAGCGCCTCTCCCAGGGCGACCTGGACTTCCGGCTGGAGGAGACCGGGGCCTCCGACGAGCTGGGCGTGCTCACCGCCTCCTTCAACCGCATGACGGCCGACCTCAAGGCCAGCCACGAGCGGCTCGAGGAGGCGATGGCCGAGCTCAAGCGCCGCAGCGCCGAGATCGAGGAGAAGGGCCGCTACACGGCAGCCGTGCTAGGCAAGGTCGCCGCGGGCGTCCTGTCGGTCGACCGGCAGGGGCGCATCGCCACCATGAACGCCTCGGCCGCCCTCATGCTGGGGGTCGACGGCGCGGCATCCATCGGGCAGGAGGCGCAGGCAGTACTGCCCTCCGAGCTGGCGGGCCTGCTCCAGTCGAGCCGCGACGTGAGCGGGGCGCAGGTGAGGCTCGAGGTCGGAGGCCGGGGCCTGAGCCTGCTCATCCACGTCTCGCGCCTGGGCGAGAGTGAGGACGGGCAGGGCGCGGTCATGGTCTTCGAGGACCTGACCCAGCTCGAGAAGGCCCAGCGCATGGCCGCCTGGCGCGAGGTGGCCCGCCGCATCGCCCACGAGATCAAGAACCCGCTCACCCCCATCCAGCTCTCGGCCCAGCGGCTGCGCCGGCGCTACCTGGAGAAGCTCGGCGACGGCGGGGCGGTGTTCGACGAGTGCACGCGCATGATCGTCGACCAGGTGGAGGAGCTGAAAAGGCTGGTCAACGAGTTCAGCAGCTTCGCCCGGCTGCCCCAGACCAACCCGGCCCCCACGGACCTGGCCGGCTTGGTGGCCGACACCCTCATCCTCTACGAGCAGGCCCACAAGGGGATCAGCTTCGTCTTGCGCCAGGAGGGCGAGTTCCCCAAGCTCTGCCTCGACCGCGAGCAGATGAAGCGCGTCCTCATCAACCTGCTCGATAACGCCGTCGATTGCCTGGAGGGCCGGGGCGAGGTGTGCGTCGAGCTGTCCTACGACCCCATCCTCAAGATGGCCCGCATCGAGGTGCGCGACTCGGGACCGGGCATTGCGCCCGAGGACAAGCTGCGCCTCTTTGAGCCCTACTTCTCCACCAAGCGGACGGGGACGGGGCTTGGGCTCGCCATTTGCAGCGCCATCGTGGCCGACCACAACGGCTTCATCAGGGTGCGCGACAATGTGCCCCAGGGCAGCCGGTTCATCATTGAGCTGCCGGCGGCTTGAATTGCCGGCGGCTTGAATTGCCGGCGGCTTGAGCTGCCGGTGGCTTGAGTTGCCGGTGGCTTAGGGATCGTGCAAGGAGCGGCAATGTCCAGGGTGATACTGGTCGTGGACGACGAGGCCCCCATCCGGCAGTCGCTGGCCGGGGTGCTGGGTGACGAGGGCTACGAGGTCACCCTCGCCAAGGACGGGGCCGAGGCGCTGGCCAAGGTGGCCGAGGAGCCGCCCGACCTCGTCCTGCTCGACATCTGGATGCCGGGCGACATGGACGGCCTGGAGGTCTTGCGGCGGCTGCGTCAGGAGGTCGCCCCCGGCCTGGGCGTGATCATGATCTCGGGCCACGGCAGCATCGAGACGGCGGTCAAGGCGATCAAGATGGGCGCCTTCGACTTCATCGAGAAGCCTTTGAGCCTCGAGAAGGTCGTCGTCGCGGTAAACAACGCCTTGAACCTCCAGCGTCTGACCGAGGAAAATGTCCTGCTGCGCCAGCGCTACCTGGAGCGCCCCCAGTCGATCACCGGCATCTCTCCCGCCATTGCCAAGCTGCGGGCCCAGATCGAGCTGGTCGCCCCCACCAACGCCTGGGTGCTCATCACCGGCGAGAACGGCACGGGCAAGGAGCTGGTCGCCCGCTCGGTCCACGGCCTGAGCCAGCGCGCCCCCCGCCCCATGATCGAGGTCAACTGCGCGGCCATCCCCGAGGAACTCATCGAGAGCGAGCTCTTCGGCCACGAGAAGGGTTCCTTCACCGGGGCCACCGAGCGCCGGCGGGGCAAGTTCGACCTGGCCAACGAGGGGACGCTCTTCCTGGACGAGATCGGCGACATGAGCCTCAAGACGCAGTCGAAGATCCTGCGCATCCTCCAGGAGCAGAGGTTCGAGCGCGTGGGAGGGAGCCGCACCATCCACGTCAACGTGCGCGTGATTGCGGCCACCAACAAGGACCTGGAGCAGGAGATAACCCGCGGCAACTTCCGCGAGGACCTCTACTGGCGCCTGAACGTCGTGCCGCTCCAGGTGCCCCCCCTGCGCGAGCGCGCCGAGGACATCCCGCTGCTGGTCGAGGACTTCTGCCGCGAGTTTGCGGGGGAGAGCAGGGGAGGGGGGCGCAAGAGGCTCTCGGAGGAGGCCTTCGAGGTGCTCCGGCGCCACGACTGGCCGGGCAACGTGCGCGAGCTCAAGAACCTGGTCGAGCGTCTGGTCATTCTCACCCCGCACGAGGTCATCGGGGCCGACGATCTACCCCAGGGCATGGTTGAGCAGGCCGGCCTGGTGGAGGTGGCCAGCCCCGCGGGCCTGGAGGGCGACGACAGCTTGCGCGACGCCCGCGCCAGATTCGAGCGCGAGTTCATCCTGCGCAAGCTCGCCGAGTTCGGGGGCAACGTCAGCCAGACGGCCGAGGCCATCGGCCTGGAGCGCTCCCACCTGCACAAGAAGATGAAGGTGCTGGGGATAGAGGCGGCAAAGTAGGCCACCCGGCGCGACCCTCTCGGCGGGCCCCCGCCTTCTCGCCTTGGCCACCCCCTCTCCGTTCTAAAAGGCTGACAGGGCTGGCCAGAAGCTAGTCATGGCGAGGCCTGGAGGCCGCCGGCGAGCGGAGGCGTAGCAGCGCTACGTTGAGCATCGCCGGTGGGTGAAGGCCCGCCAGGACGACGCTTATCGCCAGCCCCCGGACTTTAAGGCTGCCAGAGATACATGAAGTGCACGCCCGGCGTGAGGGTGGACATCCACGAGGTGTCCATGCCGAGCATGTTGGGCTCGGTGGGCGGGCCGAGGACCGAGTAGACATTGTTGCGGTACTGCCTGGGCCGCGCGTAGGTAGTCACCGTGGCCTTCTCGATCTTGGCCAGAGACTTGGCCTCAGCGATGGCGTCGTCGATGTAGCCCAGCCGGTCGACCAGGCGCAACTTGAGGGCCTGCTTGGCCTCCAGAATACGGCCGTCGCTGAAGGTGGCCAGCTCGGCCGCGGTCGGCTTGCGGGCCGCGCACACCACCTGCAGGAAGCGCTTGTCCATGTCGTCGATGACGCTCTGGAAGATGGTCCGCTCCTCGGGGGTCAGGGGCCTGAGGGGCGACCACATGTCCTTCTTGTCACCCACCTTGAGTGTCTCGTCCTGCACCCCGATGATATCCAGGAGCTTGGCCGCCGACACCTTGAAGGCCAGCACGCCGATCGAGCCGGTGACGGTCGTCGGGTGGGCCAGGATGCGGTCGGCCGCGCAGGAGACGTAGTAGCCCCCCGAGGCCGCCACCTCCATCATCATCGCCACCACCGGCACGCCCGTCTTCTCCTTGAAGCGCAGCAGCTCGTGCAGGATGATGTCCGAGGCCGTGACGGAGCCGCCCGGCGAGTTGACCTTGAGCACCACCGCCTTGACCGCCGGGTCACCCTCGGCCTTGGTCAGCTCCTCCTTGAGGCGGGCGATCATGCCCACCTCCTCGCGCAGTTGGAACATGCCCGGCTTGGGGTTAGACTCGCTCAGGACGCCCTCGACACCGATGACCAGGACCTTGCTCGCGCCTTCGCCCTCGAGCACCATTTCCTTGAGCGGCTGGGTGCGCGGCACGACCTCGACCGTGACGAGCGAGCAGCCGGAGGCTGCGGCGGCGACCAGGCAGGCCACGACTAACAGCAGCACCTTGCGCATGCTTTTCTCCTGAGCGTGGGTGAACGGGGAGCGGGGGGAATCCTGTTCCCAAGGTATGCCCGGGGCCGCGTGCGTGTCAAAGAGAACGTGAGGGCGGCATGGTTCGTGCGAACGCTTAATGCGAGAGAGTGCGGGCAATGCCCACCGGCGGCGCTGCCTGCTCGCTAAGCCCGGCCCCAGGTGGTAGATTGGAAGTCGATGCGCCAGCGCGTGAAGAAATACCTGCAGATCGGCCTGGGCTACGGCCTGCTCGCCCTGGGCGTGGCCGGGCTGTTCCTGCCCATCCTCCAGGGCATCCTCTTCATCATGCTGGGCCTGCTCGTCCTCTCCTACCATCAGCCCTGGGCCGAGCGGTTGCTCGCCCGGCTGCGCAAGCGCTTCCCCAAGCACCACGACGGCATGCACCGCGTCGCCCACAGGTGGAAGGAGAAGGCATATGCCTGGTGGTATGGTCCGGCCGAGGCGCACGACTGCGAGGCCGATCCTCCCCCTAAGCCGGGCGAGGACGAGGCCCTCTAGCCCAGCTACTTCGCCGATACGCACTACCTGGCCCCCGGCACCGACGTGGCCACGCAGGCCTGCTACCTCATCCCCCAGGCGATGCCCGACGCGAACCGTGTGGCTCTGGCGAGTGCCGTCTTCACGCCCCCTCACTTCTCCTCGAACTCGGCCTCGATCGTCTCGCCCTCACCGGGGGGGCGGCGCCGCTCTCCGCCCGGCGGTGGGGGCTCCTGCCGCGGTCCCGCCTGCTGGTAGGCCTTGGCACTCATCTGGTGCAGGAGCTGGTTGACCGCCTCCATGCGCGAGCGCACGGCCGCGATGTCCTGGCCCTTCATCGCCTCCTTCAGGTCGGCCAGCTGGCGGTCCATCTCCTGCTTCTCGGCTGGTTCCACCTTCTCGCCCAGGTCGCGCACCGTCTTCTCGGCCAGGTAGACGAGGCTGTCGGCCTGGTTGCGCACCTCGGCCCGCTCGCGGGTGAGGCGGTCCTCCTCGCCGTAGCGCTCGGACTCTCTCACCATGCGGTCGAGCTCTTCCTTGCCCAGCTTCGTCGAGGCCGTGATGGTGATGTTCTGGCTGCGCCCGGTCCCCATGTCCTTGGCGCTGACGTTCAAGATCCCGTTGGCGTCGATGTCGAAGCTGACCTCGATCTGCGGGATGCCGCGGGGGGCGGGAGGGATGCCCGTCAGGTGGAAACGGCCCAGGGTGATGTTGTCGCGCGCCATGGCCCTCTCGCCCTGGAGGACGTGGACCTCGACCGAGGTCTGGTTGTCCTCGGCGGTGGTGAAGACCTGGCTGGCCCGCGTAGGTATGGTCGTGTTGCGCTCGATGAGCTTGGTGAAGACGCCGCCCAGGGTCTCGATGCCCAGGGAGAGCGGTGTCACGTCGAGCAGCACGACTTCCTTGACCTCGCCCGCGAGCACCCCGGCCTGGATGGCCGCCCCCATGGCCACGCACTCCATCGGGTCGATGCCCCGCTCGATCTTTTTGCCGACGAAGTCCTCGACGTACTTCTGGACGACCGGCATGCGGGTGGGGCCGCCCACGAGGATGATGCGGTCGATCGCCTGCGGGGTGAGCTTGGCATCGTTAAGGGCCTGCTCGATGGGCTGGTGGCAGCGCTCGATGACCGGCATGACGATCTGCTCGAGCTTGGCCCGCGTCATCTCGTAGGTGAAGTGCTTCGGGCCCGAGGCATCGGCCGTCAGATAGGGCAGGTTGATCTGTGTCGTCAGCGTCGAGGACAGCTCGATCTTGGCCTTCTCGGCGGCCTCCTGCAGGCGCTGGACGGCCATGCGGTCGCCGCGCAGGTTGAGGCCGAACTCGCGCTGGAACTCGTCGGCCAGGAAGTCCACCAGGCGGCTGTCCATGTCGGTGCCGCCCAGCTGCGTGTCGCCGCTCGTCGAGACGACCTCGAACACCCCGCCTCCGAAGTCCATGATGGTGACGTCGAGGGTGCCCCCGCCGAAGTCGAAGACCATGATCTTCTGCTCGCGCTCGGCCTTGTCGATCCCGTAGGCCAGGGCCGCGGCCGTCGGCTCGTTGATGATGCGCACGACGTCGAGCCCGGCGATGGTCCCGGCGTCCTTGGTCGCCTGGCGCTGGTTATCGTTGAAGTAGGCGGGCACGGTGACGGCGGCCTTGTCCACCTTGTCGCCGAGGAAGGCCTCGGAGTCGGCCTTGATCTTCTGGAGGATGAAGGCCGAGATCTGCTGCGGGCTAAACCGGCGCCCGTGGAGGGTGACGGTCTCGCTGGTGCCCATCTTGCGCTTGATGGCCGTGACCGTCCCCTCGGGGTTGCTCACCGCCTGGCGCTTGGCCGGCTCGCCCACCAGCTTCTCGCCCGTCTTGGTGAAGGCCACGTACGAGGGGAAGGCCTTGCCCCCGAGGCTGGTGCCCTCGGCTGAGGGGATGATCGTCGGCTTGCCGCCCAGCATCACGGCGCCCGCGGAGTTGCTCGTGCCCAGGTCGATGCCGATTATCTTCGCCATGCCTTGTGGCCTCCATCAGCTTGTGGGTGGGGAGTGGGCTGGCAAGATGGTCGAAAAGATGGTCGATGACAAGTAGCGGATAATTGGAGATAAACTGGAGGACAGGCCGTTGAACAGATTCCGCGGTTAAGGGAGCTGGCCCTGAGAGGGCAAGGGGGTTCGTCTAAAGTCCTATTCTAACGCATTGGGCCGACCGGGGGAGAGCTTGAAGGGTCCGGCGCTTCGTGGTATTGACGCTAAGGGCTCTGCCTCAAAAGCTTATTCGGGAGTATTCCACCATTGAAAATCCTGCTTGACACGGGCTACGTGCCCGAGGACGTGCGTGCGCGCGACGCCTTCAAGGTCTACGGCCTCATCCGGGCCAACGAGGAGTTCATCCACGCCCTGCTGCGCTTGGGCCACTTCGACGAGTACGCCCTGCTGCTCCGGGAGCCCCTCTCCCCCGAGGAGCAGGCCGCCATGGCCCGCCGCCTCATCGGCCTGGTGCCCGGCCGGCGCCTCGTGCGGGTCATCACCCCGGGGCAGTTGCTCGCCGAGCTCAAGGACAACCCGCCCGACGTCTGGCACCGCGGCGACCCCCTGCTCTCCGAGGCGGTCTACATGCGCGACTATATATCGGCCAGGCCCTTCCCGGTGACGGGCGTCACCCACGCGCTGTCGAGCATGGACATGAAGCAGGCCATGCTCAAGCTCCTGCTGGGCGGCACGGCCACCTGGGACGGGTTAGCCTGCACCTCCGAGGCCGGGCGCAGGGTGGTGGAAAAGCTGGCAGGCATCGTCCGGCGCGATCTCGACCTGGGCCAGGCCCCCCTGGGCTGCGAGCTGCGCCAGATTCCCCTGGCCGTCGATACCGACACCTTCAAACCCCGCGCGGACGCCCGGGAGAGGCTCGGCTGGCCGCAGGAGCGCTTCATCTTCACCTGCATCGCCCGCCTGGCCCCCCACAACAAGATGGAGATGGTGCCCATGCTGAAGGCCTACGGCATGGCGGCGGCAGCCTCACCTCGTGGCAGGTACTCGCGCCTCTACATCATTGGCCGCGAGCAGGCCCCCGGCTACTCGGGGATACTCATGGAGATGGCCCGGCTGTGCGGCGTGGCCAAGCAGGTCAACATCGTCACCGACTACGACGGCGCCGACATCCCGCTGATGCACGCGGCCTCGGACTGCTTCCTCTCGCCCTCTGACCACGTCCAGGAGACCTTCGGCCTCACCCCCCTGGAGGCGATGGCCTCGGGCGTGCCCCCCATCGTCTCGGACTGGGACGGCTACCGCGAGACGGTGGTGGACGGCGAGTGCGGCCTCAGCGTGCCCACCTACTGGGCCGACGCCGGGGCCACGGCCTCATACGACGTCCCGGCCGGCACACAGTCGAGCTACTTCTTCAGGCAGGCCCAGTCGGTGGCGGTCGACGTCCCGGCCCTGGCGCAGGCGATGACGCGTCTGATCGAGGACGAGGAGTTCCGCAAGGGCCTCGGCGAAGCGGGCCGGAAGCGGGTCATGGAGCGCTACACCTGGCCTGCGGTGATCAAGCAGTATGAGGACTGGTGGGCCGAGCTGCGCGAGCGCATGGAGGGCGACGAGGAGGGTGCGGCGGCGCGCAACCTCTACACCTTCTCGCACTTCGAGGCCTTCAGCCACTACCCGACGAGGGTGGTGGGCGACGCCTCGCAGGTGCGCGTCTCGGACCGGGCCGCCTCGATCTACCCGCTGGTCATGGACCTGATGGACCAGGAGCTGTGCCAGGAGCTGAGCAAGCTCTGCCCGGAGTGGACGGGTGTCGGCGATCTCTTCCGCCAACTGCGCCTGGGCCCGGACGAGCGCGAGCGGTTCAACTTCAACCTGATGGTGCTGCTCAAATACGATGTGCTGACGGTAAGGAAGGCTTAAGCCCTCTAGGGCCTGGGCAGGGTGGCCTGCATCAGGATAGCCCGGACCAGGGCGGCCCCGGCACTTAGGGCGGCCTCGACCTCGGAGGTGAGGCCCTCGGACATCTCGGCGGGGATGTGCTTCACCTGGCAGGCGACGATACGGACCCGGCAGCCGCCGCGCGTAAGATCGGCCAGCAGGTCGGCCCCCGGGAGCTGGTGCAGGCTGAAGTCGTCGCGCTTGTTGGCGGGGAGCCCGGACGGTGCCACCTCGAAGACCTCGCCGGGGGAGTGATCCGGCAGGTCCACCGCGTCGCAGATGACGAGCAGCTTCGGGCGTCGCTCCGAGACCGCAACGTCGAACAGGATCCTCGCCGCACCCGTCCCGGCGTCTATGGCGCACACCCCCTCCGGCAGCCCCCCCTCAGCCAACAGCCGCTCCACCACTCTTGGCCCGAAGCCGTCGTCGCCGAAGAAGCGGTTGCCCACCCCGAGCACCAGCGCCTGGCAGCTCAGGTGCGCCGGCAGCGGCCCGTCATTCCCCCCTCGCCGTGACATCCTCCACCCCGCTAGCTGCAAGCAAAAGGGGCCGCCCTCAATCGGACAGCCCCCCTTGCAGTCAGCTCAGTCCTTCTAGTTGCTAAGCCGGCCGACCGGCTCGCCCCCCGGCCCGACGATGTCCACCCGCAGCCGGACCCTGCCGTCGATGGTGTGCGTGGCGCAGGAGAGGCACGGGTCGTAGGCCCGGATGGCCATCTCGATGCGGTTGAGCGAGCCCTGGTCGTACTGGCCGCCTTTGATGACCGCGCGCGCGGCCTGCTTGACCGACATGTTTATCGCCGCGTTGTTGTGCGTGGTGCCCACGATCAGGTTGACGCTCTTGATCAGCCCGTCGGCGTCGCACTCGTAGTCGTGGATGAGGGTGCCGCGCGGGGCCTCGACACTGGCCACGGCCCGGCCGGCCTTGGGTGCGCAGGTGGTGCGCGTCTGCGGGCTGGTGATCTCCGGGTCATTCAGGAGCTGCACGGCGTACTCGGCGTTGTAAAGCAGCTCGATGAGCCGGGCGTAGTGGTAGAGGAGCGTCTCCTGGGCCGGGCGCCCGAACTGGGAGCGGAACTCCTCGAGCTCGGCCTGGGCCAGGGGTGTCCGGATCTTCTCGCAGACGTTGATGCGGGCCAGCGTATTGGTCCGGTAGATGCCCGAGGGGGCGTCGGGGTCCATGCTGAAGGCCCCCCAGTCCTTGGCGTAGGGGAACTTGAGGTACGTCCAGGGCTCGACGTGCTCGCTGATGTGCTTGTCGTAGTCGGCCACCGGGAACTCGGCGTGTGAGCCGTCGGCCTTCATCAGCCGGAGCTTCCCGTCGTAGAGGTCGAGTGTGCCGCCCTCCGCCACCGTGCCCATGAAGCCCGTCTTGATGACGCCCAGCGTCTTGATGGTGTCGAGGTACTTCGGGAAGATGCTCTCCTTGGCGAAGGCGATGGTGAACTTGGCGAACTCGAGCAGCTCCGCCGCCCAGCCCTTGAGCTCACCCCTCTCGGCCTCGGTGAGGGGCTTGGTGAAGCCGCCGGGGACGGCCACGACCGGGTGGATCGACTTGCCCGTGAAGTGCTGGAGCATGTGGGCGGCCAGGGCCCGGGCCTTGACCACCTTGCGGCCGAGCTCCGGGTTGGCCTTGGCGATGCCGATGACGTTGCGCACGGCGGGGTCGGCGTCGGGGCCCATGACGAAGTCGGCCCCGGCCAGGAAGTAGAAGTGCATGGTGTGCTCCTCGATGTAGGCCAGCGAGTTGCACAGCTCTCTCAGCTTGCGGCCGGCAGGCGGCACCTGGGCCCCGTAGAGGGCGTCCACCGTCTTGGCCGAGGCCAGGTGGTGGCTCCAGGGGCACACGCCGCAGATGGAGGTGACGATGCGGGGCATCTCCTCGGCGGGCCTGCCCTCGCAGAACTTCTCGAAGCCTCTCAGCTCCACGACATGGAACCTGGTATCGGCCACGTTGCCGGCATCGTCGAGGTTGATCGTGACCTTGGCGTGTCCCTCGATGCGGGTCACCGGGGCAATCGTGATTGTCTTGCCCATATCGCTTACCTCCTCACCGGGGCCTGCGGCAGCGGGCGCAGCAGATTATGGCCGCCGATGTAGCGGTTGAACATGGCGCGGCGGTCGACCAGCGCCTTGGCGTCGAGGCCGATGGAGGACAGGGCCCCCATCATGTCCACCATGGGGTTGGCCCCCTTGCGGACGGGGCCCATGCAGCCGCGGCAGGGCATGTAGCCCTTGATGCAGCGGGGCGTCTTCTCGTGGCCGCCGCAGCCGGCCCTGGTGACCGGGCCGAGGCACAGGAAGCCCTGCTCCATGAGGCAGCGCATGGTGTCGAGGGGCGCGTTCGGGTCGAAGGTCACGCTCTCCAGGGGCCGCTTGAGCGTGCCGCCGGCCTTCTTCTCGCGCTTGGTGGGGCACACGTCGCACACCGAGCGGTCGGGCAGGGTCCAGGGCTTGCCCTCGATGAGGGCGGTAAGGGCGTCGCCGATCCAGTCGGGCGAGGTGGGGCAGCCTGGGATCATGGCGTCGACCTTGACGACCTCGTCCACCGCCATGACGCGGTCGGTGAGGGGGGGCAGGTCCTCGGCGGGGTCGGCCGCCTTCTCGGTGGTGGGGCAGCCGCGGAAGACCCGCTCGAGCAGGTCGGCCTTGGGCCACATGTTGGCCAAGGCGGGGATGCCGCCGAAACAGGCGCAACTGCCCAGAGCGACCAGCTTCTTGCACTTGGCGCGCATCTCCTCGGCGACGTGCTTCTCCTTTTCGTTGCGCACCCCGCCCGAGATGATGCCGATGTCGGCCTCGGGGATGGACATCTTGTCGCCGTCGCCCAGCGGCCCGAAGTACTTGTTGTCCATGAGCACGGGCATATGGACGATGTCCACCTTGGCCAGCAGGTCGAGGAGCGCTTCGCCCATGTCGAGCATGGTCACCTCGCAGCCGCCGCAGATGTTCAGCCATTCCTCAGCAATTCGCACAGCCATCACCAGACCCCCATGGAATTGATGTCGCCCCTCACGATGCCTGCGCCTCCCGCCGGCTATAGACGAGGTGCTCGCCTTCGGCCTCCAGCACCAGCACCTCGAAGCCGTCGGCGGCATACTTCTCCGCGGCCTCTTCCGCCTCCTCGGGGCTGCCGTAGCTGGCGCCGTCCCAGTAGAAGCGGCGCCCACCCATGTCCCGGTAATCGGCGGCCATCTTTAGAGCTGCCTGAACGGGCTCGGCCCCAGCGCCTTGACGGTGTCCACCATGTCGGTGATCACCTTGGCAAACCTCGGCCCCTCGGAGGCCGACACCCACTCCAGCCGGAAGCGCTCCTCCTCGAGCCCGAAGTCCTGGAGCATCAGCGTGACCGCCTCCGCCCTGGCTTCGGCCCGCAGGTTGCCTTCCCGGTAGTGGCAGTCGCCGGGGTGGCAGCCGCACACCAGCACGCCGTCGGCGCCCTTGGTGAGGGCCTCGACGATGAGGTTGGGGTGCACCATGCCCGAGCACATCACGCGGATGATGCGGATGTTGGGCGGGTACTGGATGCGCGACGTCCCGGCCAGGTCGGCCCCGGCGTAGGAGCACCAGTTGCAGCAGAAGGTGATGATCAGAGGCTCGAAACCGTTATCCGTCATGCCTCAACCCCTCGGTTTAGCTCAGCCCCAGGGCCGCATCGACCTGGGCCGAGAGCTGGTCCAGCCGGAAGTGGCGGACCATTATACCCTGCTTGGGGCAGGTGGCCATGCACACGCCGCAGCCCTTGCACTTGGCCTCGTTGACCTCGGCGAGCTTCTTGACCTCGCCGCCTTGCATGAACTCCACCAGCGAGATGGCCCCGAACGGGCAGGGGTCCACACAGTAGGCGCAGCCGTCGCAGTTGGCTATCTGCACCTCGGAGATGGCCGCCTCGAGCGTCAGCGTCTCGCGAGACAGTATCGCCCCGGCGCGCGCCGCGGCCGCCTTGGCCTGGGCGAGGCTTTCCTCGACCGGCTTGGGCCCGTGGGCCAGCCCGCACATGAACACACCGTCGGTGGCGAAGTCAACCGGCCGCAGCTTCATATGGGCCTCGAGGAAGAAGCCGTCGGCGGTGAGCGGGACTTTATAGAGCTGGGCCAGGTCGCGGTTGCCCTCGGCGGGGAGTATCGCCGGGGCGAGAATCAGCAGGCCGCAGTCGAGTTCGACGTCGGTGCGCATGGCGGCGTCGCGCACCTTGACCCGGAGCACGTTGGCCGGCCCGACACTCACCTGCGGCGGCTCGCCCTCGTCGTAGCGGATGAAGACGACCCCCTTCGAGCGGGCCAGCCGGTAGTAGTCCTCCTTCAGGCCGTAGGTGCGGATGTCGCGGTAGAGGACGAAGACGTTGGCCTGCGGGTTTATCTCCTTGATCTGCAGGGCGTTCTTGACGGCCTGAGAGCAGCACACCCGCGAGCAGTAGGGCCGATCCGGCTCGCGGGAGCCCACGCACTGGATCATGGCCACGTTCCGGGCCTTCATCACCGCCGGGTCCTGGGCCGTAAGTTTCTCCTCCAGCTCGACCTGGGTCATTACGCGGGCGTCGCGGCCGTAGAGGTAGGCGTAGGGGCGCAGCGGCTCGGCCCCGGTGGCGATGATAACCACGCCGTGCTCGATCTCGCCGGCGAGCTCCAGCTCCTCGGTGTCCTCGTTGCGCCGCCCGAGTGTCGAGCGGAAGCGGCCGATCGAGCCCTGCGCGGCGACGACCTCGATGCCGGTGTGGAGCTGGATCAGGGGGTGGCCCTTGATGCGGTAGGCGGTGTCGCGCACGAGTGCGGCCATGTCGGCCCCCTCGAGCGAGCGGCGCAGCTTGCGGGCGATCCCCCCCAACTCCTCGCCCTTCTCGACCAGATGCACGCCGTAGCCCTGGTCGGCCAGCTCCAGGGCCGCGGTCATGCCGGCCAGGCCCGCGCCGATCACCAGTGCCTCGTGGTTGATGGTCATCTCGCGGGTGGAGAGCGGGGCAATCAGGCGCGCCTTGGCCACGGCCATGCGAACCAGGTCGCGGGCCTTGGCGGTGGCCGCGTCGGGCTGGCGCATGTGGACCCAGGAGCACTGGTCGCGGATGTTGGCCTGCTCGTAGAGGTAGGGGTTCAAGCCCTCCTTGCGGATGCAGTCCTGGAAGACGTGCTCGTGGGTGCGCGGGGAGCAGGCGGCCACCACGACGCGGTTGAGGCCGTAGCGGCGGATGCGCTCCTGGATGTCGGTCTGGCAGTTCTGCGAGCAGGCGTAGAGCAGGTTCTCGGCGTGGACGACGCCCGCCAGCTCCCGGGCGTACTCGACCACCTCGGGCACGCGCACCACCCCGGCGATGTTGCTGCCGCAGTGGCACACGAAGACGCCGATGCGGGGCTCCTCCCCCGATACGTCGCGCTCGGCGGGCCGCTCCTCGGTGCGCACCAGGCTCCCGCGCGACTCGGCCAGCAGGGTGGCGGCGGTGGCGGCCGCGGCACTCCCCTGGACGACCGAGTCGGGGATGTCCTTGGGGGCGCTGAAGGTGCCGCAGACGTAGACGCCGGGCCGGCTCGTCTCCAGAGGGCGCTCGGGCCGGGTGTGGCAGAAGCCGTGCTCGTCCAGCTCGATGCCCAGCCGGGCGGCCAGCTCCTTGGCGCTCGCCGGGGGCTGCAGGCCCACCGAGAGCACCACCAGGTCGAACTCCTCCTCGACCTTGTGGCCGGCCTCGTCGAAATAGCCCAGGAGCAGGTTCTTGGTCTGCTGCAGCTCCTTCACCGACGAGGGCATGGAGCGGATGTAGCGCACGCCGTAGTCGTCGACCGCGCGGCGGTAGTAGTTGTCGAACTCCTTGCCGTAGGCCCGCAGGTCGATATAGAAGACCGTCGCCTCGACACCCGGCAGGTGCTCCTTGGCGATGATGGCCTCCTTGGTGGCGTACATGCAGCACACCGCCGAGCACCAGCCGTGCTTGGAGGCGCGGTCGCGCGAGCCCACGCACTGGATCCAGGCGATGCGCTTGGGCTCGGCGTGGTCCGAGGGCCGGATGATGTGGCCCATGTGGGGACCGGAGGCCGAAAGGAGCCGCTCGAACTCGAGGCTGGTGACGACGTTATCGGCGATCCCGTAGCCCAGCTCGGCCTTGGCGCGGGCGTCGAAGGTGTCGAAGCCGGGGGCGAGGATGACGGCCCCGACATCGAGCTCGACCTCCTCCTCGCGCTGTCTGAAGCTGATGGCCCCGCTCTTACAGGTGGGGACGCATATCTGGCAGATCTTTTCGTTGAGGAACAGGCAGTGCTGCGGGTCGACCGACATGACGGCGGGCACGGCCTGGGGGAAGTGCAGGTGGATGCACGAGGTCTGGCTGAGGCCCTGGTTGAAGGAGTCGGGCATGCGCACCGGGCAATATTGCGTGCACAGGCCGCAGTTGTTGCACTTGGTCTCGTCGACGTAGCGGGGGCGGCGGCGCAGGGTGGCCCGGAAGTGGCCGGGGCCGCCCTCGAGCCCGACCAGCTCGGAGTGGGTGAGGATGTCGACGTTGATGTTGCGCTGCACCTCGGCGAAGCTGGGCGAGAGGATGCACATCGAGCAGTCGTTGGTCGGGAAGGTCTTGTCCAACTGGGCCATCTTGCCACCGATGGCCGGGCCCTTCTCGACCAGGTAGACGCGGAAGCCCGAGCGGGCCAGGTCCATGGCGGCCGTCACCCCGGCGATGCCGGAGCCGACGACCATCACCGCGCCTGTCTTTGAAGTAGGCTTCGAAGTAGGCTTCGAGGTGGGCTTGGAGGTGGGCTTTGAGCCTTGCCTGGCGCCTCCTGCCTTAAGAGCCGCGTCCATGTTGCGACCTCATTCCTCCATGAGAACCAAATAGCCTGGCAGAGCATATAGCCTGGCCAAACATATAGCCTGGCAGCCTGTGGCCTGGCGATTCATGGCCCGGCAGGCTGATAGCTGGGCGCTTCCGGCAGGGCGGCCCTGGCCGGTGGTTGCCGGACCTGATCTTCCGCCCGGCCCCTCACCGGGTTTTCCTTAGCAGGTTAGCCGTTGACGAGACAATCAAAAAACCGCAGGCGCGCTGCCCGCTTCGGCTAGCCGGCCTCCCCCGCGCCCAACGGCCACGCCGCCCAGCCCGAGCCTAAAAAAATGCCCTGGCAGGCCCAACCTGGCGAGCTATTTCTGGCCAGCGTGCGCTAGCTACAGGTGAACGGCGCTCCGGCGCGGGCTTGCGGCGGGGGGGAGGCGGCCGGTGGCGGCCCATCCCGCAGGGATTACGGCAAGTTGCCGCCCAAACCAGAGCGGGATATAATTTTCGCTTTGCAGTCGGCCCCAATCGCGGCCGGCCCGCTCGGATTGACCGCCGCGTCCGGGTGTGCTACTGCCTGACAGGATATGCCCAGGACATAGCCCAGAATATAGCCCCGGAAGAGCGGGGCTGCGGCGCAACCCAGAGGTTAACTATCCCGATATGTTTGGACGCCTGCTCAAGAAGGTGGTGGGGAGCAAGAACGACCGCGAGCTCGGCCGGCTTGGCCCCGTCGTCGAGGAGACAAACCGGCTCGAGGCAGGTCTCAAGGCCAAGAGCGACGAGGAGCTGCGCCAGGCCTCGGAGGCCCTTCGGGCCAGGGTGCGCGCCGAGTCCGAGAAGATTGCGGCTGAGCTGGCCCACCTGGCCGAGCAAGACCGCGCCGCCTTCGAGAAGGAGCACTTCCGGCTCCTCGACGCCTACCTGACCGAGGTCCTGCCCGAGGGCTTCGCCCTTGTCCGCGAGGCCGCCCACCGGGTGCTCGGCGAGCGCCACTTCGATGTCCAGCTCATCGGGGGCATGGTCCTCCACCAGGGCAAGATCGCCGAGATGAAGACCGGTGAGGGCAAGACCCTGGCCGCCACCCTGCCCGTCTACCTCAACGCCCTGGCCGGCCGGGGCGTGCACGTCGTCACGGTCAACGACTACCTGGCCAAGCGCGACGCGGGCTGGATGGGCAAGGTCTATCAGTTCCTGGGGCTCACGGTCAGCTGCATCGTCCACGAGCTCGACGACCCCCAGCGCAAGGAGGCCTACGCCGCCGACGTAACCTACGGGACGAACAACGAGTTCGGCTTCGACTACCTGCGAGACAACATGAAGTTCCAGGCCGCTGACCTGGTCCAGCGCGGCCACTACTACGCCATCGTGGACGAGGTCGACTCGATCCTGATCGACGAGGCCAGGACGCCGCTCATCATCTCCGGGCCAGCCGAGGAGTCGACCGGGCTCTACCTGCGCCTGAATCAGGTCGTCCCCCGCCTGAAGGTCGAGCACGACTACAAAATAGACGAGAAGTCGCGCACCGTGGCCCTGAGCGAGGAGGGCATCGCCCGGGCAGAGTCGCTCATCGGCGTGTCCAACTTATATGAGCCGCGCAACATCGAGCTGCTCCACCACCTGAACCAGGCCCTCAAGGCCCACGCCCTCTTCAAGCGCGACGTCGACTACATCGTCAAGGACGGCAAGGTCATCATCGTCGACGAGTTCACGGGCCGCCTCATGCCCGGCCGCCGCTACTCCGAGGGGCTCCACCAGGCCCTCGAGGCCAAGGAGGCGGTGCACGTCGAGAGCGAGAACCAGACGCTCGCCACCATCACCTTCCAGAACTACTTCCGCATGTACCACAAGCTGGGGGGCATGACGGGCACGGCCGACACCGAAGCGCCCGAGTTCAACAAGATCTACAAGCTCGACGTGGCGGTCATCCCCACCAACCGGCCGATGGTCCGCACCGACCACTCGGACGTGGTCTACCGCACCGAGCGGGAGAAGTTCGAGGCGGTTGTCGAGGAGATCCGCGAGCTGCACGCGGCGGGCCAGCCCGTCCTGGTGGGCACCGTCTCGATCGAGAAGAGCGAGCGCGTCGCCAAGATGCTCTCGAAGTTCGGCATCAAGCACGAAATACTGAACGCCAAGAACCACGAGAAGGAGGCCGAGATCATCGCCCAGGCGGGCCAGCTCGCCGCGGTGACCATCTCGACCAACATGGCCGGCCGCGGCACCGACATCAAGCTGGGCGAGGGCGTGACGCAGGTGGGCGGCCTGCACGTCCTGGGCACCGAGCGCCACGAATCAAGGCGCATCGACAACCAGCTCCGCGGCCGCTCCGGGCGCCAGGGCGACCCCGGCTCGTCGCGCTTCTTCCTGTCGCTCGACGACGACCTGCTGCGCATCTTCGGCTCCGAGCGCATCAGCGGCATCATGGGCCGGCTGGGCATGGAGGAGGGCGAGCCGATCGAGCACCGACTGGTCTCCAGGGCGATCGAGAACGCCCAGAAGAAGGTCGAGGCCCGCAACTTCGATATCCGCAAGCACCTGCTCGAGTACGACGACGTCATGAACCAGCAGCGCGAGGTCATCTACCGGCAGCGGAGAGAGGCGCTCACCTCGGACAACCCGCGCCCGATGGTCGAGGACATGATCGGCGAGGTGGCCGAGGTGCTCGTCGCCCGCCACACCGACCCCGACAAGCACCCCGACGACTGGGACCTCAAGGCCCTCGACGAAGACATGGCGCAGCGTTTCGGCTTCCGGCTCGATGGCGAGGCGGCCGCCGCGCTCGGCCCCGAGGGGCTCACCGAGGCGGTCTGCGAGCGGGCCCTCAAGGCATATGCGGCCAAGGAAGCCGCCTTCAGCGCGCCCGTCATGCGCTACCTGGAGAGGATCATCCTCCTCCAGTCCCTCGACACCTTCTGGAAGGACCACCTGCTGTCCATGGACGGCCTGAAGGAGGGCATCGGCCTGCGCGGCTACGGCCAGCGCGACCCCCTCCAGGAGTACAAGCGCGAGGGCTACGAGATGTTCATGGCCATGGTCGAGCGGGTGAAGGAGGAGAGTGTGTCGAACCTCTTCCGGGTGCAGCTCGCCCGCCAGCAGGGCGGCCAGCAGCAGGAGCAGGACATGGAGGAGGCCCAGGAGCTGGCCGACGAGGCCGTGGAAGAGGCCATCGAGCAAACGAAGGCCCTCGAGGAAACGAAGGCCCAACTCGCCCCGCGCCGCCAGCAGATATCCTACAGCCACGGCGGCGAGGACGCCTCCGCCAAGACCGTGAAGAGGGAGGGCAAGAAGGTTGGCCGCAACGACCCGTGCCCATGTGGCAGCGGCAAGAAGTACAAGAAGTGCTGTGGAAAGTAAGCCCGCGCCGCTAGTTGCCGGGTTCAGCGTCGGGGCAGCCTCGTGCGGCCTGAAGAAGACCGGCAAGCCCGACCTGGGGCTTATTTTTTGCCCCGAGGGGGCGGCCTGCGCCGGGGTGTTCACCAGGAACCGCGTCAAGGCCGCACCGGTGGTCATCAGCCGGCGGCGCATCAAGGCCGGGCGCTGCCTGGCCGTGCTGGCCAACGCGGGCAACGCCAACGCCTGCACCGGGCCCGAGGGCATGGCCGCGGCACTGGAGGCGGGCAGGGCGGCCGCGAAGGCGCTTGGCATCCCCGAGGTTCAGGTGCTGCTCGCCTCGACTGGGGTCATCGGCAAGGTGCTCCCCGCCCAGCAGGTGGCCCGTGCCGTGCCGGGGCTGGTCCGCGGCCTCTCCAGGGCCGACCAGGCGGGGCTCACTGCGGTGGCCTCCGCCATCATGACCACCGACACCTTCCCCAAGCTGGCCTGGCGCAGCGGCGAGGGCTATAGCGTCGCCGGGGTAGCCAAGGGAGCCGGAATGATCGCCCCCGACATGGCCACGATGCTGGCCTTCGTCCTCACCGACGCCCCCATTGACGCCATGACCCTCCAGGGCCTGCTCACCCAGGCCGCCGAGACGACCTTCAACCGCGTCACGGTGGACGGCGACTCCTCGACCAACGACACGCTGCTCATACTGGCCTCGGGCAAGGGCAAAGCGCTCAAGGGCCGCGCCCTGACCGGCTTCGCCGAGGCGCTCTTCGGGGTCTGCTACGACCTGGCGCGGATGATCGCCCGCGACGGCGAGGGGGCCACCCGGCTGGTCGAGGTGAAGTTGTCCGGGGCCAAGACGCAGAAGGAGGCCCTGGCCGCCGCCAGGTGCGTGGCCAACTCGCCGCTGGTGAAGACGGCCATCTACGGGCGAGACGCCAACTGGGGCCGCATCATGGCCGCGGTGGGCAGGAGCGGCGCCCGCCTCAATCCGGCCAAGGTTTCGATTTCCTTCGGCAAGGCCCAGGTGGTCCGCGGCGGGCTCACCCTGGGGCCGAGGGCCGAGGCCGCGGCTGCCCGCGAGATGGAGGCCGAGGAGATCGTCCTGTCCATCGACCTGGGGGCCGGGGAGGCCGAAGAGGTGGTCTGGACCTGCGATCTGACGCCGGAATACATAAAGATTAACGCCGATTACCGGACGTGAGGTGGCGAAGCCGCCACGGGCAATAACCGCCCCCGTGGAGCATGGTGGCTGCTGCCAACTCAGCGCGGGGGCGGGTTCCCCTCAGCGCTGCCGAGGGGGCGTCCATATTCACCGAGTTTTCAAAGAGCTAGTGGCCCTCAGGGCTTAGCAAGGGGTGTCTAGGGGATATACTCAGAGCCGGTGTCCGGCTCGCTGGGGGCGATGATACCGGCGACGATTCCGGCGATGATACCCCGGAGGGGCGGAAGCGGTCTGCCGGGGGGCCTCACGAAGCGTCCTTGTCGGCGGCGCCCGAAAGATGTTTCGCTTGCGCGATCCGGCTGCTTATGTTAAATATAACTGTTTAAAAACTCACACCTCCCGATGCCCGGCCGGTGCCCCAAGCGGGTCAGCCGCGGCAGGAGAGGGGGGTGGCGGAAAAACCAAGGAGGTAGCATGGCTTATTTGACGATGAAGCAGCTTCTGGAGGCCGGCGTCCATTTCGGCCACCAGACCAGGCGCTGGAACCCCAAGATGAA
>Ga0315282_10005168_pt1 | contig 22344 bp, 19 predicted proteins | sample YL17G07_20_MG_FD_203693 | JGI IMG/M metagenome (GOLD analysis project Ga0315282, IMG submission 203693) | Sediment microbial communities from Yellowstone Lake, YNP, Wyoming, USA - YL17G07_20 | ecosystem: Environmental > Aquatic > Freshwater > Lake > Sediment | place: USA: Wyoming | collected... | reverse complement strand
ACGCGCTCGGGCAACAACGAATTCCACGGCAGCCTCTATGACTACGAGCGCAACACGGCGTTCAACGCTAACTACTGGTTCAACAACAGGGATGCCGCGCCCGTCTATTATGGCGATGGCCCGGGCGTGGGCCAGAAATGCACGGCACAGCAGCTCGCCACCGAATGGGACAACTGCAAGGCGCCGCGCAGCCGATCCATTCTGCATCAGGCCGGCGGCCGCGTCGGCGGGCCGATCACCATACCGGGTTTGTTTTCTGGTAAGGACAAGGCATTCTTCTTCCTTAACCTCGAGACGTTCCAACTGCCCGACTCACGTACTCGGACCCGCACAATCTATTCCCCGGATATGGAGCGAGGGATCTTCTCCTATGTGGCCGGCGGAACGGTGAAGCAGGTGAACCTGTTGACGCTGGCGGCGGCGAACGGCCAGGTAGCGTCCATGGATCCGACGGTGCAAAAGCTTCTCTCCGATATCCGGAATTCAACAACAACGACGGGCACCGTTCTGTCGTATCCAACGGTTTCCGACCCGAACTATCAGAGTCTCATTTGGCAGCCCAAGGGCAAAGAGACACGCGGCTTCATGACGACGCGCTTCGACTTCAATCTCACGAGCAGGCAGAGGCTGGAAGTGAGCTGGAATGGTGAGAACAGAACGCGTAACCCTGACTTCCTAAACAGCAGGGACTGGGTCTATCCCGGTTTTCCCAACTACGGCAGGACGGACTCAAAAAGAGGCTCGATTTCCCTGGTGCTGCGCTCCACGATTACGCCCAGGCTCGTAAACGAAGCCCGCTTCGGCTGGATGTTTGGCGCGACAATTTTTTATCCGAATGTCTCCATAGACGATTACTACGGAGGCCCTCAGGGAATCGGTAACATGGAGGGATTCATCTTTACCCCCAGCGGCACAACAAGGCCTGTGGCCGTTACCTTCCTGAACCGCCGTAACGCCCCGGTAAAGAAAATCGACGACACCTTGACCTGGACGAAAGGCTCGCACAACGTAAGTTTCGGGGGCTCGCTCATGAACGTGACCAGCTGGGACTGGAAACATTATTTTCTGCCCACGCTCACCTTTGGCCTGAATTCCACATATGATCCGGCCTATTTCATGTTCAACTCGACAAACGGCCCGAAAAACTTCCCTACTGCGACTTCAACGCAGTACGGCAATGCCGGCACTCTGTACGCCACCCTGACTGGGCGTATTACCTCGATCGCCTCCGACGCTTACCTTGATGAGAATACAGACAAGTACGCCTACGCCGGGCAGTGGACCATGCGGGGACGCCAGCGAGAGATGGGGCTCTTTGCGCAGGATTCCTGGCGCATGTATCCCAACCTCACTCTGACCTACGGGTTGCGTTGGGAGGCACAGTTCCCGTGGACTCCGCTCAACAATGTCATGAGCTATGCTCCGCCCGAGACAGCTTTCGGGCCCTCCGGGATCGGCAATTTCTTCAAGCCAGGCGCAACCGGCGGCGAGCCGACGCTTGTTTACCCGCTCGAATCGGGGACCCACGCTTATAACGTGGACTACAAAAGCTTCGCTCCCAGTGTGGGCTTTGCCTGGAGTCCTAAGACTACAGGCCTGCTGAAGAAGATCCTCGGCGAAAATCCTCAGACGGTTCTCCGCGGCGGTTTCGGCATTGCGTACAACCGCATGGGGATGTTCGATTATCAGGACCGATTGTTCGGCGCCAACGTCGGCGGAGTCATTAATGCCGACCGCAGCGTGACCAACGGTAACCTGCTGAATACAGGACAGACGTGGCCGCTGCTGTTCACTCCAAATCTAAAGGACGGACTCGGCGCGCCCTCAATCCCCGGCTCGCCCACATATCCGATCAAGCCAGGCGTCAGCGACTCGATCTATGCGATCGAGCCCAACATCCGCACGCCCTACACCATGTCCTGGTCGTTCGGGATCCAGCGTGAAATCACAAAGAGCATGGCGCTTGAGGTGCGGTATGCGGCTGCGCGCAACCTGCAGCCGTATGTTCGGCCCGATCTCAACGAATTCAATGTCGTGGAGAACGGCTTTCTGAAAGAGTTTCGGCTGGCTCAGGCAAACCTGGCGGCAAACGTCCTGGCAGGCAAAGGGAAAAGCTTCGCCTATACGGGCGTGGCGGGCACTTCGCCTCTTCCCATCATGCTGGCGTACATTGCCGGCAATGTGAACCCGAACGATCCCACAAGATACACGTCCTCTCTGTTCACAAACTCGACTTATGTGAACAGCTACCTGAGCACGTTCAACCCGGCGCCCGCAAGCCTGGGAAGCGCTTTATACGGCGATGCAACGCGGCGCGCAAATGGACTGGCAGCGGGCTTACCCGCCAACGAGTTCATCGTAAATCCGGACGTCGCCGGCGGCGCCGCCTATATTTACATGAATGGTGGCGGCAATTACTATGACTCGCTGGTCATCGAGTTGCGCCGCAGGCTCTCCAAGGGATTGCTCGTCCAAGCGAACTACACCTGGGCGAAAAGCCTGGACTTGACGCGACTGTCATGGCGCGCGCCTTGGGTAAAAGAGGTCGGCGCCACGCTGCCGCAGGCGTTCAAGATCAACTGGGTTTACGAACTCCCGTTCGGACAAAGCCGAATGCTGTTCAGCAACGTCGGCCGCCATTTGGATCGGGTCATCGGCGGCTGGGAACTCCAGGGCACAGGCCGGATTCAAAGCGGCAACCTATGGGATTTCGGCAACGTGGTTCTGGTGGGGATGACGGATCAGGACCTGCGAAATGCCGTTGGCTTGCGCTTCGATGATGCCAACAGAATCGTCTATTACCTCCCGCAGGACATCATCGACAACTCGTACAAGGCTTACAACTATAGCGTGAACAGCTCTGGCGTTAGCGGCTACACGGCGGGCGATCCGACCGGCCGCTATATCGCTCCTGCCGGCATGGGCAACTGCGTCCAGATCGTCTCGGGCGACTGCGCTCCACTCCATCATTACATCCGTGGGCCCCGGTTGACCCGGATTGACCTGAGCCTGGTCAAGCGTTTCAGGTTCAGCGAGTCCAAGAACTTCGAGCTGCGCGGTGAGTTCCTGAACGCATTCAATTACATCAACTTCAATGACTACAGCTCGCTTACCGGCAGCAGCCTGTCGTTCGCACGAATAAACAGCGCGTACACGGATTCAAGCAATCAGCAGGATCCAGGCGGACGGTTGATCCAGATTGTCATGCGCCTCAACTTTTAGCCCAAGGGCCGCATCCTTGGAATTCCCCGCGCGCCCATCCTCTCCTTCGGGCGCGTGGGGATTAACAATTGAGCCCTGGAGTGGGCCGCTTCGGAGTAAACTCGCAATCAGGAGGACAAATTGAGCCAGTAATCCCGGCTCTTCCAAGGAGCCACTGGTTAGCGATATTCTTAAAGTTTTTCCTGCATTATCTGGATTATTTTTTCTTCAGCGGACTGCATCGACTCATTCAGGCGCTTCAGATTCCGGATGGTGTTTTCGGCCGTGTCGGCGACAATGCCATTTTCATCCGACACGTCGATGTTTTTCATTGCGAGAGATGCGGCTCGTGTGGCCATATCTGCCGCAGAGCTTACTTTTAATGCGCAGCCGGGCTTGGCGCCGTCGCAGATCATCCCGGACAGGGCCGCGGCCATGATTTTGACCGCACGCTGTATTTCCGCAGCCCCTCCTCCCATTGCATACGTAAGGCCGCAGGCAGCGCCGATGCCCGCTTTGACTGCCACACCGCATAAGCTCGACAGATAGCCCAACTGCAGCGTCACATACAAGGTCACGAGATGCGATAGTGCTATGGCGCGCAGTTGCCGAACCTCTTCGACTCCGTTGTCCCGGCAAAACGCATACACCGGGATTGTGGCGATCATGCCCTGGTTTCCCGAACCGGCAGAGCTCATCACTTCGATTGGATACCCGGACATGCGGGCATCACTTCCGGCCGCAGCCCCTCCGGACAAATATCCTGGCTCTTTCCGATCGCCCAAGGCCTGCGCGCCGAAATAGCCCACGCCAAGGCCAAGCGGACGCTCAAGCCCGGTTTCTGCCGCCCTGCGGTTCATTTCAATGGTCTTGTTCAGGAGTGGGTATACCGATTCAGGGATGGTGTCCGCCATTAATGCAAGATCTTTGAATCGTAGCCGGGCAAATTCCTCAATGTCCTCTGCCGAATTCCGCTGCGTTTGGGATGCCCCTCGCTGATATATTGCCCTGTTGTCACAGGCAAGATGCACCAGGTTGGTGTGTTCGTCCCGGATGACACTGGACCCTTCGCGGATGCCCGCGTTTGTGCGGATTCTCGCGCGGGCCGCTATGAACAGATCTGTATCCTGGGCTCTGGCGATCTCAATGTGGACCTTGCCTTGCGCAACGAGTCGACGGCCGCGCAGGACGTCGCTTTCCTGCAGGTTCTGGAAGATAGAAAGTCCCAGGTCTGGGTTGCACCATGGACCCAACGCTGCAGCAACCAGGATGCCCTTGTCACCTCCGGTATTCGGGATGTAAATGGAATATGCGTTCTTGAACACCCCCCTGTTCATGGACACGCGAATGGATTCCACGTCCTCCGGTGAAAACGCCGTCATCATGATTCCGGGATTTTGCGGCGTCCAGCCCTCGATTGCCCGAATCGCGGCTGCGACCGCAAAAGTTATGGCTGCCGGCTCGGTGCATCCCAGCGCCGGTTTAAGAGTTTTTTGTAGAATCGCTTCAATGTCCAAGATCCACCTTCCTGTCGGACTCTGCGGTATTCAGGAGGTCTTCCCGGTTTCAGTCTTTGTTTACAGTCAGTCCGGAAGTCGTCGGTACCACAGGATGTTGTCGCCGTCGGCCTGGCGGTCTGAATAGGCCGTGGCCTGATACCCAACCGAACGGATCTTCGAAAACGGCAATTCCAAGAGGACGGTATTGGACAAAAGAAAGCCGCCGGGGCGGAGCATGCGCTCGATGTTGGCCAGTGCAAGGCACTGTTGGAAAAGGTCGTAATAAACAAACACGTTGGTGGCGATGATCAAGTCAAACCGTTGCATCGCAGGCAGGACCAGATGCTGAGTGACAATATTCAATTCCACCGGGTGAATGCGGGCGATCACATCCGGACGAATGCGCACGGATCGAACGGCAATATCCATCAGGCCGGGCGGAGGCAGCGCAGCCGGCCCCAGCCTAGATAGAGAATCGAGCACAGCAAGGGGCTGCAGCATTTGTGGGGCATAGAAGTCATATCCATTGTCTTTGTCAATGAAGTCCAGTCCAGGGCCGATGACAGCAACGCGAACGACACTGTCCGGTTCCAGCAGCCGCTGGCTCTTCATGGTCTTGAGCGCCTCTTCAAGGCCATAATCGGGAGGAAGGGAAGCATCCGCCGAAAGGCCGCGATCGTGAAACAGAGTGGATCCTTCGGCAAACTCCGCGCTCGCATCGCCCCGTGCTTTCGCTGCAGCGAGCGCCTTCGTGTACCCCGCCGCTTCCTTCGGCACCCGTGCCAGATTATCGAGCAAGTAGGCTTTCAGTATTTCCGTTCCGCCGGGGTCGTCCGGCTTGAGACCTCTTTGCAGTACCAGAGAACGAAAAAACACAAGTCGTTCATCGCCCTTGGCATTAGACAAAGCCCGGATCAGATCATCCACTCGACCCGACACTAACTTTTGAGTTCGAGGAGCAAATGAGGCTAGGATTTCACTGCTTCCCGGCGAAGGGCCGACAGATCGAAAATCCGACGCCTCCAGCTGAGGTTGGCGCGTGTACGAGGTGCCAAAAAGGAGGTAGTTGACCAGAGTATCTTCGTCGCCCCGCAACATCCTGGACCGGGTTTCCGAATTGAACTCCACCACCCAGCCCGCCTGTTGCTCCGCAGGCTTCTTGTCACGAAGCTTTGCCGGCAGTATTTCCGCCAGCGCCTGCACGATCGGCAGAGCGTCGAGGTAGGAGAGATCGGCCACCGAGGATCCAGCCGCCGCGAGCATCGACCCAAAAGCCAATGCCAACGAACCCGCCGCGAGACGCTTTCGCATGATAATGCACCCTAAACCGAAACTAGCATATAAAGTAAGGAACTTCCAATGCATTTTGGCCCGCGCCTATGGAAGAGAGTGCCGGTATCGCAAAGGACCAGCCTCAGAACTCGATGAAATTGCCTGCGAAAAGTGAGCATCGGAGTTTAATGTCTGATCCCATGATTCTAACCTTGGCTATGCGAAACCGAGGTTTTCGGGCCCCTCGTCTGATTTTTGCACGAAAAAAGTTAAACTGAATAATGCAACGGGCCGCCTCATATATCCAACTATGTATCAATGTCTTACAGGCACGCATAAATCGTTAAAGGAGTTCTGGGCCTGCCCCCATTATCGACACATCCATGCGGGCCTAACGGTCTGGCAAGCGTGCTGGATCGATTTTGCCGGCGCTCAGGTCGAGGGCCAGGTTGGCGATGGCGACCGATCTCTGCGCCTGAGACAGGAGAGATTGGTTTGTCAGCAGAGCTGACTCGGCATCGAGCACGAAATTGATCACGCTTCGCCCCGCCTCGAATTTCAACTGCTCGTCGTGCAGCACCCGTTCGCTTTCGGCGACGGACTCGCGGAGCGCCTGCACCCGGCCGGCCGCGCTTTCCAGATCCGCCAGCGCCGTGCGCACTTCGCGCGCGATGCGCAGCTCCAGCTGCCGGCGGGCCAGGCGCGCTTCCTCCAGTTGGGCGTGCGCCGCCTCGATCTGGCCCTTGCGCCTGCCGCCGTCGAAAAGAGGGAAGGAGAGATGCGCGCCGACAAACCAGTCGGTGGCGGCGTTGCCCGGGGAGGGGGCGTTGGCGGGAAACGACGGCAGCAGCTTGCCGATCAGTTCCGGGAAACCTGCCGGGCTGATCGAACCATACTGGATGGCCGAAGCCCGAAAGTCGATGCGGGGGAGGGCGGATTTGCGGGCGGCTTCTTCAGTCCGTTCGCTGGCGCGGATCTCGTGATCCTGCGAGGCAAGCTCCGGCCTGCCCGCGGCCGCCTGGCGGAGCAGATCGGACTCCGGCTCGGGTGGAGGCGGCAGTTGGGAAGTGGCCGGCATGTACGCCGGCTCGGGCAGCTCTCCCTCGAATCCCATGACGGCGGCCAGGGCGCTCAAGGATGTCCTGCGGCCCGAACGGAGCGTGGCCAGGTCGCTTTCCACCTGCGCGAGCCTTGTCTGGATCTTCAGAGCATCGACCGGCACGGCGCGCCCCCCCTGGATGAGCTGGTTGGTCCGGTCCAGGAGCGACTGCAGGCTCTTAATCCGGGCTTCGGCGGCGCCGATCAGGTCCGTGTACGCCTGCGACTGGAGGTACAGCCGCGCGGTCTCGAAGATGATCTCCTGGCGGCGGCGGTCCACCGCCGCACGCGCGACGGCCACGTGTTCCCGCGCCGCGTCGAGTTCGAGTTCCGTCTTGTGGAAATCCCAGGCGAGATACTTGAGGTCGGCGCCGGCCGTGAACAGGGTGGTGTCAAAGCGCAGCAGCGAAGGGGGCGTGCCGGCGGGGTAACCGTGGTCAAAGCGCGAGTGCCCGGCGTCCGCGGAGAGATCCACTTGCGGCATTAGAAATGAGTGCGCGGTGGTGACCATCCCCTCCCGGCGCCGAACCTCCGCCTGCGCGGATTTCAGATCCGGCGAGTGCTCGAGGGCGTAATTCACGGCCTCCCGCAAGCTCATTCCGGCATCCGGGGGCCCCTCTCCGGCAGCAGCTTGAAGAGAAAAAAGCGCAACCGCGGCGCAGAATCTCATGAACCTTGTCATAGGCGATCTCCGTTGGATTCAATATCCCTGCTCACGATGCGCTGGGCTCCCGGGTCAGGCCGGCGGCGAGTTTCTTCCGAATGTTCTCGGGCAAACCGTGGTCGGTTTTTTTCGCGTAAACGAGATAATAGGTCACGGGAATCACAAACAGCGAGAACACGGTGGAAACGATCAATCCGAAGACGAGCGACCAGGCCATGCCGCCGAAAACAGTGTCGAGCGTGATGGGAAGGGCGCCGAGCACGGCGGCGCCCGAGGTCAGCAGAATCGGGCGCAGGCGCACCGAGACGCTCTCCAGGATTGCCTGTTCGAGCGTCAGGCTCCGCATCAACCCCAGGTGGATGAAATCCACGATGATGATGGAATTCCGCGTCACGATCCCCGCCAGCGCAATCATGCCGATGAACGCCGGGCCGGAAAAGAACACGGGATTCATGAATCCGCCGATATTCCGCTGGCCGAACTGGTTCAGCAGCCAGAATCCGGGCAAAACGCCGATCACCATGAGCGGGATAGCCAGCATGATGGTCAACGGCAGCTGGTAAGACCCGGTCTGGTTCATCAGGATGATGTAGATGGCGAGCAAAGCGACGAGCATCGCGACCGCAAGGTCGCGGAAAAGACGCAGTGTGATGTACATCTCGCCTTCATCCCACCAGCGGACGGTAATACCTTCGGGCACCGCCCAGGGAATGCCTCCTCCCTGGTGAAACATCGTCCGCACATCCAGGGGCCGGGGCTGCGCCTGCAAGTCCACGAAGGCGTGCGTCGGGTTGCTGACCTGGTCGGCCCTGATGTCAAGAATGGTCTCCACCGGCGGCCGCCCCGCCATCTCGCCGAGCACGTAGACCACGCGCTGGAGTTGCCGGTGATAAATGGTCTTGTCTTCAACCGTCGTCTGCCAGGCGCCGACCTCGGATAACGGGACAAGGTTTCCGCCCGCCCCTTTGGCATAGATCCGCGCCAGGTCGATCTGGCTCGAACGCTCCGCCTGCGGAAACCAAAGCGCGATCCTCACCGGATTTCGCTCATGGGGGATCTGGGCCGCGCCTGCAGCCTGGCCGCCGAGTGCGAGGGTCATGGTGCGTGAAATGTCCTCCGTCGAGAGCCCGTTCAGCGCGGCCTTCTGTTTGTCCACCTCGAAGATGTACTTGGTCTGGTCTTCTTCGACCGTATCGTCCACATCCACGACGCCCGGTTCGCGCCGCAGACGGGCTTTGACGATGGCTGCGGCGCTCATCAGGTCCTCGTAAGACTCTGTCGGACTGCCGTAGACGGCCGCAACCACCGTGGACATCGTGGGTGGCCCCGCGGGCAGCTCGACGATCTTCAACTTCACCCCGTCGCGTTGCGCGATCGCCGTGAGATCGCCCCGGATGCGCAACGCGAGGGAGTGGCTCGCGTAAGCACGTTCGGTCTTGTGGATGAGGTTGACCCGTATGTCCGCCCGGTTCGGCGCCTGGCGCAGGAAGTACTGCCGCATCATGCCGTTGAAATCGACCGGCGACGCGGTCCCCACATAGGTCTCGAAGTCCGTGACCTCGGGAATCGACTCGAGGTAACGTTCGAAGTCGCGGGCCGCGGCGTCGGTTCGCTCCAGCGTCGTGCCCGCGGGCATGTCGAGGACGAGCAGCATCTCGTCCTTGTTGTCGTAAGGCAGCTGCTTGACGCGCACGCGCCGCGTCAGCACGAGCAGAATGCTGCCGATGAACAGCAGCATCACAAAGAGGAGAAACAGCCGGCCCAGCCACCGGCGCCGCATGAGGGGCCGAAGCGTCCGGTTGAAGAAACGCCGGGGACCGGAAACGGAGCCCGCACGTACCGCGCCCTCCTCGACCGCGCCGCCGGCGTGTCCTTTCAGCATTTTGTACGCCAGCCACGGCGTGATCGTGAAGGAAACCACGAGCGACATGATCATGGTTACGGGGACATTGGCGGCCATGGGACGCAGGTACTGGCCCATCATCTCGGTCACGAAGAGCAGCGGGAAGAACGAGAGGATCACCGCGAAGGTGGCGGCGATCAGCGGAGGCCGGACTTCGTTGACGGCCTCGAGGACGATATCGGCCGTGGCTTTCCCACGCATCCTGAAATGCCGGTGGATGTTTTCCACGTCCACGATCGGATCGTCCACGAGCAGGCCGATGGCCACCGTCAATGCGAACAGGGTGACACGGTTGATTGAAAATCCCAGCAGGTAGTTGACGATCAGGGTAAGGCCGAAGACGCAGGGAACCACGATCGCCACCACCAGCGCCTGCCGATAGCCGAGTCCGATGGCGAGCAGGGCCATGACCACCGCGATCGCGACGAGCAGACCTTCTTCCAGTTCCTTGACTTTGTCATTGGCCGTGACTCCATAGTTGCGCGTGATGACCGCCTGCACGTCGGCGGGCAGAATTTCCTTCTTGAGAGCTTCCATGCGTTTCAGGAGGTCCTCGGCCACCCAGACGTTGTTGGAGCCGTGCTTCTTGGCTACGGCGATCGTGACGGCCGGCTGCGATCCGTACCTGGGAGGCGCCACGGCAGTTTCGGGATCGATCAGGTTGCCGGCGGCGCCTTCTTCCTTTGGGTGCTCCCAGGCCGGTCCGCGGTGGAAGCGCACATAATCCTGAAACTCGCCTGGACCGTCGCTTACCTCCGCGACATCGCGCAGGTACACCGGGCGGCCGTTCCAGGCGCCGACGACCAAGTCCGCCAAGTCGCGCGCGCCCGCGATGAACTGACCCGCCTGCACGCGCACATTCTGGTCGTTGCGGTCGAAACTCCCCGCCAGAACGCTGGCATTCGAAGCTTGAACGGCGCGGCTCAGGTCCAGCGCCGAGACCCGGTAGGAGGCCATGCGGGCGGCCGACGGCCGGATCAGAAGCTCGCGCGGGCGGCCGCCCACGACATAGGCGAGGCCGGCGTTGTCGACCCCCTGCAGGCGGTCCGCGATCTCCTCAGCCATGCGCCGCAGCGCATAGTCGTCGTGGGAACCGCTGGTGATGGTAAGGGTGACGACCGGCACGTCGTCCACATCAATGGGCTTCACGACCCATCCGGCCACGCCCGGCGCCACCCGGTCCATGTTCTCGTTGAGCTTGCGGATCAGTTTGACGTAACTCGGCTCCAGCGGCTCCCCCGGGTAGAAACGGGTTGTGACGATGCTCCGGCCGGGCATCGAGCGGGAATACACGTACTCCACGCCGGGGATTTGGAACATCATCTTCTCGAGCGGCGTGGAAACCAGTCGCTCGACGTCCTGCGCGGTGTGGCCGGGGAAGGAGACCAGCACATTCGCAGCGGCCACAACGATCTGCGGCTCTTCTTCCCGCGGCGTGACCAGCAGGGCGACCGTCCCGGCAGCCAGCGAGACGAGGATGAATACCATCGAAAGGTTCGATTCCAGGAATTTGCGGACAATCCGAATGGTCAGGGATTCGTGCGTCTCGCTCATGAGGACTTCCTCGCAGGCGCTGAATCATTTTGGGGCGGGAGGGCAGAGGGAGCGGCCCGCAGGACAACCGTCTCCCCGGGGGCCAGCCCGCTGAGGACTTCGAACCGATCGCCGATGGCGCGGCCGAGCAGCACTGTGCGCCGTTGCACGCGACCCTCGACCGCCACGTCGACCATCGTGAGTTGGCCCGCGCGGATCACGGCCGATGCGGGGACCGCAAGCACCTCTTCGGGCTTCAAGGGAATCAACAAGCGTCCGAACATGCCCGGAACGATCTCCCGCGTCTTGCTCAGGCGCACGCGCACTGCCGCCGTCCGTGTGGACGGGTCGGAGGAGGGGACCATCTCCACTACTTGGCCCCGCATCTCCCGGCCGGCGGCGTCGATCCGGAACGCCAGAACTTCGTTGAGGTGAATGCGGTTCATCAACTCTTCGGGAACGTTGGCCTCGAGCCACAGCCGGCCCTGCTCGTACATGGTCAGCAGCGGCTTGCCCGGAGCGGCCAGGTCACCGACGTTCGCGAGTTTGTCCACCACCACTCCCGCAAAGGGGCTGCGGATGACGGCATACGACAGATTCACCTCGGCTTCCTTCTGCGCCTGTTGAAGCCGGTGCAAGTTTGCCTCGGCGGTCTTCAGACTGGTCTGCGTGTGCTCGAAGTCGTAAGGCGTGATGACCTGTTGATCGAAGAGAGGCTTGTCGCGCTGGTAGTCGGACTGGGCCTGCGACAGCGTGGCCTCGGCGCTGCGCACGGCATCCTGCGCCTGTTCGACCCGGTGGCGAAGGTCCCGGTCATCCAGTACCACGAGGATTTCCCCGCTTGTTACCCGCTGACCTGCCGAAACCCGCATCTCGACGATGTCGGCCACGACCCTGGAAGTCACGGCGGCGAGTTGCTCCGCCTGCACGGTTCCCACGGCCTCGGTGTTTGCAGGGACGGTCAGCAGTGAGGCCGTCTCCGTGGAGAGCCCGACCGGCGCTTCCTCAGGCGCAGGTTGACGCGTACCCTGGATTACTCCATGGCGGAAGGTCCCGAGGATCCAGAGCATCAGGACCACGATCGTCGCGACGGACAGAGGTACGCGCAGCAGCGTGGCAAGCTTTCCGCCCCGCGGCGTCTTTGCCGCCTCGACGGCCGGGATTTGACCATTCGGATCTTCAGAAGCCATACTGAGTTTCCCCTTCCTGTTTACGGTTTGTTCCGCATGAAGTCTTGATACGCCGCCAGCAGTGCGATCTGGTATTCGGGTTCCTCTTCCTGCACGATGCAATGATAGATCTTCACAGCGTCGAGCACGGCCGCGGCGCCGCTCTCGTCCGCCGGGATCGAGCGCGCGGCGCACTGCTCGAAGATCAACGGCAGGCCGGGTATGCTCACCGTCGATCCCCTGATCGTCAGATTCCCGCCGGGAACCGGGCTCGAGCAGGCGCACTGGGCGGCGCTCGTCACTGCGCCTTCGGCGCCGCGCGGCGCCGTGTCGGCAAGCGCCCTGTCGACTTCGGAAGCAATCCGCTCGGCGACCGCCCAGACAGCCTCCTTTTCCACCGTCTGCGCCGTGCCACGGGAGGAGCGGCGGCAACCGCTGGCGACGGTTCCCAGAAGGTCCGAGACCACCAGCGTTGCGCTCACCGGCCCGCTGTGCTGTTCGGTGCCCCAGCGGGCGCACTGTTTGTCGCAGCCGTCGATCGTGACGGTCGGATGCGTCTTCGCGAAATTGCGTTCGGCCTCGTTCCCGGCAAGAAAAAGCGGCAGGCAGAGCGTCACCGTCGCATCGGGACGCAGCAATTCCAGCACCCGGCGCGTCGCCAGCCGTGAAATAGTGCCTTCGGGAATCGCTTCGCCGCTGCACGAGATGATTCCGACTTTCGTGGTCTCGGCGCTCATGAGGTCGCCTCCTCGGAGCCGTGCAAGCGCGCCGCTTCGCCGGCGACCGCGGCGGCAACTTCCCGCGCAATGGCCCACCCGTCGTCCGTCAGGCTGGTGGCGTTGCCCGGTTTGGCGCCACGGTGTTTTTTGAATGCCTCCGCGACTTGGATCGCCTGCGCTGCGCGTCCCCCGGCCATCTCGACGTTCTTTTGCGCGCACGCCTTGGGGCACCCGTCGATGGTGAGGCAGGCATGATCGCGCACCGCCGCCACCGCCTCCGCATCGCCCTTGACCAGAAGGGCCAGGCAGAGCGTGTCGGTCCGTCCCGGCGCCAGCTCATCCGTGACCAGATAGGTCGCCTCGCGGCTTATTAAGCCATGCACCTTGCCGATGCCGCTGCACGGTATGACTAGCACGGGCTTTTCATTCGATTCGTTTTTCATTCCATTCTCCTTGTCATTCCTCTGCCGCCTTGCGTTTGACAATCTCCGCATAGGCCGCTCCGTCCACGAGCAGCGCCGCGTCCTGCTCGAGGCTGGCGGGCTTGATTTCCACCAGCCAGCCGGCGCCGTACGGATCCTCGTTGATCAGAGCGGAGTTGTCGGCTGCCGCGGCATTCACGGCTACTACCGTGCCGCTTACGGGTGAAACGATTTCAAACACTGCCTTGGCCGACTCCAGGGTGCCGACTTCGCCGAATTGCTCGATCACGGCACCCGGCTGGGGCGGATTGAAAAAGCTGATGTCGGTCAACCTCTGTTGCATGTAGTCCGAAATGCCCACGCGCGCCGCGCCGCCCGACACCCGCACCCAGCAATCGTTTTCGTTGAACAAATAGTCGACCAGCGGAATCCGGAACTCGAACTTGTCGTGCGTAACCACCAGGAATTCCACCGGCGCTTCCCAGACAGAGGGCGGTTCGGCGGCGACTGCGGGCGCGTTCAGATCGCGAACCAGTTGGTCAGCGACCGCTTGGGCCAAGGCCATGCCGCCGGTCCCGGGGCGGAGCGTGGGTTCGAAAGGCATGCGGAGGGTTTTCGCGGCGTCGGAAATCGATACTTTGCGCGCCACTTGGGCGTCGAGCGCGCCGGCGAGTCTTGACGCGCAGCGCGTGGAACAGCCGTCTACAATGACGAGCGCGCACTCGCTCAGCGTTTTCCGGTAGCGCGCCGGCGCACGATTGAGCAGGACCGGGCAGATGATCTCGCCCCCGGCCGCCTCGGCGGCGCGGATCGCCACCTCGCGGGCCAGCGAACCCTCGGGCTTATCCAGGCCGGTGCAGGAAAGAATCGCATGCTTCATTTGGCCTCCTCGCGGACGCGTTTGATGAGCGCGATGATCGCCGGCTTGTCAGGGAACAAAAGGGCGTCGGGCCCGCAAGTTTTGGCGCAGGCGCGGCAAAAGACCACGCAGTTGTTCGGGTTCGCCACGAGCAGACGGGGATCGCTCTCGCGCCGCTCAAAGACGTGATGAGGACAGAACGCGTCGCACTCCATGCAGAACGTGCACTTGGCATAGTCGATCGTGGGGAACCATGGAATCTTCTCCCGCGGAACCCCCATGAATGTCACGTCAGCCATCTTCTTCGACTCCCATCTCGCGAAGCGCCGCGGCTACCTTGGTGATCGCGTCGTCGGTCGACATGTCGCGGATGTCCAGCGGCGTCATGTCGCGCTTTACGTCCATTCCTTGTGCCGAGAAAGCGTCCCGGAACATCTTGTATTGCATGTTGGGCGCGCAGGCGGCGATCACCAGCGGACGCTTCGCCTGCAGGAAGTCGGCCAGAAAGCGGTCACCATCCTGCTCGCACAGTTGCGGATGGATCACGCCGAACTCGACCGGCAATTCCACCCGGGCCCGGTTGATGAAATCCCAGATGTCCATCTTCGAGAAACCCGGGCACTTCCCCGTGCAAACGCACATGATGAGGCCGGGACGTTGCGTAGCCATTTACTTCCCTCCAGCCGCCAAGATGAACTGCTTGATTTCTGCGGTCGACGGCACGCGGCCGGCCGTCTTGACCTGCCCGTCAATGACAAGGCCGGGAGTCATCAGGATTTGAAACTTCATGATGTCCTGAATCCCGGTCACTTTTTGGATCTCGGCCTCCAGGCCGAGTTCCTGGACGGCCTTCTCGGCGTTCGCCGTCAGGGTTTTGCATTTGGCGCATCCGGTTCCCAGTATCTGAATCTTCACTGCCATCCTCCTATGGTTGACGGCTAAAAGTCCTGGCTCTCAGCGGCGCCTGAATGGGGCACGATCCGATGGCATCAGTCAAGGTCGCGAAGCTCCCGATCAATCCGGTCCGCGCGGCGCTCGTCAAGTGTGGGGCCCGCAGAAGCGGCCAGCTCCTGAGGACCCATGCCCAGCCGCCACTCCGGCAAGGGCGATGACCCAGGGCGCCATCAGCTCGGCTTCGATGCGGCGGGCAATCTCGTCCTTCTCCTGGGCTGCGGCCGGAATGGATGAGAACGATCCGGCAAGCAGCCCGACAAAAACGATCATGCTCACGCTTGTCACTCGCATCTCCGCCTCAAAGCCTCACATGACGATGTTGAACACGTACCCCACCACCAGGATCCCGAGGGCGACAACCCCAGCAAAAGCGGCGATGAGCGGGACTTTAAGCACCTTGCGCAGAATGATCATCTCGGGCAGTGAGAGCCCGATGACCGACATCATGAACGCGAGCACGGTGCCGAGCGCCGCCCCCTTGCCGAGCAGCGCCTGCACGACCGGGATGATGCCGGCCGCGTTCGAGTACATCGGCACGCCGATGACGACCGCCAGCGGTACGGACCACCAGGCGCCCTTGCCCATGATGGCCGCCATGAAGTTCTGCGGCACGTAGCCGTGAATGCCCGCGCCGACGGCGATCCCGCCGAGGAGATAGGGCCAGACTTTGCCGACGATGTCCTTCACGGCATCGCGCCCGCAGCGTATGCGCTCGGCCCAGGTCATCCGCGCCTCGCCTACGGCCGATGCATCGCCAGCCGAGGTCTCAAAAACCCAATCCTCGATCCAGCGCTCGAGCTTCAGCCGCCCGATGACCCAGCCCGCCGTCATGGCAATGACGAGACCTGTTCCCATGTAAAGGGCGGCCACCTTCCAGCCGAACAAACCAAACAGCAGCACCAGCGCAACCTCGTTCACCATGGGCGCCGAGATGAGAAACGAAAAGGTCACACCGAGCGGCACACCGGTGGTCACGAAACCGATGAAGAGCGGCACTGCCGAGCAGGAGCAGAAGGGCGTCACCACGCCTAGCAGGGAAGCCAGCACGTTGCCGGCGGCCTCCCGCCTGCCCGCGAGGATGCGCCTCGTCCGTTCCGGCGTGAAGAAAGAGCGCACGATGCCGACGCCAAAGACCACCACGGTGAGCAGCATCAGCACCTTGGGTGCTTCGTAGATAAAGAACTCGACCGCGGACCCGAGATGTCGGCCGGCCGGAATCGGGAGGAGGCTGTAGGTGACCCACTGCGCGAAGGGCTCGAGGCTTCGATAGATGAACCACCACGCCGCGGCGCCGATAGCCAGAAGAACAACCTGCAGCGCGCGGCGCGCCTGCCTGGATTGCGGGACGGGGACTGCATCCCCGTGGGCCAAATTCATTTCTTCCTGAATCTCCAAGGTTGTTTCTCCATCCGGCACTATATGGCGGCGTGGCCACATCGGCAACATGAACCCACAAAAAAGAGCCGGCTCATACCCGCTCCTTCAGCACCTGCGTGGCACACGGGAAAAAGTTCATCACGCAAGGAGTCATCAGCTTGTAGAACACGACATTTGCCTCGCGCCGGTCGAGAACGATCCCGTGCGCCCTGAGCACCGCCAGGTGCTTGGAGACGGTCGTTCGGTCCGTTCCGACGATCTCCGTAAGCTCGCCGGCCGAGCACTCACCCTGTGCCAACCGGTCAACGATCTTCAGCCGGGACTCGTTCGCGAGCGCCTTGAGCACCCGCGCCTGTTGTCTGAAGATGTTCTCCTTGCTCCGCCTCATGCATGACCTCCAACAGCCACCGCTTAGTGTGTGGCAACATGGCCACCTTGTCAACATGTTTTTGCGGATCCGCCGGTTTCATAGAAGGCCCCGCAGTGAGACATGTTGTCTATCCCTTCGATGTGACTTATGGTAGGCATTGCCGTGGCCGGGATAGAGGTTGGCGTCCGGGGACTCGAGATCGTTTGCCATGGCCGGCATGGTCTTTTTTCAGCATTAACGGGAAGCCTTAATGAGAGGCCGAGGACTTAATCAGATGAATCTCCTTTTTACTGTGCTGGGCCGGTTTTTGTGGGTAATCCTGCTGCAATTCCTGTTTTTGTCTTCAGGGGCGCTTGCCTGTGATGATTCCCAACTCGGCAAAGAGCCGGCCGGGCCCACCAAAAAGAAGTATCAGGACGTGCCGATTGGGCCCTTCCGTCTTGATCTGGGCGCCAACCTGAGGCTGCGTTATGAATACCAGGCGGGATTCGACGTGCGCAGGTACGAGCCGGGCACAACCGACCAGTTCCTGCTGACGCGCATCATGTTCGACATCAACCTGCGATTTGATCCCGCTCGCCGGGTCTTTGTTCAGTTCCGCGACGCCCATGCCCTGGGCACCCGCCTCGAGCGCAAGGACTTCAGCAAAAGCAATCCCATGGAGGATCTATGGGACATCCGCCAGGCCTACTTTGAGTGGAAGAAAATCGGCGGAAGTCATTTGGATCTTAAGGTGGGGAGGCAGCAGATCAGTTATGGCGACCAGCGCATCTTTGGTCCGGGCCTGTGGGGCAATACGGGGCGATATGCGTGGGATGCCGCGCTGCTGCGGATCGACACTTCGCGGGCCTGGGTGGACGCCTGGGTTGGCCGGCCCATCGAGAACCGTCCCGAAATATGGCCCAACCACGAGTTTAAAGCTCCGACGGCTTTTGTCGTCTATGGCGGCATTAAGCAACTGCCATTCAGGCTGGACGTTTTCTACGCCGGGAAGTACGACGGCAAGGACCGGACGATCGGCGAGTCCGGCAACGGTGACCTGCGGTCCCACTCCATCGGTTTTCAGTTGCAGAGGCAAACGCGGCAAGCGCTGGACTTCACCGCATCACTCGTAGGTCAGACCGGACACTATGGCAAGGACACGATACGGGCCTTCGGCGCCAACGGAGCCATGGGCCTGACACTCCCACTGAAATGGCGCCCTCGGCTGGCAGGCCAATTTACGTGGGGATCGGGGGATCGCGATCCCTCGGACGGGATCCACGGCGCCTTTGACGGCGTTTTCGGCGGGGCGGACATCAACTTTTACGGGGATCTCAACCTCTTCTTCTGGGCCAATCTGCGGGACTACGAATGGGATCTGCACCTCCAGCCGGGACGGACTTCCAAGTTAATGATCGAACACCATTATTTCACTCTGGACCAGGCCCGCGACGCCTGGTACACCACGGGGCTGGCAGCCCTGCGCCGGGATGCGACTGGACTTTCGGGAAAGGCTCTGGGTCATGAAATCAATGTGCGGTTCTCCTGGCAGCCGGCAAAAGGGCCGGAGATCTTGATCGGCTGGGGACATTTCTTCCCAGGTGATTTCGTAAGAACAACCGGCGCAGCGAGATCAGCATCCGGCTACTTCCTTCAGGCAGCCTACGGATTCTGATTTGTGAGTTCACGAGGACGCTCACGCAATCCATTTCCTCTTGATGTTGCGAAGGCTCACCAGGAACAGAGCAAGGCAGAAAACGGCGAGCACTGCAACGTCGAGCGACAGCGGCAGCCGCCCGGCGCGGGCGGTCGCTTCGTGCAGGGCGTCGGCGCCGTAGGTCAGCGGCAGCGCATAGGACAGAGGCCGCAGCCAGGCCGGAAGCTGCGCGATGGGGAAAAACAGGCCGCACAGAAAGATCATCGGGAAACGAAAGAAGTTCGAAAAAGTCTGCGCCTCGAATACCTCGCTGACCGACACGGCGATAAAGAGTCCGAGAAACGTCGAGCTGACGGCAATCAAGACCACCACCGGCAGAAGCACAGTCCAGGACACAGCCGACAGGTTCGCCAGGAAAACCGCCATGACTACTGGCACGAAGGCGTTCATTGTGCCGAACAGGATCGCCCCGGCCGTTTTGGCCAGCATCAGGAGTCCCAGCGGGATGGGCGCCAGCAGCAAACGCTCGAAGGAACGCGACTTCTTTTCGAAGGTCACCGTGACGGCAAGCATGGATGTGGTTCCGAAGAGCACGGAAATGGCCATCACGCCCGGAAGCAGGCCGGGCACACTATCGAGGCCGGCGCCGGACCTGATGAAAAACATGCCGGTCCAGGCCAGAGGGAAGATCAGTCCCCAGCTGATGTTGGGGGGCTTGAGATAGTACGTGCGCATGTCCTTGAGGATGATATTCCAACAGGCGATCCAGCGTTTCATGCGCGGCTTCCCGGCTTCTCCTTCTCTTTTTGCATGACGGCCGCCTCGACGCCGGTCAACCGCACAAAGACTTCCTCCAGCGTGGGCTGAACGATGCGCGCTTCGGCGACTTCCACTCCCTGCTCTTCCAGGAACCGCACCAGGGTGCCGACGCGGATCGGCTCGCGGGATTCGGCGCGGATCCGCTCGTCATCGAGGACATGGAATCGAATCTTGGGAAACTCCGACGCGCACAGCCCGGGCACGGCCGCCGTCCGCACCGATGCCCTCAATTGCAGCACATGGCGCCCTTGGACGGGCTGCATGAGATTGGCCACCGTGTCGGTGCGCACGATGCGCCCCGCGACGAGGAAAGCGATGCGGTCGCAAAGCCGCTCGGCTTCCTCGATGTAGTGCGTAGTCAGCAGGATGGTCGTGCCCGAGCGGCGGAGGTCCGCGACCATCTGCCGGATCCGGCGGGCGCTGGCCACATCGATCCCGGTGGTGGGTTCGTCAAGAAAGAGAATTTGCGGCCGCTGGATGATGCCGGCAGCCATGGTGAGCTTGCGTTTCATTCCCTTGGAATAGCCGGCAAACTTGCGGGCGGCGGCATCCGACAGCCCGAAGACCTCCAGCAGTTCGGCGGCGCGATTCTTTCGATCCTCCCGGGGGAGGCCGTAGAGCGCTCCGCAAAAGCACAGGTTATCGAAGCCCGAAAGCTCGGGGTACAGGTTGCTTTCATCCGGGACGACGCCGATCAGATGCTGCGCCGCTTTCGGGTCGCGCGCGCAGTCGATGCCGGCAATGCGGATGGCGCCGCTGTCCGGGCGCGCCAGGCCGGTAAGCAGATTGATCGTGGTGGTCTTGCCCGCTCCGTTGGGACCAAGCAGGCCGAAGAGCTCGCCCGGGGCCACGTCGAAGTCCGCCCCTGCCAGCGCCCGCACATCGCCGAAGCTTTTGCGGAGATTCCGCACCTCGATCATTGCCGCCGGCATCGCTCAATCGCCCCCGGCACCCTCTGCAGAGGCGCGCTTGCGGCGCCCGCCACGGCACTTCCGCGCTCGGGCCGGCGGGCACCTCTTGGGCTTGCTGTTTTCAGCCGGCGGCACTTTCTCACTCCCGGCTGCGAACAGCGATGATATGGCAGCCATGCACCGCTCCGCGGCGCCGGATGTGACACGGTAATGGATGTAGAAGCCTCGCCTCTCGGACTCGATGAGCCTGGCGTCCTTGAGTACGCGGAGATGCTGCGAGACGGCCCCGGCCGAAATGCCCAGCAAATCCGAGAGCGCCCCGACGCACAGAGTGCGCCTCGAGAGAAGCTGCACGATATTCAGCCGGCTCTCCACGGCAAGCGCCCGCAATATCCGCGCCCGTTGCTGCTTTTGATGGGTTGTAATCACGCGTTTTAGTATACGCTATAATACTCAATAGTCAAGAGAGGCGAATCCGGCGGGGCGTTCTGCTGCAATTTCTGCTGGAAGCCATGATGCTGAGCGCCTCCGGGGCGATGATCGGCGTCCAGGTGGTCGCGGCCGGCATCCACGTGGTGGCCCGGCTGGGCGGGTGGCTGGCGGTGCTCGACATCAGGGTCGTCGGCTGGGCCGCCGCTTGGGCGGGCATCGGCCTGCTGTTCGGCACAATTCCGGCGCGCAAGGCGGCGCCGGCGGTCCCGCATGAGACGGCCCGGCGCGCCTATCGGGCAGCGCCGCGATACCAGCCTGAAGCCCGCCTTTCGAGGGGGCTTTTTCGCATCGCGGTCAACCCGGCACTGAAAGTGTCGCGTGCCGGGGGGCTCAGGCGCGCACTTTCTCTGAATCAAGTTTTTGGGGCAGGCCGCCGCTCGAGCGAGCACGCCGCCGCCGAATCCCTCAAGTCTCTTGACAAGGAAACAATCCTTGCTAGAGTAAGGATCATGTCCAAGATCACGAGTAAGCTGCAAGTCACCTTGCCCAAGGCGCTGGCGGATCGGCTCCGAATTCGGCCCGGAGACGAAATCGACTGGCAGGAAGCAGGCGATGCGCTAAGGGTTCTGCCGCGTCGCTCCCGGCCAACGCGCTTTTCCTCCGAAATGCAGTTGCGTCTGTTCGATGAGGCAACCGAGCGTCAGCGCCGCCGTCAGGCCCGGAAGCGCCTTGTGAAAGGAGCGCGAGCGAGAGGCTGGACTCGAGAGGAGCTTCACGGGCGTGGCCGCGCTGATTGACACCAATGTGCTTGTCTACCGTTTCGATCCGCGTTTTCCCAAGAAACAGCGCGTTGCCACCGATCTCCTGCGGCAAGGCATCACCACGGGCAATCTGCGGGTTCCCCATCAGGCGATCCTCGAATTCGTTGCTGCCGTAACCCGGCGGATGGGCAAAGAAGGGCCTCTGCTGCCGCTCTCCGACGCATACCTGGAGGCGGAGGACTTGTTCAACCAGTTTGAGGTCCTCTATCCGAACGAACCGCTGGTGCGGCTCGCGATCCGGGGCGTGGCTGCCTATCGGATGCCATGGTTTGATGCCAATATCTGGGCGTACGCGGAGTATTACGGACTTGAGGAGCTGATCTCCGAGGACTTCCAGCACGACCGCCTGTACGGCCGAGTCCGCGCTCTCAATCCCTTTGCGGAGTTGGATTGAAATCAACGAAGCCGGCGCGCCCTTCATGGATGGGAAGGTCAACTGCCAAATGCGACATGTTCCTCTCTCCCCGTCAGATTTCCTTGCCTCTTCGCTAGGTCGTGCTGCGGCGCAGCAGATAAACCCCGGCCGCGAAGACAAGAAGCCCGCAAAGCCGCCTGAGCCATTTGAGCGCCTGATGGTTCTCGGTCCAGCCCAGGTACCTCTCCACGGACTGAGTCAGAGTCCCCGCCGCGACGATCACTCCGCAGTGGCCGAGCGCAAAGGCGCCCAGCAGGCCAAGGCCGC